>ERZ780168.1797-NODE-1797-length-20699-cov-5.070626_pt1 | contig 20699 bp, 18 predicted proteins | sample MGYA00510981_ERZ780168 | MGnify/ENA primary metagenome ERZ780168 (study PRJEB29588, sample SAMEA2158769) | human gut metagenome | biome: human gut; feature: human-associated habitat; material: faeces | place: Denmark | collected 2008/2010 ...
AAAGAGGGCGCAAGAACGCCCCCAGAAAACTACAGTGCAGTGCCGCCAGTTACGCCGCCCATCAACATACCTCTCCAGTTGTTGAAGCCAGCACCCCAACGAGCATAGCCATCATAAACAGCGCCATCTGTATTATTGTCTACGAATGCTTTTACTTCCAAATTCACACGGTCAAACCATACAGCAGAACCATCTAAATCATTAAACTTAGAATCCATCAGGATAAATGGTTTATCTGTACCGGTCACTCTCCAGTATGGGTTAATAATTACATTCCATCTGCCAAATTCAAAGTTAAAGCCGTTATTTGCAGTCGCAGGGTCTTTATCTGCACCGATTGTTGCAAATACATCCTTCTTCAGAGAACCGACATTTGGAATAATAATGGTATCTGGAACTAAGCCAAGAATTTCATCTTTATCCCCGATAAAGTTCTGCATTCTTGTTTCCGTCTTCCAGAACTACGAGAGCTTTGGATACTGACAGGTTATTAAGAACATCCTGGAATTTCTTTGTCTTGATTTCATCAAGTTTGAACTCATCAAGAACAACAATCTTGTTGTCAGCAACCTTTGAAGTTAAAGCTGAAAGAAGAGCAATCTTCTTTTCTTTCTTGTTCATCTTGAATGAATAATCTCTTGGCTTTGGTGCGAATACGATACCGCCGCCAGTCCACTGTGGAGCTCTTGTAGAACCCTGTCTTGCATGACCAGTTCCCTTCTGTCTCCAAGGTTTTCTTCCGCCACCAGAAACTTCTGAACGTGTCTTTGCGCTCTGTGTTCCCTGACGATTATTTGCAAGCTGGTTAACTACTGCCATGTGTACGAGATGTTCGTTAACTTCTACACCAAATACAGCATCATTTAATTCGATTGAACCAACTTCTTTGCCTTCAATATTGTAAACAGATACGTTTGCCATCTGTGTGGTCCTCCTTCCTTAGCAAAAACTACTTAGCAGCTTTTACTGTTTCTTTCAGTGTTACTAATGATTTCTTAGGTCCAGGTACTGCACCCTTAACTAAGATTACGTTGTTTTCAACATCAACTCTTACTACTTCAAGATTCTGGATTGTGATTCTCTTAGAACCCATATGTCCAGGCATTCCTTTTCCCTTGAATACTCTACCAGGTGTTGTTGCTGATCCGTTTGAACCCTGATGTCTGTGGAACTTAGAACCATGAGCCATAGGTCCTCTTGACTGGCCTAATCTCTTGATTGCGCCCTGGAAACCTTTACCCTTTGAAATAGCAGTTGCATCAACCTTATCGCCTGCAGCGAAGATATCAGCCTTGATCTCGTCCTTTACAGAGTACTCTGAAGCGTTCTCAAACTTGAACTCTCTTAAGAATCTCTTGTAAGGAACCTCTGCCTTATCAAAATGTCCTTTAACAGGCTTGTTTACTAACTTTTCTCTAATGTCAGCAAAACCAACCTGAACTGCATCGTAACCGTCGTTTTCTACTGTCTTAACTTGTGTAACAACACAAGGACCAGCCTGAAGAACAGTTACAGGTGTTAAAACACCGTCTTCGTTGAAGATTTGAGTCATTCCGACTTTTGTAGCTAAAATTGCCTTCTTCATTGATTTTCCTCCTGTTTAATCTACAGCGGACAAGATGAATATGCTCGTTCCGAGCATATTCATCTGAAAGAAATTCTTTGAATTTCTTCCGGCTTCTATGCCCGATTTATAACGCACGCACAGCGCATCCTGTCATCCTAGAACAGCCAATATAAGTGGAACCCGCACCACTGTGCTGCATGTTGTATTCCTTAAATGAATACGTTGCATAAGTTGCTTCTATATTAAACCCTTAGGATTATTGCTCTAATAATGAAAAATGTCTGTAATGATTAGTTCATTACCTTTAAGTTGATAAACACACCAGCCGGCATCTCTAACTTAGATAAAGCATCTACAGTCTTCTGAGATGGAGATAATACATCAATCAGTCTCTTGTGTGTTCTCTGCTCGAACTGTTCTCTTGAATCCTTGTACTTGTGAACAGCTCTAAGAATTGTAACAACTTCCTTCTTTGTTGGAAGAGGTACCGGACCACTTACCTGTGCTCCTGTTTTCTTAGCAGTTTCAATGATTTTCTTTGCTGACTGATCGATTAACTGATGATCATAAGCCTTCAGTGTAATTCTAATTACCTGATTTGCCATAAAAAAAGTCGCCTCCTTCGCACTTTCTAGATTTAAGTACGACAAGCGGTGACTGTACACACTCCCACGCGTATCACAATATCTCTTAGGACGTTGTGAACCTACGGGTCATCTTATTCATTTACAGATGATATTGTACAGTGACTTGTCGCCAGAATTATTTGACATTCGCTCCACGGAAAACCTGCGATTGTATCGCAGCAACCTCACGCTTCACAGCTATCAATGTCACAGCAATTGCTAGTATACACGACTATACTAATAAAATCAACAGGATAATTGTTCTTTTTTAAGAACAATCACCCTGTTGTCATTTTTTCAAATTTCTACCTATTATATATAGAAGAAATCCGTTTTATATTTCTTTCCGGATTAGTAAAACATACTCATCAGGCTGCTCAGGCTTGATAAGCTTTTAATACCTGACGGTACATACAGTCCCACAGCTTTGCTCATGATAACGACTGCCACAACCGCAAATACGATTACGCTTACTGCAATCATATAAGAAAGCTTATTTTCTTCACAGATTCCTGTCATTGCAGCATATACAAAGCAGATTGCCAAAATATTGCCAAGATAGAATACTGCAAATGCTATGCCCGGATTAACAAATAACAGAACACAGCCTGCAAGCATAAACGGAATCACTGCAGCACTTCTTACACTTGTAATTGCAAACGCCTTTTTGTAATCAATATCTGCCTTTACAATCTTGCCTGCTGCAAAGAAAATCAACGCAAATACTGCTGATAAAACAACTGAAAAAATCAATGTAACAAAAAATCCCTTTGCATTGGATACCTGATACTTATTCGATGAAAAATATGAAGTAATCCCTGAAAAAGCTGCATTGATTCTGGTGGTGCAGATTAATCCGAACAAGCCGGCAATGACTGCCTGTAACACAATCAGAATCAGTGACACTGTCATATCAGACTCTGCCACATAAGCACGGCCTTCCTGTGCCGGTGACTTAAAGATGCCAAGCAGGTTCTTCCATGCATTTCCTGCCGCTTCCATACCCTGCTGCATATACTCGTTTGCCTTCTGCTGCATCTGTGCCGTATTAAACTGCGTCCCCTGTGCACCCGCTGCATCTGCCTGACCGGCATTAACCTGACCACTCATCTGATCCGTTGCTGCCTGTGCTGCACCGGATGTCTGCTGTGCCTGTGCTGCGGCTGCCTGCTGACTGCCTGCGCATCCACATACTTCTCCGTCCTGAAGCTCTTTCCCACAAAATTTACAAAACATTTCTTTCCCTCCGTAGTTTATTTTTTCGTTATAATTTTTTTATAAATTATACATATTTGAGTCTATCATATGGAGGTATTTTTGTCAAAATTTGTCTGATGGTATTTTACTGCATCATTTTATTTTTGTTTCTGCTGTTCAATCAGCTCCGCCAGTTCATTTAATTCCACCCAGCGGTTCATCTTAAACTCCAGCTGTTCTTCCAGTTCACTCTTTTCCTGTGTCAGCTCCGTTAAACGGCTGTACTGTGTTGCAGCCATTTCTATTTCGCTATCCAGCTTAGCAATTTTTTGTTCCAGCGCGGCGATTTCTTCATCGATCACTTCGTATTCTTTTTGTTCCTTATAAGAAAAGCGGAGTTTTTTCTCGCGGTCCTTATTGTATTCTTTTTTACCCTTCGGCTTTTCCGCAATCTTAGCCTGTTTTGCCTGCATACCTCCGGACTTTTCGTAATAGTCGCTAAATCCGCCTTCGTACTGGTGCAGGATACCATTTTCCTCAAATGCGAAAATACGATCCACAATTCTGTCGAGAAAATAACGGTCATGCGATACGGTAATGACAATGCCTGCAAAGCCGTCTAAATAGTCTTCGAGTATTTCCAGCGTTTCAATATCCAGATCGTTGGTCGGTTCATCTAATATCAGTACATTCGGCGCACTCATTAAGACACTGAGCAGATAGAGTCTTCTCTTTTCACCACCAGATAACTTTTCTATCGGTGTCCACTGCATTTTCGGCGTAAATAAAAAACGCTCGCACATCTGGGACGCTGTCGCCTTGCCGGTTGCCGTTGTCACATATTCGCCGATGCTTCTTACATATTCAAGCACCGTCATTTTTTCGTCCAGCGGTTCATTCTCCTGCATGAAATATCCGATTTTTACCGTTTCACCGATTGAAACCGTGCCGGAGTCCGGCTGAATCTGTCCTGTGATAATCTTCATCAGTGTCGATTTTCCACAGCCGTTTCTACCTATGATACCGATACGGTCATCTCTTAAAAATATGTATGAAAAATCACGGATATACGTAATGCCGTCATAGGCTTTTGTGATATTTTCCAGTTCAATCGTCTTTTTGCCGAGGCGCGATGTGACCGAGTTCATCTCCATTGCCTGTTTTTCAAAGCTGGCACGTGCCTGTCTGGACGCTTCCTTCATATCCTCATAACGGTCAATTCTTGCCTGCTGTTTGGTGGAACGCGCCTGACAGCCCCTGCGGATCCATTCCAGCTCACGACGCAGAATATTCTGCCGCTTTTCTTCGGTCGCCATTTCCATCTGCTCACGCTGGGTCTTTAACTCCAGAAAACCCGAATAATTCGTATCGTAGCTGTATAAATGCGTGCGGTCAAGTTCCACAATCCGGTTGGTAACATTGTCAAGAAAATAACGGTCATGCGTTACCATCAGCAGCTCGCCCTTAAACTGACGGATATAATCTTCCAGCCAGATGACCATTTCATTATCCAAATGGTTGGTCGGCTCGTCTAATATCAGTACCTCCGCCGGTTCTACAAGTGTCTTTGCCAGCGCAACTCTTTTTTTCTGCCCGCCGGAAAGCGTATGAATATCTTTATCAAATTCCGTAATGCCAAGCTTTGTAAGAATTGTCTTCGCTTCCGCCTCACTGCTGTGCTGTTTGCCACGCAGGACGTAGCCAAGAATCGTATCCTTTTCCGGGAACTGCGCCTTCTGCTCCAGATAAGCGACCGTTACGCCCTTGCCCTTTACAACCTGTCCGGCATCGGCTTCCTCCAGGCCCGCAATAATTTTTAAAAATGTAGATTTTCCCGTGCCATTGACACCGATAACACCGATTTTATCCCCTTTGTTGACACCGAGTGTCACCTCGTCAAACAATTGTTTTTCCCCATAGGTTTTGCTTACTTTTTCTACATTTAATATATTCATGATTCTTCTCCATTCTCACCGTATAATTCCCGCAGCTTTGCCGCCAGTTCGGGATTGGTCTTGGTCAGCCTGTGGATATGCTCTTTTCTGCGTTCCAGCATATGCGCGTAGGCTTTCGGATTGCGTTCTTTAAACTGCATTGCCAGTTCGTGGCGGTGCTGCTTGAGCATACGGAGTGCTTCGGGATTGATATGCTGTAATTTTAATTCAACAATACTTCTTCGCTGTTCAATCTGTTCTTCAATCTCACTTTCATTTTCAGAGTTGTTCTGTGCCATTTCAGACAAATACATCTCCAGACGGTCAAGCAGCTCTTCTTCGTCATACAAACCAATACGGCCCCATGATACGTGATTTTCTGCTTTTTTAAGTGCCTCTGCACTATGTTCATTTGCAGCTGTAATCTGCCGGGCAATCTCTATCGCAATCTGTTCCATTTTTTCTTCCGCATCATTCCCAAATGCCCATTCAAATTCCGCGAGCCGCTCCTGCGCCTCCACAAAGGCATATTTCATATTCAGTCCGTTTTCATTTTCCAGCGGATACGGCTTATCCACACCCGCATCACGCAGTGCAAGTGAAATGGTTCTTCTTGCAACGCCTTCCTCTACCAGACTCCCCGCTCCAAAAGCCCTTAACTGGTCGTTGACCGCACCTACATGCTCTGTCAGATAAAAGCGGATTCCCTTCGCACGCAGATTTCTGTTTAAAATAACAAGGCGGTCTGCGGCTGTGATATCAATGCTTCCGATTCCGCTCGCATCGACAATCACCTGTTTGGTATCTTCTTTTATCGCATTTTCAATATCATTCTGGAATGTGTCAATATTGGCAAAAAACAGATTGCCCGAAAAACGGTAAATTACCGTATGCTGTACCGGGTGGGCATTGCGGTTTCTTTTCAATGCATAAAAGCCCTCCTGTCCCGGAATCATGCCAAGAAATCCTTTCGGTGGCACTACTGCGCGGATAATTACTGCAATAAACGATAAAATCACGCCAATAATAACACCGTAAATCGTTCCAAAAATCAGAACACCAAAAAACGCTGCCATAAATATTAAGAATTCCTGCTTATTCGTCTTCCAAAGCTTCTTTGCAAGTCCGAATTCCAGAATGCCAATCAGCGCACAGATAACAATACCGGTCAGCACCGGAACCGGAAGATACTGTAACAGCCCTGTGCCAAACAGCAGTACCAGTACCATTGTAAATGCTGCCGATAAAGACATCACCTGCGAGCGTGCGCCAAACTGGTCGCCGATGCCGGTTCTTGACACACTGCCGTTAATCGGGCAGCATCCCACCAGCGCTCCGGCAAAATTGCCCGCCGCATAGGCAAGCACCTCGCGATTGTTGTTGATTTTATAATTGTATTTTAACGCATAATTACTGCTGGCAAGTAATGTCTGTGCCACAATAACAAGTGCCACGGTAAAAGACAGCAAAAGAATATCCCCTGTATTTTCACCCAGCACACTGACATCGGGAAATGCCAGTTTTGGAAGTCCCGCCGATACCTGCGGCAGAAGCTTCACCCCATACCGGTCAATATGGAAAACGGCAGTCAGTGCAGCTCCCACTGCCATTAATACCACCGACATTGGAAACTTCGGGACATATTTTTTTGCTGTTAAAATAATCACAATCGTACCAATGCCAAGCACCGCCGATAACAGGTTAAAATATTGCAGCTGGTTTAAGATATGGGCAATCAGGACAAAAAGTTCTCCCGTGCCTGCCGAACCGCCAAACAGCTTTGCCACCTGCATTAAAATAATCGTACAGCCGATACCGGAAATAAATCCGCCCATAACCGGCGTTGAGATGTAACTCACCAGCTTGCCTGCGCGCACGATGTAAAACAGCAGAAGCCACCCGGCAGTCACCAGCGTAATGACCGGCACCAGCCTGATTGCTTCTCCTGAGCCTGTTACAATGCCAAGTGAAGCCAGTGTCGCACCGACCAGTGCCGCCGGTGTTGCATCGACACCAAATACAAACTGCGGCGATGAAGTAATCAGACTGAATACAAGAATCGGGAGCAGGGAGCCGTATAAGCCATATACAACCGGCAGCCCGGCAACCTGCGCATATCCCATTGAAATCGGAATTGATACCAGGGCTACAATAATTCCTGATAAAATATCTTTTTTCAAGGTTTTCGTTTTGTAATTCTGAAACATTTTCCCTCCGTTCCAGGGTGTACTTTTATTCCCTTTTGTCATTTTTTCTGCAAATATGATGTTATTATACTGATTACCCCGTTATTTTGCAACTTTTCCGCATGGATTTGAGATGTTTCTACCTATTATATAGACTGATCTCCGCACAACAGCTCCAAATTCTGATTGCCCTAAATCAATTTACACTACGCACTCTCAAAATTCTGCCCCATATTCACATATCGTGGGATTGTCACCATCAAACCTTTATGATATGATAAATAAACATTCATAAGCGATTATTTATGATGTCTATGGCAGACGGCAAAAATCCGTCCGGGTCTGCATAAATGCTTGCCGGACTTCAGCCCATATACATCAGGAAAGAAAGGTTTTATATATGTTTATTGCAAATAACTGGAAAGATTACGAAGTCATTGATACTTCCGAAGGCGAAAAGCTGGAACGCTGGGGAACTTACCTGCTTGTAAGACCCGACCCGCAGGTTATCTGGAACACACCAAAAAAAGAAAAAGGCTGGCGTAAAATGAACGGACATTACCACCGCAGCAGCAAGGGCGGCGGTGAATGGGAGTTCTTTGACCTGCCGCAGCAATGGCAGATTCAGTATGAAAGCCCGTCCTTTAAACAGCCGCTGACGTTTAATTTAAAGCCGTTCAGCTTTAAGCACACCGGTATTTTCCCGGAACAGGCAACCAACTGGGACTGGTTTGGACATCTGATTTCCGAAAAGGTAAAGAAAAATCCGGATAAGCCGGTAAAGGTATTAAATCTCTTTGCCTATACCGGCGGTGCAACCCTTGCCGCAGCTGCTGCCGGTGCACATGTCACCCATGTTGACGCTTCCAAAGGCATTGTTTCATGGGCAAAGGAAAATGCGACATCCTCCGGACTGATTGACAAGCCAATCCGCTGGATTGTCGATGACTGCGTTAAATTTGTCCAGCGTGAAATCCGCCGCGGCAACCACTACGACGGTATTATCATGGACCCGCCATCCTACGGCAGAGGTCCGAAGGGTGAAATCTGGAAAATTGAAGAATCCGTTTATCCGCTGATTCAACTGTGCGCACAGCTGTTATCCGATGACCCGCTGTTTTTCCTGATTAACTCTTACACCACCGGCTTACAGCCTGCTGTGCTTTCCTATATGCTTTCTACGGAATTAAAGGCATTTGACGGACAGGTTGATTCACAGGAGGTCGGACTTCCGGTATCCTCTAACGGACTGGTGCTTCCGTGTGGCGCTTCCGGCCGCTGGTCCCGCCCACTTTAAGCCGGAACAGCTAAACTTATAAAAAATTATAAAAAATGCAGGAAAACGCAAAGCTTTACAACCTCCTTGCGTTTTCCTGCATTTTATTTTTACTTAGAAAACATAATCTTTTCGCTGTTAAACATTCTTGTCAGTACCCATACGAAAATTCCCGCATAAACCAGATTGGATACAAAGGTAATCATTACATGCACGGCATTGACCGAGAATAAAAAGACACTGCTCATGCACTGCACGCTGTTGTAAATCGGAATCAGATACCAGTAATTTTCCTGCGGCGTTCCGTTTCCAAACATCGTACTGATTGACACAATCATTATAATTATCATTAACGGCGATACATATGTCCCCGCTTCTTTCACATTTTTTGCATATGCAGATACGACTGAAATCAATGAAATAATCAGCAGTACCGAACACAGCACAATCATTAACAGCAGTGCATAGTCCTGTACATGATAGACATTAACATTCACCCCTACGTCGTCACCGCTCATTGCCATAAGCTTCGGCAGGGACAATGCCGTTCCCGTAAAGCTTGACAGACCACTCAGCAGTGCAAGGATACTAAGGGCAAGAATCTTTCCAATCGCAATTTCAGAGCGGCGTACCGGTGTTACAAGCAGTGTGGTAAGCGTGCCGCGCTCCTTTTCCCCTGAAATCGACTCTGGTGCGAGGGACGTACATGCACTGAAAATAAACGTCATCAGAAGCATTGGGAACAGCATGGAGAAGATTTTTCCCGTAATATCCTTATCCGATGCCAGGTCATACCCGCCGTCTGCATTTGCGTTAATATCAAACTTGTTAATCATGCTGCTTTCGTACTGGTTTAAAACCTCTGTAATCATGCTGTAACCGCTTGCCGATTCGGTCTTTGAGGAATTATAATAAATTTCAACCTGCGGTGCCGGGGTCTGTGCCGTCATGCTGTCGTAAGCTGCCACTGCCTGTTCAAAATCCTTCGGAAATACGACAATCAAATCACAATCCTGATTTTCCACCTGCATTTTCATCTCGTCCATAGATTTATCCGCATCCCGGTAATCCAGATTCAAGCTGTCAAATACCGGCTTTAAGCTCTGCGGCGTATCCAGCATAAATACCGATGTCTTATAATCATCTTTGACCTCAAACTGGCTCGACATCGCCTGCCCCATAATCGAATACACAATATAAATCATCAGTCCCGGCAGTAGAATCGTTGTCAGAAGCATACGCCTATCCGAAAGATACCGGAACAGTTCCTTTTTCATGATTGTAAAAATATTATTCATCTGCCTTACCCTCCATATTTTCATACAGTTCAAAGAACCGGTCTTCTAACGGCTGTCCCGCCATAACATTTTCCAGCGTATCACAGCACACGGATTTGCCACGGATAATAATGACCACACGGTCACAAATTTTTTCAATCAGGCTGAAAATGTGGCTGGAAATAATAATGCATTTGCCCTGTTCGCGCAGCTCCTTTAAGAAGTTCACCACAATCCGTTCCGTAATAACATCGAGTCCGTTGGTCGGTTCATCAAAGATAATAATATCCGGGTTATGTACAATGGAAATGACCAGTGAAATCTTCTGTTTCATACCGGTTGACATATCGGCAACCTTAACCTCTGCAAATTTATCAATACCGAATTTTTCAAACAGCTCTTTTTTACGCTGTGCTGCCTGTTCTTCCCCGACACCGTACAGCTTTGAAAAGTAGTCAAACAGATAATTCGGTGTAAAGTAATCCTCAAGCTTTAATTCACTCGTTAAAAATCCGATATGTCTGCGGTAATCCATAAGATTGCCTGTAATGTCCGCACCGTCTAAACACACCTGACCTTCATCAGCCTTAATAACCGATGCTAAAATTCTGAGCGTTGTGGTTTTTCCGGCGCCGTTTGCGCCAAGGATTCCAAGGATTTCTCCCGGACGCGCATCAAATGAAACGTCTGCTACCGCCACTTTGATTTTTTCTTTTGTCTTTTCGATTTTCTGCTGCTTTTTCGACATTTTAAATGTCTTTTTCAGCCCCTTTACTTCTAACATACACTTCCTCCATTTCTTTAATCCGTTATTTTCATATTCGGATATACCCACTCAATAAAACTGTCCGGATAGGTGTGGTCCAAAAACTGCTCTACTGCCGTATCCGCGCCGGCCTGCTGCTTTCTGTCTACATAGCGCATTAATGCCACGGACGAAATCAGCATATCCAGCGCCATTGCAAATACTAAAATATACGTAAGTACTTTTCCCGCTACCGGCGGAATCTTTTCAATCACCCTGCTGACTGCCGGGTACAAAAGCTTTAACCACACAATGGCAAGCACACCCCAGAAAAAGCAGAACAGCAGATTAATCCGCCCGTTGATATTAAACGGCATATGGCTGTAATCCCAGAACGAGGTTCCAAACACCACTTCCGTAAACACGCTGCAGCTGTATTCATACACACCACCCATGAAAAATCCTGCGATAAAAATATAACGGTCATTTCTTTTCTGCAGGGAATATAAAAGACCTGTCGCAATCGCGCCGCCAAGTCCCCACACAATGCTGAATGTTCCGTATAAAAGACTGCTTCGGCTCATAAGCACCCCGGAAGTTGCCCACACAAACACCGTTTCAATCCAGTCCCCAACCAGCGCACTGATAAAGAATATCCAAAACAGCTTATCAAAGCACAAGCCCTTTGCAAACACTCTGTTTACCGGCTTTCCAAAACCGTCTGCTTCGGACTTTTCCTGATGTTCCATTTCCGGAAAAGCGCGGTACATTCTTTTCTGAATCATGAAAATGAGTTTTTCCCCGATACTCTGTTTGGTCTTTTCAAGTCCTGCCGCCACCGTATCATAAACATTGCCCTGTATTTTCCACTTGAGCATGGTCGCCGCCGTCACTAAAACGTCCACCGCAAACAAAACCAGCAGTACCACTTCAAGCACCTTCAGCACCCGCAACGGAAGCAGTTCATATAAAATGTATAAAAACGGATGCACCAGCCAGATACAAAGCATGGCAGTCACCGACCAAAACAGTGATGTCCGGACACTTACATAGCCGTTTAAATTCCACTTATGTCCCGAATAGTCCCAAAGGCGGTGTCCTGTGATTTTGCGTACAAGTGCCGCTGCCACATACTGAATGACCGTGATAATCACAAAACACATGACAAACTGTAAAAAAGGATTATCCATCAAATCACTGACATCGGTTAAAATCACAATCATGCAAAAGCCGTATTTCATGCAGAGCGGTCCGTTGACAAACCCGCGGTTGACAAATCTGCCGTACTTAAATGCCGCCAGCACTTCTTCAAATACCCATCCGATAAATGAATATAGGAAGAAAAAATAAATGTACTGAAATATTGTATATTCCATATCTGCTCCATTTCTGTGCGATTCTGCCGCTAAAGACATTTTCGCTGTTATTTATTTGATTCTCAAAATATCATCCCACGAAAATGCGGCTTTTTCCTGACAGATTCCCTCCCCTCTATGCCGGATTTTATACCACACTTTCATTCTATGCAGTTACAGGGCTTCTGTCATCCTGTACTTTCTAACCGATTTTTCACGTACAAACTTGAGAACTCATTATTGCTATGGTATCATATTCCATAGCTTTACGCAACGTAGTATTTTTAAAGAACCCAAAAACCGCTTTCGAAAGGAGCTGTCCATGACTGATTACAGTGCTTTTATCGCCATTACCAACCACCATCTGCTACCGCCGGATTCCGACACCCTGGATTTCATTCCGGGCAGTGTATCCTATCACCGCTTTTTAGCGCAGGTGGAAAAAATCGCAGCAACAAATGTATCCGCCATTGTACTGCGGGAAAAGGATTTAGAGGAAACAGTTTATGAAGCACTTGCCAAAGACTGTATCACACTTTGTACGCATTATAATAAGAAACTGATTTTACATTCCTTTCTTGAATCGGCACACCGGTTAAATCACCCGTATATCCAGCTGTCGCTGTCACAGCTTGAAACATACCGCAAAGCGGGACTTTTATCGGATTTTGCACAGATTGGCACTTCGGTACACTCTGTAGATGATGTCCGCCTTGCTGAAAAGCTTGGTGCAGACTATGTATTTGCAGGAAATATTTATGAAACGGAATGTAAGGCAGGACTTGCCGGACGCGGACTTTCCTTTTTAAAAGAAGTCTGTGACAACACCTGTCTGCCCGTGTATGCCATTGGCGGCATGACACCGGACAGACTTCCGGGTGTTTTAGAAGCAGGCGCAAAAGGCGCATGCATGATGTCGGGATTTATGAAGCTATAATCAGACTGCTACGCTAATGGCAGCTTTGTGACGCCTGCGGCACAATTCGTCCTTCGGCGATTTCGATGATTTCATCGGATAAAAAGTTTAATTCCTCGGAATCGTGACAGGCAATGATACAGACGGCGCCGCGCTCTTTCTGTTCCTTTAGAATCGTGCGCACCTGTTTGGCACCACTTTCATCTAAGGCATTAATCGGCTCATCCAAGATGACGATATCCGGATTTTCCATGACGGCGGCAGCAATGCCGAGCCGCTGTTTCATGCCGAGCGAATATTTTCTGTAGGTGCGCTTATCGTCCGGGTCTAAGCCAATCTTTTCAAGCGTTTCCCGGATTTCATCTTCCCCGACACGCTTCTGGATTGCGGCAAGCACCGAAAGATTTTTAAGTCCCGTATACCCCGGAATAAACGAAGGATTTTCAATCAGAATCCCGACACTTCTCGGGAATGAAATCTGCTTTCCAAGCTGTTCCCCGTTAATGTTAATGCTTCCGCCGGTCGGCAGAATCAGTCCACAGACGGCACGCATAAGCATTGTCTTTCCCGAACCGTTCTTTCCCTTTAATCCATAAACCTTTCCGCCCTCCAGATGTAAATTAATATCTTTTAAAACCTCTGCCCCTTTAATTTTTTTATTCAGATTTTTGATTTCGATTGTATTCATTTTTCTCCCACTCCTTTGCCCGGTTAAAATTCACCGTCATTACTTATTCATGCTGTTTTTGTTTAGTACGTCATATCTGCCAAAAAGAAATACCCCCGCCGTTATGCTTGCGGCTATGACTAAAAGATTTATCAAAATGCCGGTCTGCCAGTCCACACCGTTTGCATTGACCGGTTTCATACGGTAGAGCATCATATAATTCCCCAGCCAGCACCCTTTCATAAAAAATGCGGAAAATACACAGTTTGCCATAAGCACCATGAAACTGACCCACGGCTGTAGGATAAATTCGATTGTCATCTGAAAAAGCGATACCGCCATGGAAGTCAGCACCGGAAGCACAAATACCATACAGCAGAGCATTTTGTCATTTAGTTTGTCAGGATTTTCACAAAAAAGCAGTTTTACAACCACCTCTTTGTGCGGTGCTATCCCTGAAAAAAATGCCGCACCGCCCGGTTTTACCGAAGCAATAAACGCCGCCGTAACCGCTCCCGCAATCAATGCCGCATAATATCCAAGGACACTTATCACATTCCAGATACATTTGCAAATCCACCAATCGGACCTTCTTCGACAGCGCACCAGCTTATTCAGCCCCGTTCCGTGCAGCTCTCCGGCCGCATAACCGCCAATCAGCACCGCAAGCAGAATATTTATCAGTAAAAATAATACCGGCACTTCAAACGGCTGGTGCTGATTCGGAATATACTCCTGCATACCGCGGAAAATGTAAGCGAAGCAGTCCCCAAATGATGCTGCCCGCAGCTCTCCTGTCCATGCTTCCAACAGCGCATACCGGTTTAAAAATGCTGCCGTGCTGACCGCTCCCAGCGCAAACGGCAGAATGTACAGATACCACCGCCTGACAATTCCCTGCTTTAATTCCGCCCTAATCTGCTGTTTCATTAATCTGCCTCTTTCTTTAACATATTTTTTCTTCGCATCAAAAACAGTCCCAGTACAAATGCCGCCGCCACACAGCACAGCGGAAAAAGTATCTCATCGCCCGCACGAATCCCCTGATAATAGAGCCTTGTGCAAGGAAAACACATGCGCAGGAAAAAGATATTGACCGGTGCCGGTGTCATCCGCTTTTCCAGTGTAAACAGCACCATCATTACCGCATAACCGTAGACCGGCTGGGACAGCTTCCACCAAAGCAGGACAATCATCATTGCCATAACGGTAATTTCCGCAAACAGCACAATCAGAAAAATGCCTGCCGTCTGCCACGCCGCCACTTCAAATTCCACCGGACGCTGCATTTGTGCATATGCATTGCTGTTTAGCTCCCGCCAGTTGCATTTCCACTGGAAATGTGTCACGCCGTATGCCGTTACCAGTACAAACACATACAATACAAACAGTCCCGCCTGTAAAAAAATCTTTTTACACAGCGAAAGCCAAAAGCTTTTCATGCTTTTCTTACGCACCAGCACCGCCGCACGCATTTCATATTTAATATGGTTGATAATAAAAAGCTGGGACAACAATAAAAAAATAATTAATCCCTTTTCATGTGCATAGCTGTATATATCACTCATGCAGTACACCACGTCCGGCTCCGACATCGCCGTTTTAAAAATAACCATAAGCCAGACCGGAATAAGCACTGCCGAAAACCACAAAAGTCCGGTATCCAGCCAGCCGTTGACAAATTTTTTCAAAATTTCTTCTCCCCTTTCCCCATTTTTTTTAGACACGCTCCGCTGACACAATTCCCCTGTAAAGCTTTTTTATTCATTGGTAAACACCAGTTCTTTTTGTACCGGATACCACCAGTAAACCAGCGTGTACGTCTCCTCCTCTAATTTTTGAAACCACTTTTTCCCGATAAGAATCTCCGTTACAGTACACGACAATTCAATTTCCTGCACCTCTCCGGGCTGTATCGTCTGATTTTTCTTTCGGTTCTCCTGTGACACACCGTTGTGAAATCCGCTGTTTTGTGCAACGGCTAAAAATGAATCCGCCTCAAAACGCAGTTCCTTCTCTGTCGTATTGCGAAATGCCAGCTTATACACAATCACCTTCCAGTCCTTAGCATGTTCTCCCGAATCGAGCGAATCGGGATACCGCTCACGATATTCATCATAAGAATAAATGTGTGTCGAAAGCGGTGTAATCTCCAGACCGTCAAGCATTGCGGGTGAATCCTTTGTATACTGCTCACAGACCGAAGGGTTTGGAAAACGCCTGTTAATATCCCGGATAAAATATCCCATAACCGCCGCTGTTATAAGACACGCAAGCACTGCCACGCTTCTGATCATCATTTTCTTTTTTGAAATTTGTTTCCTTTTATAATGCATCTTGTTTCACCCCGTTTACAAAATATATAATCGCCGTAATCACGCCGACAACCGCTCCGGTCACAAAAACGGTTTCCTTATGCAGTATCGCGCCGTGGCTCATATCCAGCAGCCAGATGAGATCCACCGTAATTCCCGACTTTCTTCCCACAAAATTTGATGCCGTTGTAAAACCATACCATATTAAAAAAGGAACCATTCCCAGCAGAAATATATTATCTACAATGCTTGCCGCCGCCAACGCCGTTGTCGCAAAAATTCCGCCGTAAAAAAATGTAATCACCATATAAATGGCGATGTAGGCAAACGGTTTGGTATAAAATATCGATGAAAACAGCTCTGTTGCCGAAAGATACTGTCCGTTCCGGATTGGTGTCAATGCCGGAAGCATACAGGCGGTAACCGGCAGGCTGACAAGATACGGAAACAGCACCGTCAGACCGCCGCTTAAAAAAACAGCCAGATACTTCGCCGTCAGATAATTGATTTTTTTCGTTCTGGTATACACATTTTTAATATAACCGCCTTTCCGGTCCAGATGATACGACAGTGCATGCGGCATCATTGCCAGCACCGGAAAAATCGTTAAAAAAGTCACTTTATACGGACTGCCCGAATTTAATCCGAACCAGTACATAAAAAGGCTTGCCGGTTGTCCGTCACTGCCTCTGTAAAACATCAACGGATTTCTGGCATACGGATAAACTTCAAATACCGTCTGTGCTATGGCAAGCAGACAGCCTATAAAAACCGCAATCCACATCATTTTATTTTTCACGGCTCTTTCCCATTCTGTATGAAACTGCTCTCTCACAATGTTTCTCCTTTTTTGCTTTTAATTCCCGTCCCCGATATCCAGCCGGAACATATAACTGCCGTCTGCAATCGAGTTGACACCGTCTGTACCGCCGATTCCGCCAATGCCCGAATACATATAGACATCTCTTAAAACACCGGGTGTATTTATCAACTGGTATACCATTACGGTTTCTATTTCCTCATCCTGTGCAAAGTTATAAAAGTATGCGTCCTTATGCAATTCTTCGGGACGTTTTAAATACGGACATTTATCAAATCCTATTATTTCCGCAAACGAAATCCGCTGGAATAAATTCTCACCATCTTTATTCACCAGTGTCCCGCTCATTTCCAGCTTTTTGTTATTCCCACCGGATACATTTTTCATACGGACCTTGACCGCAACATACTGGTGATTGTTCTTGGACGATGAGCCGTCTTCATTTAACTCGCGGCTTATAACCAGCCAGTTTTTAAAGGTGGCATCGCCGTTTTCAATTTCATCTAACCGGGTCAGGGTGTTACCGAGCTTCCACGCATTCAGCACGGTAATTTCAAAGCCGCCATACAGCTTTGTTTCACCCATTCCAACCTCTGTTACGTTTACCTTTTTGCCGTTAAACTGATACGCCGTCGGTTCTTCATGTGCTATCATTGCCGTGGTTGTCGCCTGACTTAAATCCTTGGTCTGTGCCTCGCCTGCATCTCCCACCAGCGTAAATTTTTCATCGCGGCTTACGGCATCTTCCACCGAATACTGATTCCCACAGCCGCCGCCTGCCGCCAGCAGTACCGTAAGTGTGACTGCAGCGGCTCTCCTGCTCCCTGCCTTAACCCCCGGCATTTCCCGCTTTTTTCTTTTCATAACCTTCTCCTTTATTTTTTTATGCCCGCCTGCAAAATTGAAATTACCGATACCGGATTCTTTGAAATTGCTGACACGCGCTGGCATTTCCTTAAAACAAATATACCCCCTCCTGTTATCTTCTAACAAGAGGGGGCGGCACAAGCGGTCACTTTTATGGCACGAACGGTTTTATATTCGGATATGCACGCAGAAACAGCCACTGTCTTCATACAGATCCATAAATCCGTCGTATTTTTTTACAATTTCCCGGACATTTTTCAAGCCAAAGCCGTGATTTTCTGCATCCTGCTTGGTTGTACCAATATTTTTTACTTTCTGTACATCCTGTAAAACCGGCTCTGCAATGCGGTTTCTTATCAAAATGTCCAATACTTCTTCTATCATGACAATCTTTATTTCAATCTTTCTCTGTGCCTTGGAAAGCTTTAACTCGGCTTCAATCGCATTGTCTAAAAGATTTCCGAGTACACAGCATAATTCCGTCTGGGTTAATCCACGGATATTCTTATCCACCGAAATCACCGCCGGAATATCCTGCTCTTTACAGTACATCAGCTTTGCATTTAACACCGCATCCGCCACGCTGTTTTTCGTCTTTACAAATTCCTGTAATGCCGCAGTCTGACGGACATATTCCAAAAGATACTGCTTTGCCCGCTCCTGACCGTGTTCCTCATCGGAAAGAAGCATATTCAGGGTATTGACGTGATTTTTTAAATCGTGGCGCATTTTGCGGACATGCTCGTCAAGCACTGCCACGCTGTCCATATACTGTTTCTGGTAAGCGCTCTCCTGCAATGCTTTTTCCGCCGCCTGCTCATTTTTCTGCATGGACTTAATACGGCACAACAAGACAATCAGAAAGCTTTCATTTAACAAAACACCTGCCACTACGATTGTTCCCATGCCACGGTCTGGCACCCTGTCCGACAGCATCCCTGCCGATACTGCCGCGCATATCAGAATCGTGAGAGCCAGCAGTCCCAATTCTTTTGGGTGAAGCTGATACAGCTCTCTTTTAACAAGTGCATCTGCCAGCACAAATTCCAAAAATGCAATAAATGCGGCGGATAACATCACACTATCCTCCGCTCCATTGTAAAACCGTTCTCCTAAGACGCAGGCAATTCCTGCCGCCACAGTCAAAACACCGGTCGTAACCATCGCTTTTTTGATATTCCCGCCGGTCAATACCCCTGTAAGCACGCCCAGTACAACGCCCTCTGAAAGCACCAGCATGTATATGGCAAGTCCCTTTGCAACAATCAACTGATTTGCCGCCGTCAGCACCAGAAATGCCGCCGCCACACATACCATATAGTTACCGCGGTTTCCCAAAAACGTGTCCTTTTTATAACCGTTTTCATTTCCCGTGCGCCGCCGCTGTATATCATTTCTGATTGTACGGATAAACAGCAGTGCCATTTCAAGCATAATCATCTGGAACAGCAGAATCCCCACGCTGTCCTTTGCCGACAGCAGTAGTTGATACATATTTTCATTAATCAGTGTTGTATTCATCTATACCGCTCCGTTCATGTTGCGCTGATACTGCGTGAAACGCTCCAGCACCGTATCCTTACACCGCCTGCTCATGTCCAGAACCGTATCATTCATTAACAAAACAGTTTCGTCCCGCATATTGACCTTTTTCACATATTTTAAATTTACAAGATACTGCTTGTGGATTCTGACAAAATCATACGGTTCAAGCTGTTTTGAAGTTTCCGTCATGGTCTTTCGCACCTCGTAACTGTATTTGGTGGTATAAATAACAACGTTATGCTTATCACTTGCCACATAACAGATACTGCTGACGGCAATGGATTCCTTTTCATTTTTACCGTCCAGTAAAAAGGTTCCGTTCTGATTTAAAACCGTTTTCAGCCTCGCCATAACCTTTGGCAGAACTTCCGTATAGTTTTCTTTTCTTAAAAAATAAAACGGCTGGTACTCAAAGCTGTCAAATACGAGCGATTCATTCGATGTCAGAAAAATAATCCGGGCTTCGCTTTTTCTTTCGACTAATGCCTTTGCCGTATCAAATCCCGACATGCCTTCCATATATAAATCCAGAAATACCGCATCATAATTGCACCGACAGGCACCCTTTAACAATTCTTCCCCTGAATGATACTCGTCCACAAGCAGTTTGTTTCCGCCGGTATCAAATGCCGCCAGCTTTCTTCTTAAATTGGCACACAACAGTATATCATCATCACATATTGCAAGATACATTTTACAGGTCCTCTACTTTATTATTCATCACTTTCAATTTACGCTTTTTGTGGTGAACCGTCAACGGGTTTTCGGACTTTACATTTTTAAATTTTCAGATAAAAAACTTTCTTTTATTTTGTTGACAAACTATTACCCGATTGGTAATATTATTTTCTGTAGCGAAGATGCCACGAAACCCTTGGACATCTTCGCCTTTTTTTACTTACGGCACTATATTACAACACCGTATTGCAGTGTGGAACAATCCACAGGCATCATAGCCGGGGATTTTTGACCCCGGCTTCATAATAAGTTTTTTATAGAAAAAGGAGGTCCCTTATGACAACTACAGCACTTTTACAGGAAGCTGCTTCTTATCAGGAACAGCTTGTCCGGACAAGACGATTTCTGCATACACACCCTGGTACGGGCTTTGATATTCAGGAAACCGTTGATTATGTAAAGCAGGAACTCATTTCCATGGGCTACGAGCCACAGATGTGCGGTAAATCCGGCATTGTCGCACTGGCAGGCGGTAAAAAGGACGGTAAGGTCTTTTTAATCCGCGGCGATATGGATGCCCTGCCCATTCAGGAGGAATCCGGCGTGGATTACGCTTCCGAGGTGCCGGGCAAGATGCACGGCTGCGGCCACGATATGCACACGGCAATGATGCTGGGTGCTGCCCAGCTGCTCAAGGAGCACGAGGATGAGATCGAGGGCACCGTCAA
>ERZ780168.1806-NODE-1806-length-20628-cov-8.232003_pt1 | contig 20628 bp, 16 predicted proteins | sample MGYA00510981_ERZ780168 | MGnify/ENA primary metagenome ERZ780168 (study PRJEB29588, sample SAMEA2158769) | human gut metagenome | biome: human gut; feature: human-associated habitat; material: faeces | place: Denmark | collected 2008/2010 ...
TGGCCCGCTCCGCCTCCTCGTCTCCGTACTTCTCCCGGATCTCCGCCCCGTAGCGCGCCTCGTTTTCCTCCACGGCGCGCCGCTTGAACGCCTCAAACTTTGCCTCGTCGCTCATAAACTCATTCCTTTCTTCTGACAGGATCGTCCGCTTTACAGTATGGATCAATTCCTGGATACGCCCCTCTTCCCTTTCCAAGGCGGCCAGATGGCCCCGGAGCGCGTCCAGCCGGTCAAAGGATGGATCATCCAGAATGGCTCCGATCCGGGCCAGCTCCACCCCGAGGGCCCGGTAAAACAAGATCTGCTGGAGCCGGTCTACCTCCGCCCCGCCGTAATATCGGTATCCATTCTCGCCGATGCGGCTGGGCGTGAGCAGACCGATCCGGTGGTACCAGCGCAGGGTGCGGGTGGTCACCCCGGACAGGCGCGACAGCTCCTGAATGGAATACTCCATAGATATCCCTCCTTGGGAATAGGGTACCAGTTGACGGAGCGTCAAAGTCAAGGGGAACTTTAAAATTGGAAGGTTCTTTCCGGCAGCCAATTTCCATATTCTAAAACCCAAATTCGTAGTATAATGATAGCACATACATGTGCATATAAGGAGGCATTGCTATGCGCAAGAATTTTGGAGCCAAGCCCTGGACTTATCCCCAGCCGGTCTTTATCCTGGCCACCTACAATGAGGACGGCACCCCGACGGCCCGTACCAATAAGATCCTCGCTGCGACCCCCATGGGCCGCTTCGGCGACAGCGAAAAGGACCTTGTGGGCGCACTGCTGTTCCTGCTGAACAATGACGCTGCCGGTTTCATCACCGGCATCTGCCTGCCCATCGATGGCGGCTTCTCCGCCTATTCGGGCGTGTAAAAACACAAAAAAGCTCCGGCTTTCATACGAAAGCCGGAGCTTTTTTGTGCTTTTCAGGACTCTTTTTCTACATTCTGTTGTTTCTGCTCGATTTTTTCCATATAGCGCCAGAGGGTCGTGCGGCTGATGCCTAGCTGACGGGCAGCGGCGGCGCGGTTTCCGCCGTGGGCGGCGACGGTCTGTTGGACGACATCGCGGATGACCTCTTCGAGGGTCTGCTCACTGGGCTTGCGGGCAGAAGCCGGCTGCGGCACGGCCCGCAGAGTCCGCTCTTTGGAGAGCATATCGGCCACCGTCCCGGCCCGGATGTAGGGGCCGTCCGACAGGGCGGCGAGGGCGCGCAGGACGTTCTTGAACTGGGTGTAATTGTTGGGCCAGGGGTACTGGCGGAGCATCTCGATGGCCCGGGGCTCGAAGCCCGAGAGCTGCTTGCCCAGCTCGAGGTTCAGGCTGTTGAGGTAGAGGCTGGACAGAGATGGGATCTCGTCGGAGCGGCTGCGCAGGGAGGGCAGGGGAAGGGCCAGTGAACCCAGCCGCTCACTGAAATGCCGCAGCACCTCCGGCACCGGCTCCCCCTCGACGATGGAGCAGGAGAAGATGAGCCGCACCCGGCGGGCAAGACCGGTTTCTTCAATGGCGGCAAGAAGCTCTGAACTCCACTGGGGCGAGATGGACTCAAAATTCTGGAAGTAGATGGTGTTTCCGGTGGCGCTGAGAGGGGAGTTGTAGTGGTTGAGCAGGAAATCCCAGGTCTTCTCATTCAGCAGCGCACAGTTCACCACGATGAAGGGGTGGTTTGCAAGGGAGCTGTGCAGATAGAGGTAGCGTGCGATCTGCTCTTTGCCGGTGCCGGGCTCGCCGTAGATGAATACCGGCTGGCGCAGCAGGGCGAGGGAGCGTATCTCGGCCGCCTGGGTACCCATCGCGCCGCTGAGGCTGTAGAAGCTGTTGGCGAAGAGGTATTCGCACTCGCCCTTGTTCAGGGTGCGCAGGCCGGGACGGCTGGAATGGAGCGGGATGCGGGCCGGAACACAGTAGAACAGATACCGCTGGACGTTGTTCATCAGCAGCTGCTGGGCGGTGATGCTGTAGAGCTGGTCCCGCTCGGTGTAGTAAAAGCGGAGGTTGCCGCTGGCCGGTATCTCCCGGATGTGGGACTGAAGGACGCTGCTCAGCTCCGCCGGGACTTCGGAGATGCTGCTGTAGAAGAGGTCGCCGTTGGACTCCATGACGATGACGCGGCCATTCTGGCCCTGAGTGATGCTGCGGAGGAACAGGTTCTCCTGCCGCAGATGGCCGAACCAGGAGCTGATGCTCACGGCCTGGTCGATGGCGGCGTGGAGGCTTTCGACGCCGGAGGTGATGAGGAAGGCGTCGAAGCCCATCTCCCGGGCGATGGTGTGGGTGACCATGTCACAGACCACCATCCGGTAGCCGCCCTGCTGCAGGCGCTCCAGAGTGTGGCGCACCTCAGCAGCGTTGTTCACGGTGAGGATGTCGAGGTTGAAGTCCAGCAGACTGCACAGGGTGTGGGCCGGCTCGGTGATGGAGGGGAAGCCCACGATGGCGTAGAGGCTGGAATAATTCTCGGCCAGCTTCATGGTGCGCAGCACGTCGTACACCGAGATGTGGATGTCCACCACCGGCAGGTCGGTCACCTGCCGGATGAGGGCGGCGGTGCCGCCACGGGAGATGATGCAGTCATAGGAGTTGGGGGGCATCTGCTGCACGATGGCCTGCCCGTCTTCCAGGTCGCCGGTGTAAATGTCCATTTCGACATTGGGATAAGCCTGTGCCGCCTGCTCCATCGCAGTGCGCATTCCGTCGTAGGGGGCAATGCCCAGAATACGGGTGTGAGTCTCTATCACAACGGACACCTCCGTTCATATTTGCTACTATTCTAGCAAATAAACGCCCGAAAATCAAACAAAGACTGTTCTGATTTGAAACGGTTTAAGACTTTATAACCAAAAAACTTAATCGATGTTTCAAATTAAAACGGAAAAGACCGCTCGTTTCCATGCACGCCGTGTCAAAATAAGGCATAATGGTATCACGAGAATAAATCATGAGAGGAGGAGCAACCTATGCTGCTTCTGCTGATCCTTGCAGATGACTTTACAGGCGCGCTGGATACGGGCGTCCAGTTTGCCGCCTGCGGCATCCCCACCCGCGTCGTGGTCGGAGAGCAGGTGGATTTTGCAGCCAATGACGCCGCTGTGCTGGTGGTGGACACCGAGACGCGCCATCTGCCCGCTGCAGAGGCCTACGCCGTCATCGCAAAACTGACCCGGGAGGCGATGAGTGCGGGAGTTTTCAGTATCTATAAAAAGACAGACTCCGCTCTGCGCGGAAACATCGGCGCAGAGCTTTCGGCCCTGCTCAAAACCAGCGGGGGGCGCCAGCTGCCGTTCCTGCCGGCCTTCCCCCAGATCGACCGTGTGACCCGGGACGGAGTACATTATATCAGCGGCGTGCCTGTGACTGAGAGCCCCTTCGGCATCGACCCCTTCGAGCCGGTGCGCCACGCCAGGGTGACTGAGCTCATCGGGGAGCAGACCGATGTGCCTGCTCACAGCTTTCCGACCCTGAAAGAGGGTGAGGCCGTGCCGGAGCAGGAGGGCATCCTGGTCTTTGACGCCGGGAGCCTTGACGACCTTGCGTCCACGGGCCGCGCCCTGTTCCAGAATGGCAAGCCCCGCCTGATGGCAGGCTGTGCCGGCTTTGCAGCGCTGCTGCCCGACCTGATGAAGATGACCGAACGCAGAACGGTCACCATGCCGAAGCTGGACCCCCGTCTGCTGGTGGTCTGCGGAAGCGTCAACTCCATCACCCTGCGCCAGCTGGATGTGGCCGAACAGAACGGCTTCTCCCGCCTGCGCCTGACCCCGCGCCAGAAGCTCGACCCCGGCTATTGGGAGAGCGAGAACGGCAAAGAGGCCCTGCAGGGCATCAACGAGATGCTGGCCGCGAATCCCCGCTGCATCATCGAGACCAATGACGAGGGCGGCAACCAGCCCACGGCGGATTACGCCGCCGCCCGGGGCCTCGACCTCGAGGGCCTGCGGGTCGGCATCGCCAGCAGCATCGGCCATATGCTGGGCAAACTGTTCACCAGCCCCGCGCTTGGGACCCTGCTGCTCACCGGCGGCGACACGCTGTTACAGTGCATGAACTGCGTGGGCATCAAGGAGCTTGAGCCGGTGTGCGAGGTGGAAAAGGGCGTCGTGCTGGCCCGCTTCACCTACTGCGGCTGCACCCGCTACGTTATCACCAAGTCGGGCGGCTTCGGCCACGAAAAACTGCTGCTCGACCTTGCAGACCGCATTGCAGCCGAGCAAACTTGAGATAGACGATGGATTCGGAGAAAACCATGGCCTATCAGAAACTTCCCGGCCTGCCCTGAGACGGTACGATCTACGAAAACGAAGAGATGGATACGCTGGAAGCTCTGCTGCCCACCGGTGTCCAGACCCGCTGATTTTTTTGAAGGAGGAAATTTGTTATGCTGACCCAGTACAACCTGAAGATGCCGCACGCAGTTTACGGCGGCGAGAACGCAATGGACAACATCACCGCCATCATCAAGGCCCGTGGTGCAAAGAAGGTGGCAATGTTTACCGACAAGGGCATTGAGGGCGCTGGCCTGTTCGCCCTGCCCGAGGAAGCTGTGAAGGCTTCCGGCGCAGAGTATTATGTTCTGGACGAGCTGCCTCCCGAACCCAGCTACATGGCAGTCCAGAAGCTGGTGGATGAGTTCAAGACTTCCGGCGCCGACCTCATCGTGGCCTGCGGCGGCGGCTCCGTCATGGACGCAGCCAAGCTGGCAAGCGTGCTGGTGACCGATGACTACGGCGTCAAGGAGCTGCTGGACAACCCCGGTATGGCTCAGAAGTGCGTCCCCATCGTCCTCATCCCCACCACCGCCGGCACCGGCGCTGAGGTCACTCCCAACGCCATCGTCGCTGTCCCCGAGAAGGAGCTGAAGGTCGGCATCGTCAACGAGAACATGATCGCGGACTACGTCATCCTCGACGCCCGCATGATCAAGAACCTGCCCCGCAAGATCGCAGCTGCTACCGGCGTTGATGCTCTGGCACACTGCATCGAGTGCTTCACCAGCAACAAGGCCAACCCCTTCAGCGACCTGTACGCTCTGGAGGGCCTCGACCTCATCCTGAACAACATTGAGAAAGCCTGCGATGATCCCGATGCCATGGCCGAGAAGAACCGGATGCAGATCGCAGCTTACTACGGCGGTCTGGCCATCACCGCTTCTGGCACCACCGCAGTCCACGCTCTGAGCTATCCTCTGGGCGGCAAGTACCACATCGCACACGGCGTCTCCAACGCCATCCTGCTGGCTCCTGTCATGCGCTTCAACAGCGAGCATCCGGCTGTTAAGGAGCGTCTGGCTGTGGCTTATGACCGCTGCTGCCACGAGAACAAGACCTGCACCACCGTGGACGAGAAGGCTGCATGGATGATCGCCCGCCTCGAAGCAATCGTCAAGCATCTGGACATCCCCACCAGCCTGAAGGAGTTCGGCGTCCCCGCTGAGGACCTCGAGGGTCTGGTCGAGTCCGGTATGCAGGTGCAGCGTCTGCTGGTGAACAATATGCGCCCCGTCACCGCTGACGACGCCCGCAAACTGTATCAGGAGATCATGTAATAGAAAAGGAGAACACGTTATGAAGACCAGCGACATCAAAGGCATTATCCCTCCGGTAATTACCCCGATGAACAACGATGACGAGCAGACCGTCAACCACGAGGCTCTGCGTCAGCAGGTCGAGCGTCTGCTGGCAGGCGGCGTCCACGGCATGTTCCCTCTGGGCACCAACGGCGAGGCTTACGCCCTCTCTTTTAAGGAGAAGGAAGAGATCCTGGCTACCGTCATCGACCAGGTCAAGGGCCGCGTCCCCGTTTACGCAGGCACCGGCTGCATCACCACCGCCGAGACCATCCGCATGAGCAAGCGCGCCGAGGAGATGGGCGCAGATGCACTGTCCATCATCACCCCCAGCTTCGCACTGGCTTCCCAGAAAGAGCTGTACGACCACTATGTGGCCGTGGCAAAGCAGGTCAACATCCCCATCATCCTCTACAACATCCCGCCCCGCACCGGCAACAAGCTCCTGCCCGAGACCGTGCAGGCCCTCTGCCGTGACGTGGACGTCATCGTCGGCGCAAAGGATTCCAGCGGCGACATCGAGAACCTGAAAGCTTACATCCGCCTGACCCGTGAGCTGGACAAGGATGTGGCCATCCTCGCCGGCAACGACGGCGCTATCCTGACCTGCCTGAAAGAGGGCGGCGCAGGCGGCATTGCAGGCCGCGCCAACATCTGGCCGGCCACTGTTGCAAAGATCTACGACTGTTTCAAGGCTGGCGACCTCGAGGGCGCACAGGCCGCTCAGGACGCTATCGCCATCCTGCAGCAGACCTACAAGTACGGCAATCCCCACACCATCATCAAGACCGCTGTGGCCCTGCAGGGCCACAACATCGGCAAGTGCCGCGCCCCCTTCAACTACGTTCCCGAAGAGGGTCTGGAAGCCATCAAGAAGGTCCTGGCCGAGAACGCTGCCAAGGGCCTGAACTGAGAAGAGCAAGGAGAGCACTGTTATGAATAAACCTATCGTTGGCATTACGATGGGCGATCCCGCCGGCTCCGGCCCGGAGATCACCATCAAGGCTCTGGCAGATCCGGAGCAGTATACCTACTGCCGCCCCATCGTTGTGGGCGACGTGAAGGTGTTCGAGCAGGCCAGGAAGTTCGTTGGCCGTGAGGACATCGTCATCCACCGCTGCGACAAGGTGTCGGATGCTCTGTTCACCCCCGGAACCATCGACGTGCTGCACCTCGACCTCATCGAGGACATCAACAAGTTCGAGATGGCAAAGGTGAGCGTGGAGGGCGGCAACGCAGCCTTCCAGTGCGTCAAGAAGGTCATCGAGCTGGCCATGGCCGGTGAGGTGGATGCTACCTGCACCAACGCCCTGAACAAGGAAGCCATGAACAAGGCTCTGGAATACTATCACGGCGAGAAGTCGGACGGCTACACCCATTTCGACGGCCACACCGAGATTTACGCCACCTACACCCACACCAAGAAGTACACCATGATGCTGGCCCACCACGACCTGCGCGTGGTCCACGTCTCCACCCACGTCTCCCTGCGCGAAGCCTGCGACCGGGTCAAGAAAGAGCGCGTGCTGGAAGTCATCGAGATCGCCAATAAAGCCTGCAAGGATATGGGCATCGAGAACCCCCGCATCGCGGTGGCCGGCCTGAACCCCCACTGCGGCGAGAACGGCCTGTTCGGCCGCGAGGAGATCGAGGAGATCACCCCGGCCATCGAGGCTGCTAAGGCCGAGGGCATCACCGGCGTTGTCGGCCCCTGCCCGCCGGACAGCGTTTTCTCTCAGGCCATCGGCGGCTGGTACGACATCGTGGTCTGCATGTACCACGATCAGGGCCATATCCCCCTCAAGACCGTGGGCTTCGTCTACGACCGTGAAAAGCAGGAGTGGAAGGCTGTGGAGGGCGTCAATGTCACGCTGGGCCTGCCCATCATCCGCTCCAGCGTGGACCACGGCACCGACTTCTACCATGCAGGCAAGGGCAACGGCAATGAGCTGAGCCTTGTCAACGCCATCAAGTATGCCGTCAAGATGACCGGCCGCGAGGCGTAAATTTTCCAATAGCTCCCTGCACACCCGCTTTTGCAGCTTTGCTGCGAGGCGGGTGTTTTTTTGCTTAACAGGCTGAAAGAAAAGTTCTATCCTGAAACGGATAAATCCGGGAAAGGCTGCTGAAATGTTCTAAAATGTTACGCTTTTAATAGAACATTCATGAAATATCCTGGAAATGTTTCAGAATGAAACGGAAACAAGGCGATTTAGCCGTTGTAAGGGCCTGCTATTTTGAATATAATTTAGACAACAAAAACGAACAAAGACTGTGAAAAGCGGCGACGCCGCAGAAGAAGGCATGAAGTACACAGTCCGGTTCGCTACACGAGAACCCCAAGAGAAAAGGAGAACAAGATTATGAAAAAGATTTCTCGTCGCAGCTTTCTGAAGGTTTCTGGTACTATGGCAGCGGCTGGTGCTCTGGCAGCCTGCGGCGGCTCTTCCTCCACCAGCACCGCAGCTTCCAGTGAGGCAGCTCCTTCCGTTGAGGCAAAGGCTGTGGACGGTCTGCCCGATATGAGCAAAGAGACTCTGAACTTCAGCTCCGATAAGGTCGGTTCTGGCTCTTACAATATGATCGTTGCAATGTCCAAGGTGCTGGAGAAGGCTGGCGGTTTCCAGACTGTCAACGTCAACCCTGACTCTCCGGGCGGTATGGGCGCTCCTTATCTGTTTGCTTCCGGCAACACCGATCTGGCCTTCATCAACGGTGCTCCTGCAAAGTGGGCAATGGAGGAAGGCACTCTGGGCAAGCCTGCTACCAGCGGCTATGCAGCGGTCATCGGCGGCCTGACTGCTGTCTGCTACATCAACTGCGTGTCCAACGCATTCCTGCAGAAGTACAATGTCTCCACCATCGAGGAGATCTTCGAGCAGAAGCTACCCCTGCGCATCGGCTGCTCCGCAAAGGGCTCCATGGATGCTGAGGGCGCTTACCTGCTGCTCGAGTACTTCGGCGTGACCGAGGACGACCTGAAGAGCTGGGGCGGCTCCATCACCAACCAGGGCGGCGATGCCAACGCAGACGCCATCGCGGACGGCCAGATCGACTTCTACATCGACCACACCTCTTCTGCTTCTTCCACCATGGCTCAGATCGCTACCAGCGTGGATGTCACCTTCCTGCAGTGGGGCGATGACCTGTGCAGCTGGTTCGTCAGCGAAAAGGGCTTCGACCTCATCACCATCCCGGCCAACTCCTTCAAGGGTCAGGATAAGGAGCTGACGCTGCCCGGCACTCCCGACTGCGTCTTCTGCAAAGAGAGCCTGAGCGAGGACGTCGTCTACGCCATCACCAAGAGCCTGAGCGAGAACCGCGACGCTCTGGTGGCCGAGTACAATTCCCTGTCTCCGTGGGAGCCTGAGACCGCTTGGGAAGAGATGAAGCGCGGCGGCTGCCCGCTGCATCCCGGTGCTGAGAAGTACTACAAGGAAGCAGGCTACATGAAGTAAGTTCCGGCTTTGAAAGCTTTCGGCGGAGGCGCTCCGCACGACATCAGATCTATCCTTTGACCGTAGGCAGAGGCCGGACGCTTTGCGGTGTCCGGCCTCTGCTTTCACAAGGGATAATATGGAGGGAAATATGAGCAACGAAAAAGAAACCAAGGTATCGGCTCTCGACGCCAAGGCCAAGGCTCTGGCAAACGAAGAGGACGAAGATACCAAAATCGCCAAGCTGCTGAAGAATATGCCGAAATGGCGTTTCTATTCGCTGGCAGTTCTTACCGTTATCTGGACGGTGTTCCAGCTCTACATCAAGCTGGTCAAGCCCCTTGACCCGTGGTTCCAGCTGCCGCTCCATATGTGCCTTGCACTGGTCGTGGTGTGGCTGTACAATCCGATGGTCGAGAAATCCAAGAGCCACAATAAGCTGTGGTGGATCTACGACATCTTCCTCATCGCGTCCAGCTGCTTTATCTGCTGGTTCTTCCTGAGCCACGCAGAACAGCTCAACTACCGCATCTTCAATGTTGACGTTATGACCACCACCGAGGTCATCGTGGCGGTGCTTCTGGTCATCAATGTCATGGAGGCCGTCCGCCGCGTGGTCAGTATGTCCCTGTTCTGGGTCATCTGCTTCTTCCTTGCTTATGCATGGTTCGGCCAGTATATCCCCGGCCTGTTCCGCTTCTCCGGCATCAGCTTCCCCAAACTGATGGAAGTCCTGATGTACGGCGAGAATGGCATCTTCGGCTCTCCGCTGGTCACTTCTCTGGGCACCCTGTTCTACTTCCTCGTTTTCGGCACCTTCTTCTCCAACTGCGGCGGCGGCGGTGTCCTGATCGACGGCGGCATGAAGCTCAGCGATAAGACGGTCGGCGGCCCCGCAAAGGCAGCTGTCATCTCTTCCGGCCTGCTGGGCATGGTTTCTGGTTCTGCAATCGCAAATGTTTCCACCACCGGCGTTCTGACCATCCCCTTGATGAAAAAGACCGGTTATGACCCCGAAGAGGCGGCAGCAGTCGAGTCTGTTGCTTCCACCGGCGGCCAGATCATGCCCCCCATCATGGGCGCTGGCGCATTCATCATGGCCGAGATCATCGGTGTGCAGTATGCGCAGATCGCAGCAGCAGCCGTCCTGCCCGCTGTGGCCTACTTCCTCGCCGTGTTCATCCTTGTCCACATGATCGCAAAGAAGAAGGGTCTGGGCAAAGACTCCGGCGTACATTACGAAGGCAAGCCCATCCTGCCCCGCGTGTACCGTCTGCTGCCCATCATCGTTCTGGTCATCATGATCATCATGGGCTACTCTCTGCCCCGTTCCGCGATCTACTGCACCATCTTCTCCATCATCATCGCAGCGATCTCTCCTGAGACCCGCATGGGTCCCCGCAAGCTGCTCCAGACTCTGATGGACGGCGTCCGTCAGGCCGCAAACATTGCGATCCCCACCGCTGCCTGCGGCATCATGATCGGCATCGTGGTCAACTCCGGCGTTGCCGTCAAGATCGCAAAGCTCATCGGTACCTCTGGTGAGGGCAGCCTGTTCATCGCACTGCTCATCGCCGCTCTGGGCTGCCTGCTGCTGGGCATGGCACTGCCTACCGTGGCCGCTTACCTGATCGCTGTCACTCTGTTCGCATCGGCTATCCAGGGTCTGGGCATCTCCGCTCTGGTCACCAATATGTTCATCTTCTACTTCGGTGTCGTGGCTCAGATCACTCCTCCCGTCTGTCTGGCATCCTTTACTGCAGCAGGCATCGCGGGTGCAAGCGCATGGAAGACCGGCTGGAAGGCATTCTCCTTCGCCATCACCGCTTTCATCGTCCCCTTTGCATTCGTGTATCGTCCCGCTATCCTGCTGGAAGGCACGATGGTGGAGATCATCATTGCATACTGCATCGTCATTGCAGCCACCTATCTGCTGGCCTGCGGCATCGCTGGCTACCTGTTCCGTCCCCTGAAGATGTGGGAGCGCATCGCCTGCTATGTCGTGGCCTTCATCTTCATCCTGCCCAGCTCCATGTCTGATATTATCGGCATTGCTGGATGCGCACTCATCATGGCTTACTGCTTCATGACGGGCAAGAAGAACGCCAATAAGGCACAGCCTGCCTGATAAGCGGTCCTTCCGAAAACCTTCTTCATAAATCACAGTTCGGCGAAACCCCCGCCTCCGGTACTCCCGGAGGCGGGGGTTTCTTGTTTGTCCTTTTTGGGGCGGGAAGAAAAGAAAAACGGGCAGTTCGGATGTGAAAGATGACGTAACAGTTGTGTTTGGAAACGATTTTAGCTAAGATTCTTAGCCGCCAGACATAGCAATTCAACTTTTTAATGCAACAGCAACAGCGTTGAATTGCATATCGCAAATATGCTGTTTGGATGCTGCACTAATTTCTTGACTTGCGATAGATTCACGGCTGGTTGTATCAGCCATAGAAAGCGTTGAGGATGGCCTGCAGATCCGGGCCGAGCAGCAGGGTGAACGCACTGCCGCAGACACTCAGGAGCAGGACACAGAGAAAGACCGCGCCGAAGCTGACGCCGCCCTGGGCGCGGAGCACGGCCTGACGCTGCTGGGCATCGGGGAACTCAGACTGGATGCGGCGGATGTGGTCGGCGGCGCTCTTGCGGTAGAGCCACTTGCCGTACATACCGCGCACCAGCATCAGCACGAAGCTGAGGACAGAGCAGACGCGGGCAAATACCGTCAGAGCTGAAGCGCTCATGGCCGGGGCGAGGGCGCTGCCGGAGAGCTGCAGCATCTCGATAAAGGTGGGCGCTGCCAGCAGAAGTTCAGCGGCCAGAAAGCCGAAGGCCGGCTTCCACGCCTTGCGGTAGAAGAAGTAGAAGGGACCGAACAGCAGAGCCGAAAAGCTCATGGATATTTTGCTCTTCTGGAGCTGCATCCGGCTGTAAGCGGCGAGGTAAGCGGGAGCAGCGGGGCCGATATAGTCCAGCCAGTCCTGACGGTCGATGCCGTCCATCTTGGCCTCTTTGCCGAAGGCGTCCTCAAAAAACTCCTTCTCCGGGTCAGCGGAAGTGCCGAACTGACGGTACATCTGGGAGTAGTCGAAAGTCTCTTCACCGCTGCCGCGGGAAGAAGGAGGCTCCTGCCCCTCGGGGGGCAACACAGCACCGCAGCAGCGGCACGTTTCCTCGTCCCGCAGGGTGCGCTCGCCGCAGGACGGACAGGTGCGGAGCTGGTTCTCCTCGTAGGGGAACTTCCACTCGTAGCCGGCGGCGTGGGCGGGGCGGTGGATGCACTGGCCCAGTTTCTCGTAGCAGACGCGGTGATAAGGCGCGCCGCAGTCGGGGCAGACCACGATGTCATCCTGAAGTGTGAGGGGCTTGCCGCAGCCCTCACACGGACAGCCATAGTATTTTGGCATAACATCCTCCAATGAATAGGGTAGTTTATCAGTATTATACACTTAAAATGCGGAAAAGAAAAGGCGAAAATCTTCAAATTTCCAGCACAATGGTATTTTTTCCTCTTTACTTTATCATGGATTCTGGGTATACTAATGAAGTATCTGTGTATAAACTGTATCTTTTAGGAGTAAATCTCTCCGTCATTGGCCGAGTCCTCGGGCAGGCTTTCCTTCGTACAACCTCTCCGTCACGCCTACGGCGTGCCACCTCCCCTGGTAGGGGAGGCTTTGGCAGTCTCCGCAAAGTGACCGGTTTCGCCAGAGGCTCCCCTACTAGGGGAGCTGTCGAGCGTCAGCGAGACTGAGAGGTTGTACTAAGACGGGCCTGCCCGTGTGCGTGGCTGATGATGAAGAGGCTGCTCCTGTTCTTTGAGACGAGAGGAATAAAACGATGATCACCACTGATGAACTGAAAGTACAGCTGGCTGAATACCACACCGCTGTAAAAGACTTGGAGGAGGCGCTGGCCATCGACGCTTCCCGCAAGCGCGTGCAGGAGCTGGAGCACACCATGTCCCGCCCCGGCTTCTATGACGACGCTGAGCTGAGCAAGAAGGTCTTCGACGAGGTGGGCGACCTGAAGGGCAAGTTGACCCGCTTCGAGAAGCTGCAGGGCCTGTACGATGACGCAGAGACCATGCTGGTCATGCTGGACGAGGAGTACGACCCCGAGATGGTGCCGGAGGCCGAAGAGGCCGTCAACGCCGTGGGCAAGGCTGTGGACGAGCTGCAGCTGATGACCATGCTGAACGGTGAGTACGACCACAGCAACGCCATCCTGACCTTCCACGCAGGCACCGGCGGCACCGAGGCACAGGACTGGGCCGAGATGCTCTACCGTATGTACAACAAGTGGGCGCAGGCTCACGGCATGACCGTCGAGGTCCTGGATTATCAGGACGGCGACGAGGCCGGCATGAAGAGTGCTTCCATGATGGTCAAGGGTGCCAACGCCTACGGCCTGCTCAAGAGCGAGAACGGCGTCCACCGTCTGGTGCGCGTCTCTCCCTTTGACGCCAACGCCCGCCGTCAGACCAGCTTTGCTTCGCTGGAAGTCATGCCCGAGCTGGACAACACCATCCAGGTGGACATCCGCCCCGAGGACATCGAGATGCAGGTCTACCGCTCTTCCGGTGCCGGCGGCCAGCACATCAACAAGACTTCTTCCGCTGTCCGACTCATCCATAAGCCCACCGGCATCGTGGTCAGCTGCCAGACCCAGCGCAGCCAGTTCCAGAACCGCGACTACGCGATGGAAATGCTGAAGGCAAAGCTGTACCAGATCGCCAAGCAGCAGCACATGGATAAGATCGACGACATCAAGGGCGTCCAGAACGAGATCGCATGGGGCCACCAGATCCGCTCCTACGTCTTCATGCCCTACACGATGGTCAAGGACCACCGCACCAACTATGAGACCGGCAACGTGGACGCTGTCATGGACGGCGACCTCGACGGCTTCATTTTCGCTTACCTCAAGGCCGCAAGCCGTGGTGAGCTGCAGGATACCTAAAATCAGAGCATAATAAAACGTCTGTACTTCGTTTGGAGGTACAGACGTTTTTCTTTTTATTCGAGGTCGCCGAGTATCCCCGGCCAGAGGGCTTCCTCCTGCCGCATGGCGACGAAGCAGCAGTCGAGGTACATCTTGTTCACGGCGGCGACGATGGTGCCGCGCAGCAGACGCTTTTCGTCGGCGGCATCCGGGTCGAGGTCGCAGATGGTGCGGCTGGCACCGAAAATGTAGGGCAGGCAGTTCTCCACCTCGTCGCAGAAGTAGTCGTAGGCTTCGGCGGCGGTGCAGTGAGCCCGCTGCATCTGAAAGAGGGTGTCGATGTTTTCCAGCGAGAGGACATTTTTAGACAATACGATATAGATGAGAGAAGCCAGCTGTTCGCGGGAATACTTCTTTTTGACGGGGTGGGAGATGACTCCTTTCTTGACGTAGTTGCTCACCATGGAGGGGGTGAGCTCCACCCCGGGGAAGCCCCGGAAGCAGCTGTTGACGAGCTGCACGGTCTGGTCGAGATACAGCCCCACGGAGGGCAGCTCCCGGTAGCGCGGCAGGGAAAACCCGGCGGCGCAGGCCGTGACACGGCGTTTCATTTCCTGATTCATGGTGGTAGTATAGCGCATTTTTGAGTCGGGGTCAACCGTTTATGAAAACAATATTAAGAATTTTACAAATCGCTTGACAGGTTTTTGAAAAACTGATATAGTGGACTCACCGAACGTAAAAAATGCGGCGGACACCCGCCGGAATGGAGATAGATGAGATGAAACGAATCGTTGTGGACTCTTCCGCCAGCCTGTACAAGCTGGACGGCGTGGATTTTGCTGCTGTGCCTCTGAAGATCGTGACCGACGAGAGGGAATACCTCGACGACGGCACGCTGAACGCCGTGGAAATGGCGACTACCCTGCGCACCTATAAGGGCAAGACCAGCACCTCCTGCCCCAACATCGGCGACTGGCTGGAGGCTTATGAGGGCGCAGATGAAATTTATGCCATCACCATCACCGGCACCCTGTCGGGCAGCTGCAACGCCGCCCAGCTGGCCGCAGAAGAGTATCAGGCAGAGCACCCGGGTGCTCAGGTCTTTGTGCTGGACAGCCTGTCTGCCGGCCCGGAACTGGTGCTGCTGGCAGAGCATATCCGTGCGCTCATCGAAGAGGGCAGGGACTTTGACGAGGTGTGCGAAGAGATGCTGCGCTACCGTCACCACACCCATCTGCTGTTCTCGCTGGAATCGCTGGCGAATCTGGCCCGGAATGGCCGGGTGAAGCCCGCTGTGGCCGCTGTGGCGCGGATGCTCAACATCCGGGTCATCGGCAAGGCCAGCGATGTGGGCGAACTGGATGTCCTCTGCAAGACCCGCGGCGAGCACGGCGCTCTCGAGCGCATCGTGCTGGAGCTCAAAAGCCACGGCTACACGAACGGCAAGGTCATCATTGCCCACTGCGGCAACCCCGCCGCCGCCGAGCGCCTGATGCACATGGTGCGGGCTGTCTTCGAGGGCGCACAGGTGCGGGTGACCGAATGCGGCGGCCTGTGCAGCTACTACGCCGAGCTGGGCGGCCTCATGGTGGGCTTCGAGGACGCGGACGCCTGAGCTTGAAATCTCCGCATCTCTGCGCTATACTATTCCCATAAAAATGCTGCCGAAAGGCAGCGGGGGAGGCGCAGATGTTCTTTCGGCTGCCGGTCGTACGGTTCTTCAATCGTGTCATCAACAGGGCCACGGTTACAGTGGCCCTTGTTTTGCTGCAGATCGGCTGGCTGCTCTGGGCCTTCTTCTCCCTCACCGCCGGAAAGGTGTGGGTGAATGCGGGGCTGAACGTCCTCAGCCTCTTCATCACCCTCTACCTCGTGCGGAAGGACGAGAACAGCGACTATAAGATCATCTGGCTCGTCCTCATCGGCATGATGCCGCTGCTGGGCGGTGCGCTCTATCTGGCCTTCGGCAACAAGGCCCCCGCCAAGCGGATGCGCCAGCGGATGCAGGCGGTGGAGCGCCAGCACACCGCCGACCTCGCCCAGCAGCCGGGCCAGACCGACGCCCTCGACCCCGCCAGCAGGGGACTGAGCCGGTATGTTTCGGAGTACGGGCCGTACCCCGCATGGAAAAACTCCACGGCAAAATATTACCCCTGCGGTGAGGCCATGTACCCTGACCTGCTGGCCGACCTCGAAAAGGCAGAGCGGTTCATCTTCCTCGAGTTCTTCATCGTCCGCACCGGCAAGATGTGGAAGGGGGTAGAGGACATCCTCGTCCGCAAGGCGGCGCAGGGGGTGGACGTCCGGCTCATCTACGACGATTTCGGCAGTCTGCTGGGTCTGCCGTCCGATTTCGTGGTAAAGATGGAGCGGGCGCATATCCGCTGCATCCCGTTCAACCCGGTGGTGCCGCTGGTGTCGCTGGTCATGAATCACCGCGACCACCGGAAGATCGTGGTCGTGGACGGAAATACAGCCTATACGGGTGGCATCAATCTGGCCGACGAGTATATCAATGAAGAAGAGAGGTTCGGCTACTGGAAGGACGCAGCCCTCCGCACCGAGGGCGCGGCGGTCTGGAACTTCACGGTGATGTTCCTCGACCACTGGAACGCCTTCCGCCCCAGCGAGGAGGATTATGCGCCCTTTATGCCTCAGGCTGAGTCCCTGTCTGCCCAGTCGGACGGAGTGATACAGCCCTACGGGGACAGCCCGCTGGACGAAGAGGCTCTGGCCGAGACGGTCTACCTGAATATCATCAATCAGGCCCAGCGGTACGTCTATATCTATACGCCCTACTTCGCGGTGGGCGAGACCATGCTGGAAGCCCTCAAGGCGGCGGCAAAGCGGGGCGTGGACGTCCGGCTGGTGCTGCCGGGTATCCCGGACAAGAAGCTCATCTTCCGGCTGACCCGCTCCTATTATGTGCCGCTGCTCCGGGCGGGGGTGCGCATCTACGAGTTCACGCCCGGCTTCCTCCACGCCAAGTGCTACGTCAGCGATGACCGCGCCGCCGTGGTGGGCAGCATCAACATGGATTACCGCAGCCTCTTCCTCCACTTTGAGTGCGGGGCGCTGCTGCTCTATAACAGTCAGGTCATTGCTCTGCGGGACGATGTGCTCCGCACCCTGCCAGAGTGCCGGGAAGTGCAGCTGGCCGACTGCCGCACCTCGCTGGCCGGGACGCTGCTGGACAGTGTGCTCCGCCTGCTGAGCCCGCTGATGTGAGCGATACTGCGGTGGAATAAGTGGCGAAGTGACAACTTAATGATATATCTACGTTATATTTTATCACTTCGCCAACTTGGCGAAGTGCTTTGACTTGGCGAACTGCTCACTTCGCCAGCTGTGCTCATTTCGCCACGGTGGCGGAGTGACATTCTCGACGATGTTTCGTTTATAATTTCTCACTTCGCCAGATAACACGTCGGTCTCAGAGCAAACATGCATGATTGGCTCTGTGTCGGGCTATACTACTCCCAAAGAGATGAAAGGGAGCGTAACGCTTATGACACAGAGACAAAAAGCTCTTCTGAGCTGTGCCGTGGCGGCGGCACTGCTGCTGTCCGGCTGCCGCAAAGGCAACAGCAATTCCGGCAGCATGAGCAGTTCGAACGCCATGTCCGGCTCGTCCGGCAGCGCCAGCACCACCCAGACCGGCGGCTGGAAGACCGGCCTCGGCATCCTGACCGAGGCTTCCGATGAGGCCCGTACCGGCACCATCCATACCATCGCTGCCGCCGTCCTGCTGGACGGGGACGGCAAGCTGGCCGACGTGATGCTGGATGAGCTGGAAGTGGAAGTTACCGCCGACGGCAAAGGCGTCGTCACCATGCCCACCGACTACCGCACCAAGCGCCAGAAAGGGGACGACTACCCGCTGGCAGCGGCATCTTCGCTGAAAAAGGGGTGGGCCGAGCAGGCCGATGACTTCGCCGACTACCTCACCGGCATGACGCCCGAGCAGGCATCCATGCTGGAAACGGATAAGGACGGCAAGGCTGTGGACGCCGACCTGCTGTCCGGCTGCACTATCCGGGTGGATCAGTACCGCGACGCCGTGGCGAAAGCCTGCACGAATGCGTCCGCCCTCGGCGCGGCGAAGGGCGACCGGGTGAGCCTCGGCGTGGAGGCGGAGAATGCCTCTTCGGACATCACTGCCACCGACGACAAGGATGTGAATGCAGAAGTTGACCTTACCGTCGTGGCCCTGACTCTGGATGCCGATGGCCGTGTGACCAGCGCCATCGGCGACATGGCAGAGCCTGCGCTGACCATCGCGGCAGACGGCGGCGTCACCGCCCCGGACACCGTCCGCTCCAAGCTTGAGCTGGGCGACAGCTACGGGATGCGGAATGCATCCAGCCTCGGCAAGGAGTGGTACGAGCACAGCGAGGGCTATTGCAGCTACCTCAAGGGCAAGACTGAGAAAGAGGTGGCGGACATCCCTGCCGACGGCTCGGACGCCGACCTCGCGGCCCTCTGCACCATCTCCATCGACGCCCTGCAAAAGGCCGCAGGGGATGCGTTTGAGAATGCGTCATTATAAATTGAACGGAAAGTCTGACCGTCACCGTGAGGTGGCGGTTTTCTTTTTGTCCTTTGTACAAATACACCGAAAACCCGATCGGAAAGGGGCGGTCTGCGGGCAAAACGCGAAAAAATCGGTTTTCCTCTTGCAAAACGGGGCAAAACGCGCTATTCTATAGTCACAGTTTAACAATTTAGCATGGTAAAGCGGTAAAACGAAGCGCCGCATCTGCTGAATCTGAGGGAGGAAATTACAACATGAAACGTCTGATATCTGCTTTTCTGGCCGGTGCGATGGCACTGAGCCTTGCCGCCTGCGGCGGTTCTGCATCCACTTCTACGGCTGCTTCTTCTGCCGCCGCCTCTGCCGCCCCGGCAAGCTCCGTGGCCGCTGACAGCGACCTGGCTTACATCCAGTCCAACGGCAAGATGGTCATCGGCTACACCGTGTATGAGCCGATGAACTACACCGACGCCGACGGCAACTTCACCGGTTTCGATACCGAGCTGGCCACCGCTGTCTGTGAGAAGCTGGGTGTCGAGCCGGAGTTCGTGGAGATCAACTGGGACACCAAGGAGACCGAACTGGCTGCAAAGAGCATCGACTGCATCTGGAACGGCCTGACCCTGACCGATGACCGCGAGGAGAACATGGCCTGCACCAAGCCCTACGTCAAGAACGCCCAGGTCGTCGTGGTGAAGGACGGCACCGATTATACCTCCACCGCCGACCTCATCGGCAAGACCGTGGTGGCCGAGGCCGGCTCTGCCGGTGAGACCACCATCACCGAGAACGCCGACCTGTCTCAGGCTGATTTCATCTCCAAGGCTGTTCAGACCGACTGCCTGATGGAAGTTGCCGCTGGCACTGCTGACGCCGCCATCCTCGACCTGACTCTGGCTTCTGCCATGATCGGCGAGGGTACCGACTACGCAAACCTCAAGATGGTGGATGAGCTGAACGTCGAGGAGTACGGCGTGGCCTTCCGCAAGGGCAGCGACGTGGCCGAGGCTGTGGACAACGCTTTCGACGAGCTGAAGGCTGACGGCACCATGCAGACTCTGGCCGACAAGTACGGCCTGACTCTGGCTGAGTAACTTACATTATAAACGGATAGGTGTAGTGATTCTGTGACTGTGATTTTGGAGCGTCTGACCGGCGCATTCGCGCTCAACTGTGAGCTGTTCTTTCTGACCTTGCTGTTTTCGCTGCCGCTGGGCCTTGTGGTGGCCTTTGGCTCCATGAGCCGGTGCGCACCGCTGCGGGGCGTCGTCAAGACCTTCGTGTGGGTCATCCGCGGCACGCCGCTGATGCTCCAGCTGTTCTTCTTCTATTTCGGACTGCCGTTCATCCCCGTTATCGGTAAATATCTTACCATGGAGCGCTTCACCGCAGCAGCACTCACCTTCGTGCTCAACTATTCGGCATACCTCGCCGAGATATTCCGCGGCGGTCTGCTCTCTATCGAGAAGGGTCAGTACGAGGCGGCGGAGGTTCTCGGCTTTACATCCATGCAAATCCGTCTGCACGTCGTGCTGCCGCAGATGTTCAAGGTGGTGCTCCCGTCGGTTGCAAACGAGGCAATAACGCTCATCAAGGACACCGCGCTCGTCACCTCCATCGGCATCGCCGACCTGCTCCATTACACGAAAACGATGGTCAATCACTATGTCGACGTTACCCCCTATTTCATCGCGGCTGCGATCTACCTGCTCATGACCTTCGGTCTGACAAAGCTGTTCACGCGCCTCGAAAAGAAGTTCATGTTCTGAGAGGAGAGCGAATATGGAAGAAATCAAAAACAGCGTCAATACCGGCATCAATACCATTCACGCGGTCGGCGTCAAAAAGACCTTCGGCGACAACGAGGTGCTTCGAGGAGTCGACCTCGATGTCGCACCCGGTGAGGTCATCGCCGTTATCGGTCCCTCCGGCTCGGGTAAAAGTACTCTGCTCCGCTGCCTCATCGGACTCGAAACGGTCAGCGACGGCAGCATCTTCATCGACGGTCTGCCGTTCGTCGAAAACGGGCGGTACGTCCCCGAAAAAAAGGCTAAGCAGGTGCGCAGCGGCATGGGCATGGTCTTTCAGTCGTTCAATCTGTTCTCGCATATGTCGGTCCGCAAGAATATGATCCTCCCGCCGACACTCGCGGG
>ERZ780168.1810-NODE-1810-length-20591-cov-4.589160_pt1 | contig 20591 bp, 14 predicted proteins | sample MGYA00510981_ERZ780168 | MGnify/ENA primary metagenome ERZ780168 (study PRJEB29588, sample SAMEA2158769) | human gut metagenome | biome: human gut; feature: human-associated habitat; material: faeces | place: Denmark | collected 2008/2010 ...
ACATGCTTTGCAACACAATTAAGGGGATATGTACATTTTGACACACCCCCTTTTTTGTGACCCGGGTGGGACTCAAACCCACGACCTTCAGAACCGGAATCTGACGCTCTATTCAACTAAGCTACCGAGCCAAAGACTGCGCAAAAGTACATATAATATCTTAGTTTAGCAAATACAAGAGAGAAATATTTTATTTTTGATATTTTGCATATAAGTATTCTGCTTATTCTGCCATTTTGCAAATAAAATCGATCACATTCTTGTTATTTTGCCATTAATCATTATCTTTGCCGCACATATTTCACAAACACAAAGTACAACAAGTATATGAGCTATCTTATTAAACCCGCAGGGTATAAAGCCTTACTTAACTTATCCCAGACTGAAATGGGAATCAAGAAGATCAAGGACTTTTTCCAGCAAAACCTCTCATCCGAGCTACGCCTAAGACGCGTAACCGCACCGTTATTCGTACTTAAAGGCATGGGTATCAATGATGATCTTAACGGGACCGAGCGAGCCGTTACTTTTCCAATCAAGGATTTAAACGACTCTAAAGCAGAGATCGTACACTCACTCGCCAAATGGAAACGACTGACACTCGCCGATTACCACATTGAAGAAGGTTACGGCATTTATACCGATATGAACGCTATCCGCTCAGACGAGGAGCTAGGTAATTTACACTCTTTATATGTGGATCAATGGGACTGGGAACGTGTGATGAGCGAAAGCGAGCGTAATATCGATTTCCTCAAGGAAATCGTCCGCCGCATATATGCCGCTATGGTCCGTACCGAATATTTAGTTTACGAGATGTTTCCTCAAATCCGCCCGACGCTCCCCCAACAGATTCATTTCATCCATTCCGAGGATTTGTTACAAAAATATCCTACCTTTACACCGAAAGAGCGGGAAGACGCTATTACCAAGGAATACGGGGCCGTATTCATTATCGGTATCGGATGCTCGCTAAGCAATGGAGAGAAGCATGACGGACGTGCTCCGGACTACGATGATTGGTCTACGATCGCCGAGAACGGACAAACCGGATTGAACGGGGATTTATTGGTTTGGGATGATGTACTAAACCGTTCTATGGAACTATCCTCTATGGGTATCCGCGTCAATAAGGAAGCCTTGCTACACCAGTTGGATATTTGCAAAGCCGGGGAGAAAAAGGAACTATATTTCCACAAACGCCTCTTGAGCGGTGAACTTCCGCAAAGTATCGGCGGTGGTATCGGACAAAGCCGGTTGTGTATGTTCTATCTTCGTAAGGCCCATATCGGAGAGATACAGGCAAGTATCTGGCCGGAGGAGATGCGCAAGGAAGCACGTGCGGCTGGAATGATGCTTATTTAGTTAACAGCCAACTATTATATTATGGATGTAAAGATTGAAGAAAGCTGGAAAAAACGGTTAGCCGACGAGTTTGAAAAAGATTATTTCAAGCAATTGACCGATTTCGTTAAACAAGAATACCGCCAAGGTACTGTTTATCCTCCCGGTCCTTATATGTTCAACGCTTTTGAGCACTGCCCGTTCGATAAAGTGAAGGTCGTTATCCTCGGCCAAGATCCTTATCACGAGCCGGGACAGGCGCACGGACTTTGTTTCTCCGTGCAGGATGGGGTACCTTTCCCCCCTTCCCTCGTCAATATATTCAAAGAAATACAAGATGATCTAGGGCATCCGGTTCCAACAACCGGCAATTTGATTCGTTGGGCAGATCAAGGCGTATTACTGCTAAACGCCACGCTCACGGTACGAGCGCATCAAGCCGGTTCCCATCAAAATAGAGGTTGGGAGACCTTTACCGATGCTGTTATTCATCGTCTGGCGGCTGAAAGAAGCCATATCGTTTACATATTATGGGGTTCCTACGCACAAAAGAAAGGTGCTTTCATCGATTCATCCCGTAATCTGGTTCTTAAATCAGCCCATCCGTCCCCACTTTCCGCTTACCGGGGATTCTTCGGAAACAAGCATTTCAGCAAAGCCAATGATTATTTAATCGCGACTGGGCAAACTCCCATCGAATGGTAAGATCATTGAGAATTGAAAATTAGCTATACAATCCAATAATTTTCAATTCTCAATTTTCGGTTCTTAATACCACTGCTGTCCATCCCTATAATTACTTCTCTTATCATACTTCAAGTCTTTCAATAAAGCAGAGCTTACAGCGATACTGAATGTATAGGATTTATAAGGACCGACCGGAACGAAACTAGCCGTCATTTGCCAACAGTGCAAGTTACGAGTTACGTTACAAGTCATATAAGAAATCTTCTTAGCGTCAAAATCATAAGTAGCGTTAAAGTTAAAACGCCAGTTCTTTGTCGGCTGGATATTTCCGTTAAAGCTCAAAGAGTGAGTCAAGGCGTAATCATACTCCAGTTTAGAACGATTAAAATCACCATACCGCAAGCTCAAACCATAACTAAACGAGAGGCTCCAAGGAATCTTGGAAATTAAATAGCCATCGGCATCTGTCTCACCGGTCTCTTTCTTTTTGCCCAACAGACGGCCACCACTTTCCTTATTCTCGCCCTCTCCTTCTCCATCCGGGTTCAAGCCATCCGGATCTGTATTCGGATCCGTGGAAGCCGACTGATTCCCGGATTTATCCGATGAACCATCCCCTCCTCCAAACAACTTCTTAAACGTATCATTGTTAAATGTATAGGAAAAACTGGTACTAGTCCCTCGCAAACGACCAATACCCTTTCCTGCTTTCCAACGGGGAACATCGACACGTCGCCCACTCTCATCGTACGTATAGGTATCGAACTGACCATTCAAGTTCAACGTATAGCTCTTGGATAATTTCAAACGTAAACCGACACTCAAGTCGCTCCATTTAAATGAATCCGCCGCCATATTATAGCTCATGCCTAACGATAACTTATCAATCAGACTAATTTTCTTAAATCCGGTAGAGTCCTTATCCGAACGCACCTTCATCTCGATATTGTTATTTACGTCAAAACTGATATTTCCTTGTTTTCCCGTTCCCGGAACGCCATACATATTATGAGCGAACGGAGAATACGTATATTCACGATCCTCACCATTCGCGTCTTGATATACATAAGTCTCATAAAAACCAAAACGAGAAGAAGCGAAGTCCGGCTGGGCGCTTACCGTAATAGACGGCTCGAAGCGGTGACGGATCATCTCAACCTTATTACCCAAGAATGGTAACGGCTTATAAAAGCCATACAAGGTAGTAGACGCAGAGATAGAAGCATTAAAATCATAAATACGATAAAAACCATACGTAGTGTCGCGGGCTACCAAAGCCTGTTTCTGCGTATCATATTCCTGTTCGATCTTACTGGTGTACCAACGTTCCTTATAATTGAAAGAGGGAGAAATATTCAAGTACTTGAGCACGGAGAATGTAGCGCTTACCGGAATCGAGTGCTGCATAGCATTCTGCCAATCTTTGATCAAATTCGATTTGAATAATAAGTTTTCCTTTGTCGTGATACTATTACTGAACGTACCGGAATAACTCATGGAGATCTTCTCGTACCAACGCTCCTTCCCGACCGGATGTTTCCGCTTGAAAGGGAAGATACGGCTCATCGTAACCGTCATGCTAGGTAAGGTCACGGCGATAGAAGAGTCACGGGTCGTCTGGTTTATACTCATCGTACCGGAGATCGTGAACGGGTTATTCGGGAAACGTTTCGTTACGTTGATGGATGAACTCTTCGTATTCTGGTTCACATCGGCATACCCGTTTGCGTTCGGATATAAACTGTTCTGATTATTGCGGTCATACGAAGAGGTCGAGAAGTTTACGCTCGCAGAGAAAGACAGATAAGGATTCGCCTTAGGGTCTTGCGTATGCGTCCAGTTAACCTTGAAGTCCTTGGATAAATTATAGTCTGGCAAGCCCTTATCTCCCAATTTCGTCACCAAATAAGAAGCATTAAAACTGCCCGAGAATTTATAACGTTTGCGGTAAGCCGACTTGGCCGACAATCCCCAAGATCCTTTCGTATAAATCTCTCCCAATAAAGCCAAGTCCATATAATCGCTCAAGGCGAAATAATATCCACCGTCACGCAAGAAGAAACCTCTGGTAGACTCGTCTCCGAAAGTCGGCATAATAATACCGGATGAATATGTACTCGAGAACGGGAAGAAACAGAAAGGTAGTCCGATCGGATACAACGGCACGTCCTCCAAGACCAGATAGACCGGACCCGTTACGATATTCTTTTTCGGGCGCACCTTCGCTTTCGTCATCTGGATGTAAAAGTGAGGATGCTCATGCTCGTCGCAGGTCGTATACTTACCACCCACCATGTTCAAGATATCCCCTTCCATCTTTTTCGTTCGCCCGGCGGTAACATACCCTTCGCCCTGCTGGGTAATCACGTCCGTGATATATCCTTTCTTGGTACCAAAATTATACCGCATCGTCTTCGACTCATATTGCTGATCGCCCTCCTTAAACAACGGATAGCCAAACTCCTGCCCGATAGAGTCGAGTCCAAACTTAGCGAACACGATGCTACTATCCATATTCATCTCGATCAATTCGGATTGCAGCTCGATATTCTGATATTTGACATCGCCTTCCCCGTAAAGATATGCCCAGTTGCCAGCCGTCATCACGATAGAATCGGTCGCTTGATAACTGACCGGAGCATCCAGCCCGATCTGCTTCTTAGGAATCGAATCTTCCGCTAACGTAGTACTATCCGTAGGAGCCACCAAGAGAGAATCAGCCTGCGCCAAGCTATCGGCAGGAGCGACAATCTCCTGCGCTTGCACGCCCAAGCCTCCCAAGAGGAAAACGAATAGAATGATTAGGACTCTATATATCAAAAACATTACTTCGTTCTTTGCAGTGTGTTACAGCGTGCAAATGTATAATAAATAAACGAGCCCTTATGCTTTTATTCCCCTAAAAAGAGTTTACACCAGTGTTCAAACTGCTCAACTGTCTCATTTCCATACTTGGATAAGCTCTGTTTTATCTTATCAGCCGGTTTCTCTTTCGTTAATTTAGTCTTGCTAAAGAATTTATCAGCGAAACAGATCAATTGTTCTTCCAATGACACGGGACGCATATCCCGATGTGGAACAGGCAGGTTCCGTTCCTCGATCATGGCAAGCGAAAGTCCTGTTCCCGTATGCCTCTCGCAAACTAAGGCGTGGCGAGGATACCCCTCTTTCCGCATTAAATCGGCTCCCAGATAGCCATGGCAGATATAATCGGCCTCCCCATGGCAATCGATATCCGGTGCGTTACACAAAAAGATCCCTATGTCATGCAACATCGCCGCTTCCTCAATAAAAGTCAGATCCAGATTCATCTCCGGATGCAAACGGGCCAATGCTAATGCCTTATCCGCCACGCTACGGCTATGAGTCACCAAAATCCGGTAGGCATCCGAACTTTCCGGATAATATTTCTTTATTATATCAAGAGGTTTCATCCTATTTATTTTTTTGCGAGACAAAAATAAACAATCTCTCTCACATATGGATGAGTTCGCAGAAGATATACTGCATTGGCCAAGTAATATATACTGCGTTAGCGATGTTAGTATGTATTACTTGGCAAAGTCAGTACTACTTCTCATCACTGATACCCCTGAAACCAATTGCCCAGTTTCAAATCTTTTATATCCACACCTGTTTCCCGTTCGCCTCTCAAATACTCAGAGAAGTAATCGACCATCCGCCAGTAATAATACTCATTATAGTCATCAAAATGATGACGTTTTCCCGGTACGATCAACATATCAAAGCGCTTGCCCGCCTTGATCAACTCGTCCACGACAACAATGGTATTCGCCGGATGCACATTATTATCGATATCGCCATGGATTAATAACAGATGGCCTTTCAAGTTCCTCGCCAATTCCTGATTGGTCGGGATGCGAATATCGAACGAGATATTTCCCATATCATCCGTGATCTCCTTTACCCCATGATGTTTCTCTCCCCACCACCGGTTATAAATGTTATTGTCATGATTGCCGGCACAAGATACCGCCACCTTAAAGAAATCCGGATAAAGCAGCATAGCCGCTGTAGACATGAAACCGCCACCGGAGTGTCCGTGTATGCCGACCCGGTTGATATCCATGAATTTATAACGAGCGCACAACTGCTCGATAGCTACTTTATGATCCGCCATCGGATAATCACGCAAATTTCCATATCCATAATTATGATACCACTTGGAGCGACTGGGATGCCCTCCCCTGTGTCCCATGCAAACCACGACAAATCCGGCTTGCGCCAAACGATCCGTACGAGGATTCATCGGGATGTAGCGAAAGAAAGTTCCCTCCTGTTGCGGTCCGGGGTATACATAGTTAATGACCGGATATACTTTCGTGGAATCAAAATCAAAAGGCTTATACATGACACCATACAAATCGGTCACCCCGTCAGCCGCCTTTACCGAAAAAGGCTCAGGGAATTTATAACCTGCCATGAATAATTGGGAGAAGTCACTCTCCTCCAAGGTCATCAATCGGTTACCTTGGTTATCATACAATGCCGTAGCCGGGATCGTATTGACACGAGAATAGTTATCCACGATATATCGCATGGATTTATCCATAGAGACCAGATGGAAATAATCGCCCGGAGTAATCAGCTTTAAGCCCGAACCATCCAGATTCACCCGGTACAAATGCTCGTAATAAGGAGTCGTATCTCCCTTTTCCCGGGCATTCGCCTTAAAGTAAACGACACGATTCTTACTGTCCACGTCTACGATGGCGTCCACATGCCAAGGCCCTTTGGTGATACGGTTTTTCAAATTTCCTTGTGCGTCATATAGATACAAATGCGCCCAACCATCCCGTTCGCTCCAATGGATCAAGTCCTTACCATTATCGGTCATCGCTAGCGGGCGGGTTTCCATAGAGGTATTCAGACGTTCCTCAATGATCGCTTTTACCGAATCCTCCCCGATCGTATACGAACAGATATCCACCCGTTTCATATCCCGGCTGACACGGGTCAAATAGAAGGTCTGGTTATCTCCCAACCAGATCGAGTTCCGAGTGAGTCCCGTACGCTCCTTATCCGGTTTGGAGGCTAGATTGATTGTTTGATCTTTAAAACAATCTACCCGGATTTCTTTCCGCTTTCCGGCATTTTCCAAATCAAAGAGATATAAATGAACGATTGGAGAACCCGCCTCTCCCGGCATCTGATATTTATAGGTCTCAAGTGTAGGACGAGGTTTGGCGATCGAGTTAATCACCCATAAATCTTGTACCTCACGTTGATCCGACAAAGTCGCGGCGAAATAACGACCATCGGGAGACCAGTTCCCCATTACATATTTCCGCTTATGGTCACATAAAGTATCGGTATTCAAGAAGGTCCGGGGCATACCAAAGCCAAAATCTTTTTCGCCATCCGTAGTCAAGGCGATCTCGGATATCGTCTTATCCTCCGGGTCCTTCACGGCCTTCTCATAATCCTCATAACTCATGACATACAGGTTCAAATCTTTCGCGAAGACGACCCGCTTTTTATCCGGCGATATATTCGCCCAACGGATTTTAGCAGGAATCCCGTCTTTCGTAATCCGAGTCAACCGGGACGACGGATAATCATACGAGAAAAAATAGTTCCCGTTCGTACCCTTTATCGAGAAAGTAAACGTGCGATCATCTTCCTTTAAGCGTAAATCCTCGATAGGAAGTTGTTGTCCGGTAAAAGGCTCTCTCACGATCTCGCTTATCTGTGCCGCCAACTCATCCCGATCGAATAATAATCGTTTATTTCTCGAATCGGGGTCCACCAGATACCAATTTGTCCCCTCACTCGTCTTATACTCATACCAGAATTTGTCACTATTATTAAAATAATTTGGGGTAAGGGTATAAGAGAAAAGTAACTGTTCCGCATTCGACGGGGCGAAACGGCGTGCTTGCGTATATTCCGGCAGGACATCTTGCGCATAGGTGAAAGACGCCCACGACAAACTCAAAAAGGCTACCGCATAAAAAAGTGTTTTTACATTCATAGATTCTTAGTATTGTCTGTTATTCGCCTCAAAAGTATAAACTTTCCGCAAGATACCAAGCAGATAGCGATCATTAGTTACGTGTAAGATCACTTTTCAAGCTGGTACAAAGTTGAAAGGAGATATCCTCTAAAAAATGTAATGTCATCCTTAAATTATCATCGAAAAAGTGTATCTTCGCAAGAAACAAGTGAGTAATTCTTATTTTAAAGGCTTTTCGCCCTATTATTGGAGTAGTGACAAAACACCTGCGGAGATCGACTTTGTGGTACAGACGGAGCATCGCGTTATACCGATAGAAGTGAAAGCCGAAGAAAATGTACGTGCTCGTTTCATGTCGGAATATATTAAAAATCATCCCGATTATCAGTTGAAGGGACTGCGTATCTCCATGAAGGGTTATCAAGACCAAGATTGGATGGAGAATATTCCGCTGTTCGCCATTACGAAGTTCTTTGGATAAATGGCTCTTTCATGGTTCTAATTGGCGAATTAATAAGATTGATTTGAAGAAGGAACGTTTAAGACAACGCTCCCTAGCCTTCTGATATTAAAAAGGGTGCCCTTGAAAGCGACTTGCTTTTAAGGGCGCCTTTTTAATAAAGCTAATATTTTCCCCCCTTTACAAAATCACTTTAAACGATTCCTTTCCTATACGAACAAAGTAAAGACCTTCGGCAGGAACACTCACAACTTCTACACCATCCCGGATCATTCTCAAAATGACAAGCCGCCCACTGCTGTCATAAACATAAACAGGAACACCTGCCTTAAAACCAGACAAGGTCAAGCGTCTGGGAGCGGAACGGTAAACGCATTTGATTGCATTTTCTACGTGATCAATGCTTGTGGGATCACTTTCTTTTTTGAATTTAATATTCAAATAAGTATTTTCCATTAAATAAGGAATCACAAATTGATTATTTTCATCCAACGTATTGGTTATATCCTTATCATTCAAAACTACAGATTCAATTACAAAACCTTGTTCCGGTCGAACATGGAAATATATACGAGATGTTTCTGCTATTTTCAAATACCCATAATAATAATACTCCCAATCTTTTTCGTCGTGCTGAATTCCGACAGTTCCACCTTCTGACAAAAGTAGCTCAACTCTATACTCTGTCGCAAGTCCAACAGTACGCATATTTTCGAATTTTCCCCAAACAGCATCTTCTTTATAAAATTGCAAACGATTTACAGGCACAAATAGTCTTGCTGTTTGATAAATTGAATTACAGAAACTATTTACCGATACTTTTGGTATCTCTTCTGCGGCCAAATACACATAATCTATCATCGGACAATCTTTAAAAGCATACTCTTCTATTACCGAAATATTTTCCTTCATATGTACTGTTTGTAAGGAACTGCATCCAATAAAAGAATTTGAGTCAACTCGCTTAACTTTAGGAGGGAATACAATAGATTGCATTTTTGAGCAATTTTCAAAACTGGGCAATTCAGTCAAATTCAGGCAATCACTAAAGTTGAAAGATGTGTTTTGGCAACCTTTCAACGCTTGATGCCCTATATAAGATAATTTCTCAGCTCCATCAAAGTAAACAGCTTTCATATTCTCAAAAGCATAATCGCCCACTTTTTCCAAACAGACATCATTTGATCCTGTAATAAACTGTATACTACATTTGACACAGTTTTTAAAAGCAGAGCTTTTTATTTCTTTTACATTCGACAAAACTCCTACCACATACATATTTGAACAATTTCCAAAAGCTCCTTCTTCAATCAACTCTACAGAATTAAGATTCGGGCTTTTAACAAGATGGCTACAATTTTTAAAAGCATCTTTCCCTATCCTTGTCAAATATTCATATATTTCCATGGATGGAAATGCAGAAATAACAGAACTGGAAAAAGATTGATTTCCGATAGTTTCTATCGATTTTGGCAAATACATAGATTGAATTTTCTGGTTGTTATAAAAAGCCTTATCTGGTATTGTATTTGCCAAGTGAATACCATATTTTACGACAGTAGCATTCTCTAAATTCAACTCCGCAAGCGATTCCATTTGATTCATCACCTCAAAATCTCGTTGATCTATTTCACCTTCAACAATAAGACTTGTAACCAGCCTCTTGTCATCTTCAGATAATAATGAATTTAATGTTCCTGCTTCTGCAATCTTTACCGATAGCTGCCTTTTTTCACGTAAAGTCAAAATAACAGCCAAATCTTTATCGCAATCTATATCAATCTTTATATTTCCAGTATACGCTGATGTGCCGCTCTTATCATCATAGATAACTTTATCTGTTAAAAGAACTTGCTTAATGTAATATAGTTCATTCGAATACACAGCAATTGTAGCATCTCCGGACAATAACTTGATCTGAGTAACATCTTTATACTCTTTTTGATTTACGCAAATTTTTTCAATCCCTTGAGTTGTACTCAAGGTTAAAGCATAAGACTTTCTTTGATATTCTATAGACAACGTCAAATCAGATTCTATGGATTGAATTTCATAATAACTATTTTCTATTTGCGAAGTTATATCACTGCCTCCAAGAGTTACTTTTTTAACTTCATAATAATTATCCGACAAAAAACTGAGGCCAAGCATAGTTCCTTCCTGCAAATCAGATATTTGATCTGACTTCGTAACTATTTTATCCCCAATTTTTATACTGCCAGTTCCTCCTGTCATATTTATATTAAACTTGTATGTCGGAATTTTCTCAAAGGCCACAGAAAGCGACATATCAGAAGACACAGAAGTAACATTATAAATGTTATCAACTATTTCCTTCGTTATGTCTTTCGAATCCAACAGAACCTTTGCAACACGATATTGATCATCCGGTAAAAATTCCAGTTTCGCTCCTGCAACCGAAATAGTTTCCGAAGTTCCGTTTTCTATCACTTTGTCATCAACTTTAATTTTTCCATTTCCCGAAATACTTACTTGAAAAGAATAGTATGAAGTCTTTTCAAACACAACAGCTATTTCCTTATTTTCTAAAATATCAGAGATAGTCAAAAGATTATTTACAACTTGATCAGTAACATCCTCTATTCCTACTTTTACCTGTTTAAGGTGATAACCTTTATCCAGAACAATAGATAATTGAATATCTGCTTGGGAAGTTACAGTAGCAATAAAACCATTATTTACAAAATTATTATTTACTTTTATCTTACCACCCTCATTATAAGAGACCTTTACAGTATAGTTTATAGAAGCATCTTTTTCGAAAACTACAGAAATCTCTTGATTTTTTGAAATGGAAGAGATGGTAAATTGATTGTCCCTCACTTCGCTTGTTTTATCTACACCCCCAACTGTCACTCTCTTTAAATGATAATAAGGATTCGGTATAATGGATAATCGGACATCAGTAAAAGCCTTAACATCTGTAGAAACACCATTAGAAACTATATTATTATTTATTTCTACTCTACCTTCATCATCATAATAATGTACTTTTATAGTATACACTGTTGGCTGATCCTTTTCAAATTCAACAACCAATTTCTGATCACTATAACTAGAATCAATCGTCAATTCATTATTTATTACATTTCTTGTTATATCCCTTCCTCCTAAGTTTACCTCCTTTAAACAATAGCCTTGATTTGGAATGATAGATAATTGAATCTCAGTAAAAGCATCTACAGTCATAGAAAATAAATTTTCTACTGTTTCATTGTTAACTTTCACAGTACCACCTTCATTATAAGACACTTCAAACTTACATTTATTCACTCCAGTTTCAATTGCAATATTTTGATCAATAGAAATTGATGGAAGAACTAACAATCCGTTTTTTACTTGACTTTTAACGTCAATATTATTAACAAGTAACTGTTTCAAATAATAACCTGCATAAACAAGAATTGACAACTGAATATCAGTTTTATCTGAAACAGAAACCAAGGAACCACTTTTTATATAATTCTCATTGAGTTCCACATATACATGCTTTTTATTGTAAGATGTTTCTATAGTATGAAATATCAACTCTCCTCCATTCGGATTATATTCTTCTATCTGTAAACAATCACTCCAATGTTTGTTTTTTTTATATTTCAACAACGACCCTGAAGGAACTTCTAAAACCACATTTTTCATCCAGTAATGGGAACCAGATTCTTCTATTATAGGCGGGTCTAATGGGTTCATTTTTATTTTATTTAGCCAAGCACAATCAAAAGCACTTGGATAAATCTTCTTTACAGAAGAAGGTATCTCTACTTCTTTCAACCTAGTATTTTCAAATGTCTGACCATATATGATCTCCAAATTAGGAGGTAATATTATATTTTCCAAATGACTATCCTGAAATGCCCCCACACAACCAAGTTCTCCTATACTTTTTAATTTTTTACAATTACTAAAATCTAAAGATGTCAATTTAGAACAATCTCCAAACGCATATCTTCCTATAAAATTCAATTTTTCACATCTCGATAAATCTACTAATTCAAGAATATCCTTACGCAAAAAAGCAAAACTATTTATTGTAGTCAATGTAGCAGGCAATATTATTTTACGTAAGTATATTGCATTAGCTTCAAATGCCCTACTTGGTATCTCCGTAAAATCAGCCTCTGACAAATCTATATCGCACCATCTCCCTTCTAACATATTAGAAAGAGTCAAGAAATCCTCATCGTTAAGTTTTCCAGAGATTCTCACATCTAATCCTAACGGGGCAGGTACAGACGCTGAATATTGCTTTAATGTACCTGCTTCTTTCAAATGAATAGACCATACATAATAATCTGCTTTCCCTGTAATTCCAAAACAAAGTAAACTTAATAATATCAATAGACACCTCATAATTTATAATTATTTAATACAACAATCTTAATCTTGTTTCTTTTTCCAAATTTTACCTGATACATCCGAACCTACATCTTCATATAGAACGAAAGAAACACTTATTACAATAAGTATAAATACCATCAAGAAAATCAAAACAGCACATACCAACAAGCAGTTAAAAAACAACTTTAAATAATTAATTAACAGATAATTTGAATATATGAACAACAATATCCATCCTATAATAATAGAGTTTATAAATCGATTTGTAATTATAGTTGTTGATTTTGAAAATTTCGATCCTTTAGATAATTTTTGTTCATTCAAATCATCAGATAATGGAGGTTTTATAAAAGAACTATCGACAATCAACAATTTATAGATAGGATTTTTTTCATCTTCATAATATTCAATAATATTCATCCAATTAACCATCCACATTTTATGACCTATTAACGAAGATTTCCAAGAAATTGACGAAAACAATCCAATTAAACACAAAGCGACCAATAAACAGGAATAGTCATTTTCTAATTGACATATAATCTTCTGATCTTCACTATTAAAAATTTTAGTTGTTGCTGTTAGAATCGTACAGAATCCAACAAATATAGCACCATTGAATATGGAATAATAGTTCATCCATATATGGTATCGACTCACATGATTCCAATAAGCATCAATAGCTTTCTCATAAGCATATTTTCTCTCATCGGCTTTTTTATTGCCAAATAATTGATGTATCATGACATACCAATTCTGTCTCCCTGTTTCCCTCCGTTCGACATCGCTTTTATAAGGTTACAATAAAAAGAAGAGGCGTGGAAACTGTTTAATGCCTTATCTGTCATAGAGGTATCGCCAAACACCCACCGTACAAATAATAAACAACAGTCCCACGCCCTTATGTATACGCTTCTTCCATACATGAAGAATATGTATATACCAAAGACGTGAGCGCTTTCTGTTGCTACTATACTTGTACGGCTTTGAAAACTGGCGATTTTCTATGACAAGAATAATATCTTAAAAACGCTCTTCGTTAAATATGTCCTTCCGTTCGAAGCCTCTCCTGGCCGCTAAGTCTCGCTTAGCCACTACTTGGAATTACCGCAAAGATAACGCTTAATTATTTGTGAGCAAAGTTTATGACATGTAAAAATAGCATAAACGAAAGCCCCCGCCCAACAGCTTCCCCTTGCTGCCAGACTGGGGCTTTTTACTTACCTTCCCGAACGATTAGATCTCGTCCGGGCTTTCGGAATCACCTCCCCCTTCGGAGGTTGTTTTGGAATCGTTCGTACTGTCCGTTACATCGAATTCGAACTCCATTGATTTCATCATCGTACGCAACTCCGCATTGGGAAGAAAACGTAGTTTCACGTGGTGGATAGAATCCACATTCGCCTCTTTCTCATCCAAACTGCTCTTAGCGTTAAAGGAAGGGACGAAGGTACCGAAACCCGTCACTTGCACGGAGTGGCCTTGCCGGATGAATGTCGTCATGGACTTCACCAATCCATAAACTACGGATTGAACCATTCCTAAATTAATACCTGAGACCGCAGCGACTTGATCGCAAAGGGCCTCGAAACCTACTACTGTAGCCCGATCAGGGACTATCACATACTTTTCGGTCTTCGTTTTGTCGAAACCGAACGCCTTTTTGATTCGTCTTACTCGTAAAGCCATATTTTTTCGCTTTTTTGAGTTCAACAAAACAAGAATGAATACACTCACTTGTTTACTCCCCTCATTCTTGCCAAAGAAAGAATAAACCTACCCAGCCCAAACGATATAAAGAGAAACATACCTCTCATTGGTCGCTTGCGGGCAACGACTTAACATATTGATTTTACGGGAGAGAAAAGTTTTCATTAAGGCTAGCTTAATCATCGAATTTAAAACCATCCCGGGGAAAGGGCTGAAAAATGACACCTCTATTTATTATAACGTATCATCGACTTTAAATCTCCATCACTAAGAAAATGATGCCTCTTTATTTATAACGCATCATCAAGCGTAAGAATCGCTACTCCCATTACGATACAAAAGTACAACTATTTTCTCTTCCTGCAAACATTTTACTAGAAAATATTTCAATAAACAAGCATTTTATCTCTTCAATCTCTCTTTACCAAGAAAGCCGGACACTACTTAGTAAGTAGACCTCCATCTGCTTACTAAGTAGACCATACCTTTGCTTACTAAGTAAACAGGGGGTCTGCTTACTAAGTAGTTTCCACCCTACTCATAGAGTAGATCCCAGACTATTCCGTAAGAAGATCCCTGCTTATAAAGCGACAAGCCCTGTTTTGCGGATACGAAAGAAAAAGTTTATCTTTGCCCATATACAAAATAAGACGACTATGAGCAGGGATATTCGTTGGTTGCAACGTTTCGATAATTTCGCCAAAGCATGTGCCCGTTTATTGGAAATAACGGATACGATGGATTGATAAAGGATCATGATCGATGGCGAAAGATGGCAAAAGCCCGAATCCTGACCTCCAAACATACAACGAGGACGAGGCGGATGAGATCGCAAAAGGGATTTACGCAGACTACGCTCCCTTGTTAAGGGAACTAAGGGATTTGCTGATTATTCGTAAGAACGAGACGGAGAACAAAGATCTATTTTAATAGTTTATTATGTTTGGATTAAGCGATAACGTGGTTGAAGAGTTGCGTGAGGTATTTCGCAGGTATGGCAACATACGGCGTGTACTTATCTTTGGCTCTCGAGCCAAAGGCACAAGTCATGCAGGCTCAGACATCGACCTTGCCATGGATGGAGAAGATATCACCTTTGGCCAACAGCTCGACATAAACAACCGTATCGATGATTTGGGTTTACTTTACAAAGTCGACTTGCTTAATCAGAAACAAAAAAGGACTCCTATCGGGGAACATATCGACCGAGTAGGTAAAGTTTTCTATTCAAGATAGCCCCGCATTCATTTCTCACAAACACATAGGCTGACCATATGAGAATTGGGTATTTTACCTACTATTGGTTCGTTAGCAACTTGATGGTTTACCGCATCGGTAGCATCCAATTCTGCTATAATTCTACCAAACAAGTTTATTGACCGCTAGACTCTAATTCTTTCTCGATTTCCTCAATCGTAGGCAAACTGCCACGGAAGTCTTTCGGCAAGGCTTGCCCCAATTCGTAGTCTGATATGCCGATTGGTTTCTGAATATCACGCAAGGCATATTCAGCCTTGATACGGTCTTTGCTCTTGCAAAGCAACAATCCAATCGTTCGGTTATCTCCCTCTCGGCAAAGAATGTCATCCACAGCAGAACAGTAGAAATTCAGTTTACCGATATATTCTGGTATGAACTCCGTGTCTTTCAATTCGATTACCAAATATCGGTGCAGAAACGCATTGTACATCAGTATGTCAATGTAGTAATCATCGCCCGACACCTCTATGTGATATTGCCTACCCATAAAGGCAAAACCGGCCCCCATTTCTACAAGAAACTTTTCTACATGCTCCACTAAACCGATCTCCACATCACGCTCATTGTATTGATCGGTGAAAGTCAGCATATCGAATATATATGGGTCTTTGAGCATGGATTTCACATCGTTTGCTTCCGGTGCAGGGAGAGTTTCAGTGAAGTTGTTCGCCAATGCTCCATGTTTGCCATAATCATCAAGCCTGATGGCTTCTTGCAGATAACGTTTTGACCAATGGGATGTGATACTCTGCACCATGTACCAGTAACGGGCACGAATATCCTTGACTTGTTGCATAATAATCAGGTTGTGCGTCCAATCCAAATGTTTGATAGGAAGAGTAAAATTGTACTTTTCCAATTGCGCAACCGGTGGTTGCGCAATTGGAGCAACAGCCCCTTTTATCATCGTAAGTTCTTGATTATATTCATTGAAGAACTGCATCATGCACTGCATGTTACGGACAGAAAAACCTTTTATCTCAGAATAATCGTTCTTCAAATCCACAGCCAACCGTCGCAAGGTCTTCTTGCCCCAACCGTCAGTGTCTTGACTTCTCTGTAACATTTCGCCAACGTCCCAATACATCCGGAGCATTTCTTCGTTGGCGACATAAATTACTCGTTGCTGGGCAATCAGTACCCGTTGTTTGATTTTGCGAAGCAATGCTGCATAACCACGAAAGTTATCCATCATGTTACCAGATACTTGTATATCTGCATCCTTAGCCATATTTCTCTTCAATTTATTTGCAAAGTTACTCTTTTTGTTCGGTTGTGTGTCAATTTCTTACGATTATTGCTGATTACATCCACCCAATTGTTATCTCCGTAGATTTCGGCTTATAAAGCGACAAGCCCTGTTTTGCGGATACGGAAGAAAAAGTTTATCTTTGTCCATACACAAAATAAGACGACTTCTCACAAACATTTCGTACTTTCGCGATCAGTACACAGTGATATATTATATAATGTAATGAAACAGATCCTTATATTCCTATTTTTACTTTATTGCCTGACACCCCGTGTCTATTCACAAAACGCCCCGTTAAAGCTAGGTGCCGAGCGGATGGATGTCGTCACTCGTTTACTGAAGGGCAAGCGGGTAGGATTAGTGGTCAACCAGACTTCCATTTTGGAAAAGCGGCAGATTCATTTATTAGATGCGCTAGTAGCGGAAGGCATAGACGTTAAGAAGGTGTTCGCTCCGGAACATGGATTCCGGGGAACCGGTGACGCCGGAGAGGAGATAAAAGACAGCCGGGACTTGAAAACAGGCATCCCCATCATCTCTATTTATGGGAAAAACAAGAAACCGTCCGCCGAGCAACTGGGCGACCTCGACGTGATTGTTTTCGATATACAAGATGTAGGTGCCCGTTTCTACACCTATATCAGTACGATGCATTACGTGATGGAAGCCTGCGCCGAAAACAACAAAGAGTTTATCGTGTTGGACCGCCCGAACCCGAATGACTTTGTAGACGGGCCGATCCGCCAGAAAGGACTCGAGTCTTTCGTCGGTGTCGATCCGCTCCCGATCTTGCACGGCTTGACCGTAGGGGAATTGGCATGGATGATCAATAAGGAAGGCTGGCTGAAAAGTACGCCCGATACCTGCCAGTTAAAGATCGTAAAGATGGAGAATTGGAAACACGGAGATCCCTATTGGTTACCGGTCAAACCCTCTCCGAACCTCCCGAATGACCAGTCTATCCGTCTGTATCCGTCGCTTTGCTTTTTTGAGGCTACGAACGTTAGCGTGGGAAGAGGAACCTATTATCCGTTTCAAGTACTAGGTTTCCCGGATCCTAAATACGGGGATTTCACTTTTACCCCGACCTCCTTGCCCGGATTCGATACCAATCCCTTGCAAAAGGATAAAGTATGTTACGGCATCGATCTGCGGGAATATCCGTTCGAAGGAGGATTAACCTTGCGATTCTTCCTCGACTTCTACAATAAAGCGGGAAAGGATCAAGCCTTTTTCTTCTCCCGTCCGAACTGGTTCGATTTATTGGCAGGCACGAAGCAGCTCCGCTACCAGATCGTAAGGGGCTTATCCGAGAAAGAGATCCGGGAAAGTTGGAAACCCGAACTGGATCAATACAAGGCCATGCGTAAAAAGTATTTACTTTATCCGGACTATCCTACTCAAAATAAAAAATAAGAACGAATGAATTATTGGGAATCGCATACCCAAGTCGCCGTACGTTTCCGCCGATTCGACCGGAAACGTTACGCCGCGTTCCGGAGTATGCACAAAGTCATTAACATTGGAGTCGTAACAGCAAGCACGTTACTATTCGCCCTGCCCGACACGGCGCAAGCCCAAAAGGCAATCGAGCCTAACCGGACCGGCGAGGAGGCTTCCGTAGAGCTGGAAGAGGTAGAAGTTACCGCCTCCCGTGCGCCTATCGCACGGAATCAAGCGACCAAGATCGTGACAGTCATTCCCGCCCGTGAGATCGCGGCGGCACCTGTCACCAGTATCCAAGATCTTTTAGAATATGCCGCGGGAATAGACGTCCGGCAACGAGGAGAAGGAGGCACCCAAGCCGATATCTCCATCCGGGGAGGGACGTTCGACCAAATAGCGGTTCTCTTAAACGGGGTCAACCTCTCCAACCCACAAACTGGCCATTATAGTTTTGACCTCCCGGTGAATCTCTCGGACATAGAGCGCATCGAGGTGGTATCCGGCCCTTCTTCCCGTATATTCGGGGCCAGCGCTTTCGCCGGAGCGATCAATATCATCACGAAAACAGGAAAAGAGAACAGGATCTCGACCGACAATTACGCCGGAATGCATAAGCTCTGGAAACTGGAAGCTGCCATCAATCACGCGACCACTCATTTCGGACAGCGCCTTTCCGCAGGATATGCCTCGTCCGGAGGGTATATAGACAATACAGACTTCAAACAATTAAATCTTTTTTGGCAATCGGAACTTAAAAGCGAGGAGGCAGATTTCCAATTCCAAGCCGGATACAACGACAAAGGTTATGGAGCGAATAGCTTCTACTCCGCTTCCTACCCCAACCAATACGACAAGACTCGCCGCTTTTTCCTCTCCGCCGGAGGAGAAACACATGGCAAAATCAAGTTCACCCCCAAGGTATACTGGACCCGACATTTCGACCGGTACGAGTTGTTCCGTAGCGATCCCGCCGATTGGTATACCGGGCATAATTACCATGAGACGGAAGTATTCGGAGCCAACCTCAACGCCACGACACAGTGGAAACTAGGAAGAACCAGTATGGGCGTGGAATTCCGAAACGAGGGAGTAAAGAGTAATGTATTAGGCAAGCCGATGAAGGAACCGCAGGATGTTCCTTTCGAGAAAGAAGGGCAATATCTAAAAAGCGATAACCGAAGTAACATCAGCTACTTTCTTGAGCATAACGTATTATTACGCCGCTTCACGTTGTCAGTCGGGGTCTTGGCAAACTATAATTCGGCCTTAAACGAAGGGATTCATTTCTATCCGGGAATAGATGCCAGTTACCGTATCGGGGACAATTTCCGTCTGTATGGGAGCTGGAACCGGGCATTGCGTATGCCGACTTTCACAGATCTTTATTATGAGGGTAAGACGAATAAAGGAAATCCGGACCTAAAACCGGAGGAAAGCGAGGCATTCGAGGTCGGACTGAAATACAACACTTACTTCCTCCGGGCTCATATAGCCGGCTTTTACCGAAAAGGCAAGAACATGATCGATTGGGTGAAAGAGAAACCGGAAGATATCTGGGAAAGCCGAAATCTGACAAAAGTCGATAACCTTGGTTTCGAGACCAATCTGAGTTTATTACCGAGGGAACTGGGCAACGAACGGTTCTTTATCCGGAAAATAGAACTGGGATATGCGTTTATCCATCAAGACAAGGATAGTGAGGGGTATATATCGAATTATGCGTTAGATTATCTGAAGCACAAGTTCACGGCTCAATTAAGCCATTCTATCTGGAAAGGTTTTTCGGCCACTTGGTATGTCCGTTGGCAAGACCGGGCAGGTAGTTATACTAAATACGAGAACCTCAAACCGGCTTATGAGGAAGATTACGCTCCTTATTGCTTAGTAGATGTGAAAGTAAATTGGGAATATAAGGGGTTAAATCTATATGCGGAGTTAAATAATCTGCTCAATTCCACGTATTATGATCTGGGAAATATCCCCCAACCGGGTATTTGGTTTAAGGCAGGATTCCGTTATAGTTTCAAATATTAATACCCAGTTGTAGAGACGGGGCGTGCCCCGTCTCATCCCCTCTAAATGGTAATTTAAATACT
>ERZ780168.1827-NODE-1827-length-20441-cov-6.133180_pt1 | contig 20441 bp, 17 predicted proteins | sample MGYA00510981_ERZ780168 | MGnify/ENA primary metagenome ERZ780168 (study PRJEB29588, sample SAMEA2158769) | human gut metagenome | biome: human gut; feature: human-associated habitat; material: faeces | place: Denmark | collected 2008/2010 ...
CTGAAAAGCAGCAGATTTACAGTCTGTCCCCATTGGCCACTCGGGAACACGCCCAGATTCTGTTCACGTCCTTGCCGGACGACTTGTTTATTTTAGCAGACAAAAGCGAATTTGTCAACCGTTTTTTCGCATTTTTTCAGCTTCTTTTTTCTGGCGCAAAAAAGCGACGCAGCTTGGCGGAAATCCTCCGCTTCGGCTGCGCCGTTTTGCTAACGATTCATGGAGCGGGGCGTCTCCCCTGCTCAGTGTTCCAGATGCTTCCGGTGCTCATAGTCCCGGAGGGCCTCAATGGCCTCGCCGGAAAGCGGATAGAGCGCGATGAGGTTGAAGATGGTCATCAGGCCGATGCCCACATCGCCAAGGTCCCACACGACTGTGTAGGCCTGCACACCGCCCACCAGCAGCATCCCCAGCGCCAATACCTTATAAAGCGTCTGCCAGCGCCAGCGGTCCCCGAAGAGATACGCCACATTGGAACGGGCGTAGAACAGGATACCGATGAAGGTGGAAAAGCTGAACAGCGCCAGCGTCACAGCGATGAAGATGACGCCGAAGCTTCCCAGATGGTACTGCACCGCCGCCTGCAAGAGGTCCATACCGGTCAGGCCCGCCGTGACGGATTCCGGGGCCAGCAGCATGACAAAGGCCGTGCAGCTGCAAATGACGATCGTATCAATGAGGACGCCCAGCGCCTGGACCAGCCCCATCTTGACCGGGTCATCGCAGTCGGCGGCTGCGGCCGCGCAGGGTGCCGAGCCGCTGGTGTTCCTCGACTATGTCGCCGTAGGCCATAACGAACCCCAGAAGATCGAGGCCATCGTGAGCGGCGTTGCCGACGGCTGCCGTCAGGCGGGTTGTGCGCTGGTCGGCGGCGAGACGGCCGAAATGCCGGGCATGTACTCCGAGGGCGAGTACGACATCGCCGGTTTCACGGTCGGCGTGGTCGAGAAATCGAAGCTCATCGACGGATCGAAGGTCAGGGCCGGCGATGTGCTGGTGGGCATCGCCTCGAGCGGCGTGCACTCCAACGGCTTCAGCCTCGTGCGTAAGATCCTTGCGGATAACTGCCTGGATCTGCACAAGGTCTATCCCGAGTTGTCGAACAAACTGCTGGGCGAAGTGCTGCTCACCCCGACGAAGATCTACGTGAAGCAGGTGCTCGAAGTGATCCGCAGCTGCGACGTACACGGCATCAGCCATATCACGGGCGGAGGGTTCGACGAAAATATCCCCCGCATCCTGCACGGAGGGCAGGGGCTCGAAATCGAGGAGGGCACTTGGGAGATCCTGCCCGTGTTCCGCTTCCTCGAGAAATACGGCAAGGTGGCCCACCGCGAGATGTTCAACATCTTCAACATGGGCATCGGCATGGTCATCGCCCTCGATGCGTCGCAGGCGGGGAAAGCCATCGCCATCCTTGCGGAGCAGGGCGAGAAGGCGGCCGTCATCGGACGCGTCACGGACACCGAGGGTGTCGTAATCCGCTAAGGCCGTGCGACGCCTTGCGGTCTTTGCCAGCGGCAGCGGCACGAACTTCGAGGCCATCGCCACGGCCTGCGAGCGGGGGGAGATCCCGGCCCGGGTGGTGCTGATGGTCTGCGACAAACCCGGCGCCGGGGTCGTGCAGCGGGCTGCGGGGCACGGGGTCGAGGCATTCGTATTCGCCCCGAAAGAGTATGCCTCGAAGGCCGACTACGAGCGCGAGATCGTGCGGCGGCTCGACGAAGCCGGCGTGGAGCTGGTCTGCCTGGCGGGGTACATGCGCATCGTCGGCGATGTGCTGCTGGGGGCTTACGGCGGGCGGATCGTCAACATCCATCCTTCGCTGCTGCCGGCATTCCGCGGGGCGCATGCCATCGAACAGGCGCTGGAATACGGCGTCAAGGTCTTTGGTGTGACGATCCACTATGTCGATGCGACGCTCGACGGCGGGAAGATCATCTCCCAGCGGGCGTTCGGATACGACGGCGACGACATCGCCGAGCTGGAAGCCCGGATTCATGCGGTGGAATATCCGCTTTATATAGAAACGATAAATAAATTATTAAAGGAATAATAACGATATGCGTGCATTAATCAGTGTCAGCGACAAAACGGGTGTCGTTGATTTCGCCAAGGGCCTGCGTGCCCTGGGCTGGGAGGTGATCGCCACGGGCGGCACGATGAAACTGCTGGCCGACAGCGGGGTGGAAGTAATCAACATCAGCGACGTGACGGGCTTTCCCGAGATCTGCGACGGCCGCGTCAAGACCCTGCACCCCAACGTGCACGGCGGCCTGCTGGCGCGACGCGACGATCCCGAACACCTGAAAGCCCTGAAAGATAACAATATCGAATTTATCGACATGGTCTGCGTGAACCTCTACCCGTTCCGCCAGACCATTGCCAAACCCGATGTGAAGATGGAGGACGCCATCGAGAACATCGACATCGGCGGCCCTTCGATGCTACGTTCGGCCGCCAAGAACTGGGCCGACGTCACGGTGGTCTGCGACCCTGCGGACTATGACTTGATTTTGAACGAGATCCGCACTGCCGGCAATACCGAAAAGGCTACGCGCCTGAAACTTTCCGCCAAGGCATACACCCATACGGCCGAGTACGATGCGATGATCGCGGCCTATATGCGTGCACAGGCAGGGCTTAACGAGAAGCTGTTCCTCGAATTCGACCTCGTGCAGTCGCTGCGCTACGGGGAGAATCCCCACCAGTCGGCCAAGTTCTACCGCGAGCAGACGAAGGTTCCCTATTCGCTGGCTTTCGCCCGTCAGCTCAACGGCAAGGAGTTGTCGTACAACAATATCCAGGATGCCAATGCCGCGCTGTGCATCGTCCGCGAGTTCGATGAGCCGTTCTGCGTGGGACTCAAACATATGAATCCCTGTGGTGCTGCCGTCGGCAAGGATGTCGTGGATGCCTGGACGAAGGCTTACGAGGCCGACAAGGTGTCGATCTTCGGGGGTATCGTCGCCACGAACCGCACCGTAACGCGCGAGGCGGCCGAGTTGATGAAACCGATCTTCCTCGAGATCATCATGGCGCCGAAATTCGACGAAGGGGCGCTCGAAGTGCTCTGCACGAAGAAAAACCTGCGGCTGCTGGAGGTCGATATGCAGCAGGGGGCCGTCGACCCCAAGCAATATGTCAGCGTCAACGGCGGCCTGCTGGTGCAGGATCTCGACGTGGCGACGAAAACCGTCACGGCCGATATGTGCGTGACGAAGGCAAAACCCGCCGCGGCACAGATGGACGACCTGAATTTCGGCTGGCATATCGTCAAGCACGTCAAGTCGAACGCCATCGTCGCCGTCAGGGACGGCCGTACGCTGGGCGTGGGCGCCGGGCAGATGAACCGCATCGGCTCGGCCGAGATCGCACTCCGGCAGGCGCATGCCGCCGGCGTTACCGAAGGACTGGTGCTGGCTTCGGACGGCTTCTTCCCCTTCGACGACTGCGTGACGCTGGCTGCCGAATACGGCGTGACGGCCATCGTGCAGCCGGGTGGTTCGGTACGTGACGAGGACTCGATCCGGAAGGCCGACGAGAAGGGCATCGCCATGGTATTCACGGGCGAGCGCCATTTCAAACATTGATTTTCGATTATCGCGGCACCTTTCGCCTCGCCGTGCCCGCTTCGGGCGGGAAACAGGATGCTGTGCCCCGCCCGAACCGGACTTCGCCAAGGTGAAATCCGCTTCCGTGGCGATCGAAGATCGGACGGTATAAATAAAAACTTTTGCCGCTGCGACAAGCCTCTCCCGAGGGAGGGGCTTGGGGAGAGTGCCGGACTTGTGATCGGCGGCAGGCCGTGCATACATCGTCCGGCGGCATAACGGCGGTGGAAACTGTTAATTCGTATTCGTATGAAAGTTTTGGTTATTGGCGGCGGTGGCCGTGAACATGCAATTGTGGATGCGCTGTCGCGCTCGCCCCAGGTGGAGAAGATATTTTGCGCCCCCGGCAATGCGGGTATTGCGGCGCAGGCCGAGTGCGTGGCTATCCGCGAGACGGAGGTGGAGCGGCTGCGCGATTTTGCGGCGCAGAACGGGATCGGCCTTACGGTCGTCGGCCCCGAGGTGGCGTTGGCGGCGGGTGTGGTCGATGCGTTCAAGGCCGCCGGGCTGCGGGCTTTCGGCCCTACGAAGGCTGCCGCGCGTATCGAGTCGAGCAAGGAGTTCGCCAAAGACCTGATGGCCAAATACGCCATTCCGACGGCCGGTTACCGGGCCTTCACCGATTATGCCGCGGCGATGGACTACGTCGCTTCGCGTCCGCTGCCTGCCGTGCTGAAATACGACGGGCTGGCCGCGGGCAAGGGCGTGGTGATCGCCGAGACGATGGAGGAGGCCGACGCCGCCCTGAAGGACATGTTGCTCGACGACAAATTCGGCGCGGGCAAGGTCGTCGTCGAGGATTTCCTCACGGGGCCTGAATTTTCGTTCATGTGCTTCGTCTCCGGGCATAAGGTATGGCCGATGGTGCTGGCGCAGGATCACAAGCGGGCATTTGACGGCGACAAGGGGCCCAATACGGGCGGTATGGGCGCATATTCGCCCCTGCCGTTCATTACGGCCGAGGACGAACGCTATGCGCTCGAGAAGGTGTTGCAACCGACCGCCGACGCGATGGTCGCCGAGGGCTGCCCGTTCGAAGGCGTGCTTTACGGCGGCCTGATGAAGACCCCGCAGGGGATCAAGGTCATCGAATTCAACGCCCGTTTCGGCGACCCCGAAACCGAGGTCGTGCTGCCGCGCCTGAAAAGCGACATCGTGGATATCTTCTGCGCTGTGGCCGACGGCGGCGATACGCAGCTCGTATGGCACGATTTCGCCACGCTCGGCATCGTGCTCGCCTCGAAAGGCTATCCCGGAGCCTATGAAAAGGGCTGCGAGATCAAGGGGCTCGACCGGGTGGAAGGCGCCCTTTACCACATGGGGACGAAGACCGACGGCAGCCGCATCCTCACCTCGGGCGGCCGCGTGTTGTTCGTCGTGGGCAAAGGGGCCACGCTGGCCGAGGCACGCGCCAATGCGCTGCGGGATGTCGCACGCATCGGATGCGACAACCTCTTCCACCGCACCGACATCGGACATTGGGCATTTGAAAATTAGTTATATATAAGGTATGGTTATCAGCGGAAAAGAACTCTCAGCAAAACTCAAGGCCGAAATGGCCGCCGAAGTGGCTACTTTCGGCGCGAAATACGGACGCGTGCCGCATCTGGTCGTAATCCTCGTGGGCGAAGACCCGGGCAGCGTCTCCTATGTGACGGGCAAGGCTAAGGCCTCGGCCGAAGTCGGCATCCGCAATACGACGATCCGCAAGCCGGAGTCGGTCTGCGAGGCCGAGTTGCTCGGCATCATCGCCGACCTGAATGCCGACGAAGGCGTCGACGGAATCCTGGTGCAGTTGCCCCTGCCCAAGCATATCGACGAGGACAAGGTGATCGCCGCGATCGACAAGGGGAAGGATGTCGACGGCTTCCATCCCCTCAATGTGGCGGCTTTGTGGCAGAAACAGCCCTGTACGCTGCCCTGTACGCCGAAAGGTATCCTCAAGATGCTGCGGGCTGCGGGCGTGGAGATCGCCGGCAAGGAGGCCGTGGTGATCGGCCGCAGCAATATCGTCGGGCTTCCCGTCTCGAAATTGCTGTTGGATGCCAATGCCACCGTGACCATGGCGCACAGCCGTACGCGTAACCTGGGCGAGGTGACGCGCCGCGCCGACATCCTGGTCGTGGCGATCGGCCGCCCGAAGTTCGTAACGACGGATATGGTGCGTGACGGTGCCGTGGTGATCGACGTGGGGGTCAACCGCGATCCCGAAACCGGCAAGTTGTGCGGTGACGTCGATTTCGCCGCCATCGAGCCCAAGGCGTCGGTCATCACCCCTGTTCCCGGCGGCGTGGGGCCGATGACGATCTGTTGCCTGATGGAGAATACGATCGAGTGCTTCCTGCGGCGTATCGCACGGAAATAGCCCCGAATCGCCTGCCCCGGACGTTGTCCGCCTCCGGGCCCTCCCCCGCAAAACCCGAAGTGAAAACTTCGGGTTTTTTAGTGCCTTGCCTTTTCCCGGCCTTCGCCGTTGGGGGAGGGCGGCGGTTTTTCTGCGGCCTGCTTCGAGCAATGCATGTCCGGCATTTTGCCGGGTTCGGGCTCCTCTGATGTCGATTTTCAGGATGCTTGTATACAGATACGCCCATGGGCTATATATGAAAGCCCGAATAGGTATACAAAAATGCTTTTTGTGTAGGCTTATTCGGTTCATATGGTGCAATGATGCGGTTTTTATTTAACTTTGAATATCATTAATGAACGAAATTGTGTGACGAAGTGTGAACAATTTGGTGTAATGTGAATAATTACGTTCTGTAAGAGAGGATAATTGGGGCTGTCGGTTGAATTCGTTTGAGCGGGTTGCAGGCCGTCCAAAAAATGTATAACAATTTAATAAACTATCTAAATGAAACTTTTTTACTATGCGGCAGCTGCTGCAGCCATGGCTTCGGCCGTTTTCTGTTCTTGCGATAAACAGGACGAAGTTACCCCCCCCAGCCTGAAATCGCGCCTGTACAGTTCGTAGGTGTGACGGCACTCGATGTCGTTACGCGTGCCGAGGCGAAACCGTATGCAGCCGATTTCAATGTTTTTATTCCCGGCGTTACTGCTGCAACGAAACTGGTGAAATTTAGTGCCGATGCATGGACTGTCGATGGCGATCCCATCTTGGTGGATCGCAAGGGCGGTACGCTGGTTGCGTGGGCGCCTTCGGCTTTGGCCGTGACTACTTCTGCCAGTGGCGCCGAATATACGCTGACGGCGCAAAAGGATGCGGCCGCACAGGATTTGATCTACCAACCCCAGCCTGTCAATGCTGCCAATGCGAATGCTGTCGCCGTCGAGATGAAGCACGCCTATTCCAAACTCTCTTTCCTGGCAACGGCCGGCAGTGGATACACGGGTGCTGCCAACCTTACTCAGGTGCAGATTACCGGTGGAATCTATGCGACCGGCACGCTCGATATGGTAGCCGGCACGGTGGATCCGGCCGGCACGGCGACGGGGGCGCTTACCCTGGCCGCCGGCGAAAAGGCGCTTGTCGTGCCTATGGCCGCTAAGCCTACCCTTGCCGTGACCTGCACGATCGACGGCGAAGAATTCACAACAAGCATTACGGCTGATACCATGCCGTCGCTGCTGGCTGGCGTGGAATACGAAATTACGTTGACGGTCATCGGCCAGGAGGCTGTCATCTCTTCGGTGAAGGAGGTTCCCTGGACTACGACCGAAGTGAACGGCGGAACCATATACTGACGACTTTAAGTGACGATATGCAAAACGGAAAGCCGCAGACTGTAAAGTCTGCGGCTTTCTTGTCGTGGGTGCGATATCGCACCTTGCGTTGCGGCGCAGCAGGGCGGTACTACCTCTTGGCGTAAGTGCAGTGCAGTGCCTCGGGCAGCGGAGCCCCGGGGGCTCGCCGCCAGACCATGGCCCTGTCTTTCGAGGCGTCGCCCGTCCCGAAATCGAAGCCGTCTTGCGATGAGAATGTCACCGGGACGGCGCCTTCGAAGCCGTATTTTGCATAGAACCCGTGCAGCCACTCCTCGCTCGGGATCAGGAAGGCCGCCTCGTCGCCCTGCTCGCCGATGAGCCGCATCGCTTCGCGCATCAGCTTGCCGGCCAGTCCCCTGCGGCGGAATTCGGGCGCTGTCGCTACGCCGTAGATGTAGGTCGACCGTCCCAGCTCGCTCTCGAACGGCAGCATGTGGAGCATGGCCGCCGTACGCCCTTCGCATTCGGCCGTCAGCATCCTGCGGCGGCTGTAATAGCGCATCAGGAACGAGTCGACGAACTGTTCCTCGTCGCCGAACGCAGCCGTCCACAGCTCCTTGCAGGCGATTTCATCCGGGTGCAGGTGGATGGCCGCATATTTGTGCTGTATGACGGCGGGGTGGTAGGAGAGCTTCGACTGGCGCAACCCGTCGATCCCGAGGTCTTCCTCGCGGTTTATCATCGTGAAACGCGCGGGAAGGTGCTGTGCGAAGAGTTTGTTGATGATCGTGAAGGCGCCGTCGTAGTCGGTGTCCGCCTTCTCGACATGCGTGTCGAACGTATGGTCGTTGACCGCCGAACCGTATGTGAACGCGATCAGCCTGTCGCCCACGTAGATACAGCCGCCGAGCATTTCCAGTTCTTCGAAATGTTCGAAAGCCCGCTGCATGGCCCGCTGTTCGGCGCACAGCTCCGAGGTGTGCCCTTCGTGGGCCCGGCGCCATTCGCGTTCGAGCTGCATGCACTCCCCGAACCGCTCGCGCGTGAGTTGCTCGTACCGGAAACCGGGGTACTCCGCCATGAAACGGTTGATGTGGTTGCGTTTGGGCTGGTATTTGCGTCCCGTGAGGTTGCGCAGGTCGTCGGCGTTGTAAACGTAATCTTCCATCCCGCGGTCGGATTCGAACGCGAACAGCCCGGCGTGCATGTTGCGAACCATCTCGCGCCCCTCGTCCGTAAGGCCGATGATGCGCAGCCGCTGGCCGTGCGCATGGGCATCTTCGCGCAGGGCGGGGATGATCCGGGCGAAATCCCCTTCGCCGACGGGTTGCATGTACCCGATCTTCTCCCCGCCCCCGATCTGGAAGCGGATCACCAGGAAGCCGTCGATCACGGCCCAGGCACTGTGGTACATCGCCTGCCAGCAATACATGTTGGCGAATGCGAGGTCGCAGTTGTAGATGCCCGAAGGCATGGTATAGCGCTCGATGGTCTGTTTATCCTCGAGGCGCACGGGTTTGAATTCAATCATGGACGATGTAACTCTTTTTTTCTGCGTGGGAATAGTATTGCTGGACAAGGGCGCGGAAATCCTGCAGGAGGGAGTCCCCTGCGCCCGACGCTTCCGGTTTGTCCTGCGCGTCGTCGAAGCGGATCGTGCCGTCGTTCGTCACGGCCTGGAACGCCCCGTCCCAACTCACCGACCACTGCTGTCGCTGCGGTTCGTTCAGCACGTCGCGGCCGAATGCGAAATAGGACTCCGTATTGCCCAGCAGCCCCAGGAGCGTGGGCATGATGTCGAGCTGCTGCACGACCTCTCCGACCTGGCCCCGCAAGGCGCCGTCGGGGGTATACATGAAGCCGATGATATGGTAGTTGCCCGGATAGCTGCGGGTTTCGGCGGCGAATTTTTCGGAGGACACATGGTCGGCTACGAATACGAATACCGTGCGGCGGAACCATTCTTCGCTTCCGAAGCGCTCGAAGAAGAGCCGGAAGGCATTGTCGACATAGGCTACGCCCTTGTGCAGTTTCGTGTAACCGGCCGGGAGTTTGTCCTCGTATTGTGCCGGGACGACGAACGGGTGGTGCGACGAGAGGGTGAACAGCGCGGCGAAGAAAGGCTCCGGTGTCCGGGAGAGCTCCTCGCCGGTGAATTGCAGGAACGGTTCGTCCCAAATGCCCCAGTAACCGTCGAAATCACCCTTGCCGTGCCTGTCTTCGTAGTCTTCGCGGCTGACGAGCCGTTCGATGCCTGCCGAGCGGGCGTATGCTCCGAATCCCATCGAGCCGTGTTCCGACCCGCAGAAGAATGCCGTCGAATACCCCCTCCCGCGGAGTATGGCCGGCAACTGCCGGCTTTCACCGAGCGATTGCGGCATCAGTACGAACGGCGTCCGGAACGAAGGGATGCTTCCCAGCACCGAGGGCATGGCCTGTATCGAGCGCGTGCCGTTGGCATACATGCGTTTGAAACAGAGGCCGCCGCGCATCAGCGAGTCGAGGAACGGCGTGAAGCCCTTGGTTTCCCGGCCGGCATAAACCTCCGGCATCAGATAGGCCGAATGCTCGGCCGACATGCTCTCCATGATGAAGACCATGACGTTGCGCCCTGCCAGGTTCACCGCCGCACTGTCTGCGGGCTGGTGCACGGGCGTGAAATGCTGCGGCAGTTCTTCGGGGGTGAAATATTTTTTGTAATTGATGCTTCCCGCGTTGCCGATCGTCCGCAGGATGCAGAACGGGTTGCTCAGGATGAGGTTCGCCTTGCCGCTGTCGTCGGTATAGAGGGTGGCGTTCGAAAGGGTGATCGGCCGTGTCATGCGGGTCATGCCGCCGCGCATGCCTGCGATCGAGAGCCCTGCGCCTGTGGCGAAGATCACCGTGCTTCCGACATAGTAGGCCCAGCCGCGGCTCAGCAGGCTCTCCTCACGCACCTTGCGGCCGTAACCCCATGCCAGCAGCGCCACGAGGGCTGCGGCGACGAGTACCAGGTACCAGTTTTCGGCCATGAACTTACCGACGAGCTGTATCGAATTGCTGTTGTCGGCGAAGAATACCTCGTCGGCCGTGAAGCGTTTCTGCGTGTAACGGAAATAGACGCAGTCGGACATGTTGACCGCCACGACCAGCACGGCATTTACCGCCACGTAGTACCAGTACATCAGTTTGCGGTACCAGCCGCGTTCGCGCACATGCAGGGGCAGCAACGCCAGCAGGATGAATACCCCGTTGGCATAGATGACCGATACCGTGTCGAATTTGAGTGAGCCGGCGAGCAGCTGCCACAGCTCACCCCGGCCGATCGTCCCCAGCAACTGTGCGTTGTAGAGATAAAAGACCACGCGGCAGAGCATCAGTACCGCATAGAGCAGTACGATGCGCCGCAGTAACAGGGCCAGCGGGGTATGGAGCAGGCGTTTCATGAATTAACCGTTGTCCGTATGATTCGGTGACGACAGGGCGTCTGGGTTATTCGCAGGCCTTGAGCGACATGTCGAGCGACTTGATCTGGTGCGTCAGGGCACCGACCGAGATGAAGTCGACGCCGCATTCGGCGTAGTCGCGCATCGTCGAGAGCGTGATGCCGCCGCTCGATTCGGTCTCGCAGCGGCCTGCGACCTTCTTCACGGCCTCGCGGGTCATCGCAGGCGTGAAATTGTCGAACATGATGCGGTCGACACCGCCTGCGGCGAATACTTCGTCGATGTCCTCCAGCGAGCGCACTTCGCACTCGATGGGAATATCCTTGCCCTTGGCCCGGAGGTATTCGCGGGCGCCGTGGATGGCTTTGCGGATGCCGCCCGCAAAGTCGATGTGGTTGTCTTTCAGCAGGATCATGTCGAAAAGCCCCATGCGGTGGTTCTCTCCGCCGCCGATCTTCACGGCCATCTTGTCCAGCACGCGCATGCCGGGTGTGGTCTTGCGCGTGTCGAGCACCCTGGTGTGCAGTCCTGCGAGGCGGTCGACGTAAACGGCGGTCTGCGTAGCCACGCCGCTCATGCGCTGCATGATGTTGAGGATGATGCGTTCGGCCTGCAGCAGCGAGCGCAGGCGTCCCGAAACGTAGAACGCCACGTCGCCGGGCTTTACGCGGTCGCCGTCGCGGAGTACCTGCTCGAATTCCATGTCGGGGTCGAGGCGATGGAAAACGACCTGCGCGATCTCAATGCCGGCGATGATTCCCTCCTGCTTGCACAGCAGGCGCATGCGGCCATGTTCGTCGGAGGGGATGCACGAGAGCGACGTGTGGTCGCCGTCGCCGATGTCCTCTTTGATGCAAAGCTCGATAAGAGCGTCTACGAATGGTTTGTATTCTGCCTTCATATCGTTACGGTTTTCGATGCAAAGTTACAAAAGAATCGTTCCCTTGTACACGGCTTTGTGGTCGAGCGTCTCGTCGCCCACGGGAATCTGCGCGTTGCGGCAGGTGAAGATCACCTCCAGGCTGCCGTTGGCGAGCCTGCCGGTGAACATCGGGATTGCGAATCCCTTGCCGGTTTGCGGGTCGTAATACGGTTTGCCGCCGATGTAGGGGATGATCGGGATCGGCCGTGCTCGTCAGTTCGTAGATGCCGTCGTTGTCCGAGTCCTCGTATTTCAGTTCGGGGATAACGATATTGAGTGACATCGGCATGGACTGCGCGAAACGCACGTTGTACATCGTGAGCTTGAACAGGCCGCTGTTGTCTTCCGTAAGTTCGAAACTTATGTTGTTTGTCACAAAGGGTGTCGCCGACGGGGTCTGATTGCTGGTAATGGTGAGCGTACCCCCGAAAGTGGCCTTTTGCCGGTTGTCGTTGTCGTCTTCGGTGTTGCATGCCGCACAGGCCGCGAGGGCGAGCAGGATAAGGAGTTTTTTCATTGTGCTATTGTCGTTATAAGTTAATATTCAGTGTTATGCCGAATGTCCTGGGGCGTCCGCGCTGTACGAATTCGTTGCCGATGGACTTGAAATAAAATACGTTGTAACCCGCGTCCGCGAGGTTGCGCCCCCATATGTCGACCGAATAGTGTTTCTGTTCGAAACGCAGGGAGGCTTCGGTCAGCGCGTAAAATGGCTGCGAGAGCGAATTCTCCTCGTTCCACCAGATGCGCCCCGCGCAACGGACACCGGCCTGCAGGACGATGTTCCCGAGCCACGGCACGCCCGTGGGGATCGTCCACGCCCCGGTTGCGGCCAGCGTATGCTGCGGCGCGTAGGGCAGGTAGTTGCCCTTGTAATCGGTTTTCCCGTCGTTATAACGGACAAACCTGGCATTTGTGTATCCGTAGGCCGCATTGATGTCGAGGTTCTGCCACGGCGATACCTGCAGCGACAACTCGCCGCCGAAGCTGCGCGTGCGTCCGGCATTGGTCATCATGCGCCCGGTGGTCGTCCCTTCGGGGAAGATTGTGAGCTGCTGATCGCGGCAGTCGATGTAGAAGAGCGCGAAATCGCCCCGCACGGCGCCTTCCATGCACGAAAAGTGCCCGCCCAATTCGTAGTTCCAACTGTATTCGGGTTCGTAGCTCACGACTTTATCCGCGTCGTAGACCGTCCCGAACCCCATTTCGTTCATCATCTTCTGCTGGAGCACGTCGGAGAACATCTGCGTGTTGAACCCGCCGGCCTTGTACCCTTTGGCCACCGAAACGTAGAGGTTGTGTATCTCGTCGAAGGCATAGAGCACCGAGAATTTCGGCAGTACTTCGGTGAAATTCCGCTTGAGCGTATTGCGGATGTCGATCGACAGGGGGTAGTGCCCCGTCGTGCCGCTCACGCGGTCGGTCGCCGTGTAGCCGGTCTGCGTGGAGCTGCGGTAGCGCAGGTGGGTGTGCTCGTAGTCGAAGCGCAGGCCCGCGGTGAAGCGCCAGCGTCCGGCCGTGTAGTTCGATTCGTGGTAGAGCGCCCCGCCTGCCGAGGGGTTGCGGAAGCGGCTGCCCAGCAGCAGCTCGTCGTCATCCCATGCGTCGTAGGTGTATTGCGGGTCGTGTTCGTTGGCGTTGCTGAGTATCAGCTCCTCGATGCCGGTCTGCTTGAAATGCACCGGGGCGTTCATCACGCCGTGGCGGTAGAATCCGAATGCGCCCAGCAGCCAGCGGTACGCCCCCCGTTCGTGCGAGCGGAATACGATGTCCTCGGTGAGAGTGTGTTCCGTACGCGCCTGTTTGAGCGTGAAATACGAAAGGGGCAGGAAGTCCTGGTCGAGGATCATCTCGTCGTCGGAATACTGGTAGCTGGTGATCGAGGCCACCGAGAAACTGCCGGCGTCGTAGCGCACCGTGAGCCCGTCGCTGAGGGTCGTGCGGCGGTAGGAGCACGGGTCGTTGTAGCGGATCTCGCCCGGGCGGATGACCGTCTGCCCGTCGTGCACGATTTCCTCGCCGACGTAGGCATAGGGATACCCGCCCTGTTCGAGCACCGAGAAGGAGAGCGTATTGTCGATCCGCAATCCCGCACGGTTGCGCCACTGCGCCTTCCAGCGTCCGCCGCCCATCCGCTCCCAGTCGCATTTCTCGCCCGTTGCGAGGTTCTCGAAGAATCCGCCCGTATGCGTGTAATAGCCCGTCACGGCCATGCCCAGATCGGGGTTTATCCTGTAATAGGACGAAGCCCTGAACCGGTAGCTGTCGCCGCTGCCGTATTCGGCGCTCAGGCGGACACCCTCGTACGCGAGCGGCGAGAGCGTGTATACGTTGATGACGCCGCCCATCGTGTTGCGCCCGTAGAGCGTCGACTGCGGGCCCCGCAGCACTTCGATGCGCTCTGCGTCGGCCAGCTCCATGTCGTAATTGTCCTTGTTCAGCACCGGAACGTTGTCGATGTTGAGCCCCATGACCGGCTGGTCGATCCGTGCCCCGAGCCCGCGGACGTAGATCGACGAGGTCATGCGCGATCCGTAGTCGGGGACGTAGAAGTTGGGGACGTTCTGCGAGAGGTTTTTCAGGGCGTCGACATGCCCCCGTTCGATGGCGCGGCTGCCGACGATGGCTGCCGCCACGGGCTGCGAGCGCAGTACCATGCCCTGCTTGATGGCCGTTACCTGCACCTTGTCCACCACGATCACCGTGTCGACGGCCGTGGGGTCGGCCTCGCCTGCGTTCGCAAACTCCCCGGTTGCCGTGCCCCCTTCCGTTTCCGTCTGTCCGCCGTTCCCGTCCAGCCTTGCGGCCGCAGTGATTTCTCCGGTCTGCGTCCGTTCTCCGGCGGCCGCATGTCCCGCCGCGGTTCCCGCTGCCGGGAGTGGCGCAGACGAATGCCTTCCCGCGGCGGCCGAAAGGAGCGGCAGCAGCAGGAGTGCTATGAACAGTTGTTTGCGGTGCACGATAAGACGTTTAATTCAGCTGCAAAGTAACGGAATTATTTCGGAAGCTGCAATCCTAATTTGTGAGGAGGCGTTCAAAGCTCGTCGACCGCGACATATCCGGCCGTCATGGCGTAGATCGCCAGCCCGGCCACCGAGCGAATGCCCAGCTTTTCCATGATGTTGCGGCGGTGGGAGATGACCGTCGTCAGCCCGATTTGCAGGCGGTCGGCGATCTCCTTGTTCATATAGCCCCGGGCGATGAGGGCCAGTACCTCGGTCTCGCGTCCCGTGAGCTGTACGCCGGCGGGGTAAGCGGCGCTCCCGATGTCGTGTTCGTGGTGGTGCGCCCCGCGGTGCATACGCAGGATATCGCGTACGACGGTCTCTTCGCTGGTGCAGACGTCGATTCTGTGCATGTCCGCATAGGCCGGCTGCGGCTGCCCGTTGCAAAGCAGGATCGTCTTGTGGCGCAGCGGGCGGAAATACGAACTGTGCGTGACGAACAGCTGTGCCGCGACGAAGAAGTGGAAGAACCGTTCCGGGGCTGCCTCCGCGAATGCTTCGAAATCGCCGAAAAGCTCCACGTCGGCCATCGGGATGATCTTTTCCAGGATGGCTTTCAGCCCGACGCCCATCAGGACGTTGGGGGCTACGACGGCTATGGCGGGGCGCTGCTGCATCGGTCTATTCGTGGTGGTAGGGTTCGTTGTTGAGGATGGTGAAGGCCCGGTATATCTGTTCGGCGAAGATCGCCCGCACGATCTGGTGCGAGAAGGTCATGCGCGAGAGCGACAGTTTCGCATCGGCGCGCCTGTAAACCTCGTCCGAGAACCCGTAGGGGCCGCCGATCACCAGTACCAGGCGTTTCACGCCGCTGTTCATCCGTTTCTGAAGCCAGTAGGCGAATTCCACCGAGCGCATCTCCTCGCCCCGCTCGTCGAGCAGTACGACGTAGTCGCCGTCCGTTGTCTGGCGCAGGATGGCCTCGCCTTCGGCCGTACGCTGTTGTTTTACCGTGAGGTTCCTGGTGTTTCGGACGTCGGGCAGGGCCGTGACCGCGAACCTGCAGTAGAAATTCACACGCCGGGCGTACATCTCGACCAGCGCTGCGACCTCCTTCGAATCGGTTTTACCTATGACGATCAGTTCGACGGTCATTGCCTACAAATCCGAATTCCACTCGCCGTCGGCATCCGCACAGATCACCGGGCGCGACTTCTCCACCGACTTGAGCCACTCATAGGCTTTGTACATGTTGTATCCGTTGCCCGATTCGCCGCCCAGCGCGAATGCGATGACGCACGAATGGTTGCGCGAACGGTAGTACATCGCCTTCACGCGTTCGAGGTATTCGTCCGCCAGCGACGGGTCGTTCGACGGCGTGCCGCCGACCTTCCGGTCGTCACGCTTTTCGGGTGCGTTGATGTTGGCGCAGTCGATGACATAGAGCCCCAGCTCGTCGCACAGGTCATAGAACCACCCCGGCTGCGGATAGTCGGGGCATATCGTGTTGTTGCCCTTGGCCTTGAGCGTTTTCAGCTCCGCGAGGGTCGTCTTGCGGTCGGCAGCGGCGTTGTACCTGGCCTTGACCAGTTTCAGCTCCTTGTCGAAGCGCGTGAGGCGCCCGTCGACGAGCTCCGTCTTGCCGAAGCCGATCTTCAGCGGCATGTATTCGCGGTAAGCCCCGTCGCGGCGCGTGAAGAGCATCACCTTGTAGAGCGGCGGGTTCTTGGCGCCCGGCTCCCACTTGTTGGCGTTGGTGCCGTAGATGAAGGGCGTGAAGCGCACGGTGTCGGTCGAACGTCCGGGAATCGTGACCTCCTGCATGTTGAACTCGAGCAGCTTGCCCTGCGGCGAGTAGATGTCGTAGCCTACGGTCACGGGTTCGTCGTAGTTGAAACCGTTCTGCGCGACGATCGCCAGCTCCAGCACGCCGAATCTGCGTGTCGAGTCGGGCACGAGCGCGATCTCGAAATCGCGGATCGAACGTTTGGTCTGCGTGTAAAGGTAACAGTTCTCGAAAGCCTTGCGCGAGGCGGGGACGGCGTTGATCCGGTCGGCGGCACTGCGGCGCAACGTCAGCGCGATGGCGTTCTTGCCTTCGCGGATGTAGGGCGTCAGTGCGAATTCGGCGGGCGTCGAAGGGTCTTCGACTTCGGCCACCTTGCTGTCGTTGACCGTGAGGGTGTAGGCCGTGCCTATGTTTTCCAGATGCAGGTAGACGACCCCGTCCGTCCACACGTAGGGTATTTCGACCACCTGCCCGACGGCAACCGCGTCGCCCGACGCGGCGAACGGTTCGGGCGTGTAGGCCATATATGCGTCGGCGCCCGCTAAGTTGCGGGCATCGGCGTCATGGCGCTTGTCGTAGGGAATGACCTCCGTGCGGTAAATGCGGCCCCCTTCGACGGGGCGGAGCGCTACCGGGGTTTCGGGCTCGGGGATCAGCAGGTCGTATGCCTCCTGCGCCCGGGTGCCTGCGGCGCAGAGGATGGCCGTCGTCAGCAGTATCGTACGTTTCATGCGTGTGTTCTTAATATAGGTTAGGCAAAGGTACTTTTTTTTTGCCAAATCGCAAATAATGGATATCTTTGTAAGTTCGAAAAAGAGCCGTTAAAGGCATAGATAAAATTGATCATATGAAAACGCAGAGAATCGTAGAAATTCTGAAGTCGGGCGTCGTGGACACCGACATTGTCGTCAAGGGATGGGTGCGCACCAAGCGCGGGAACAAGAATGTGGCGTTCATCGCCCTGAACGACGGATCGTGCGTTGCGAACATACAGGTGGTCGTCGATCTTTCGAAATTCGGCGAAGAAGAGCTCAAACCCATCACTACGGGTGCCTGCATCCGCGTCGACGGACGGCTCGTGGAGTCGCTCGGGTCAGGGCAGCGGGTCGAGGTGCAGGCCGCGAAGATCGAGGTCTACGGCACGGCCGACCCCGAAACCTATCCCCTCCAGAAGAAGGGGCACTCGCTGGAGTTCCTGCGCGAAATCGCCTACCTGCGTCCGCGAACCAATACCTTCGGTGCCGTGTTGCGCATCCGCCACGCCATGGCGTATGCCATCCACGAGTATTTCAACAAACAGGGCTTCTATTATTTCCATACGCCGCTCATCACGGCTTCGGACTGCGAGGGCGCGGGCGCCATGTTCCAGGTGACGACCCTCGACCTGAACGATGTCCCCAAGACCGATGAGGGCAAGGTCGACTATGCGCAGGATTTCTTCGGCAAGTCGTGCAACCTGACCGTCTCGGGCCAGCTCGAAGGCGAACTGGGGGCCCTGTCGCTGGGACGTATCTATACGTTCGGCCCCACGTTCCGCGCCGAGAACTCGAACACCCCGCGCCATGCGTCGGAATTCTGGATGATCGAACCGGAGGCGGCTTTTTACGATCTGGACGATAATATGGACTTGGCGGAAGATTTTCTGAAATACCTGATCCGTTATGCTTTGGACAATTGTATGGATGATCTGAAATTCCTGAGTGCCCGTCAGCAGGAGGAAGAAAAGAATAAGAAAGCAGAAGAACGTTCTATGGAATTGATCGAGAAGTTGAATTTTGTGCTGACTCATTCTTTCGAAAGAGTGACTTATACAGAGGCGATCGAGATTCTGAAAAATAGTAAGCCCAATAAGAATGGAAAATTCCAGTATCCGGTGGATGGCTGGGGTGTCGATTTGCAAAGTGAACACGAACGTTATCTGGTAGAAAAACACTTTAAAAAACCGGTGATTCTGACAGGCTATCCCAAAGAAATCAAAGCTTTCTATATGAAGCAAAATCCGGACGGAAAAACAGTTGCAGCCATGGATGTGTTGTTCCCGCAGATCGGTGAGATTATCGGAGGGTCACAGCGTGAAGAGAACTATGATAAATTGGTAGCCCGGATGAACGAAGTGGGGATTTCCGAAGAGAGCATGTCCTATTATTTGGATACCCGTCGTTTCGGATCGGCTGTTCATAGTGGGTTCGGCTTAGGATTCGAACGCTTATTGTTATTCGTAACCGGTATGGGAAATATTCGGGATGTGATTCCTTTCCCGCGTACACCTAAGAATGCAGAGTTTTAAAAATTAATTCGGTATACCAATGTAATTTTTACATTGGTATATTTTCAATGAGAGAATAGAAAACGTGCTCAAACAAAGTTTACAACAGAAATTAGGATTGAAGATTAATCCTCTTCAAATACAGTTGATTAAACTGTTGGAGCTTCCTACGTATCAATTGGAGCAGCGGATAAAAGAAGAATTGGAGCAAAATCCTTTGTTGGAGGAGGTGGAAGAAAAAGGAGAAACGGATGTAAACGAGGAAACTGCCACCGATTCGGGAGAGGAGTTTGAGGATGATTATCAGGAAGATGAAAGCGAAGAGGAAAATGATTTGAGAGGTGACGATGATTTTTCTTTAGAGGATTACATGACAGATGATGACGATACACCTGATTACCGTTTGAATTCTTCCAACGCTTCTAAAGACGAGGAGACACGTGATTTTGTATTCTCTCAGGCTTCCTCGTTCCGGGAAAGTCTGATCGCACAATTAGGGACACGTCCGTTGAGCGATCTGGAGCGGCGCATCACTGAATATATCATCGGAAACATCGATGAGGACGGTTATTTAAGGCGGGATATCGAGAATATTGTCGATGATCTGGCTTTCGGTGCAGGGATCGAGGTCTCTGAGGAAGAGGTTTTTCGCTTGCTGAAGATTATTCAGGAGTTCGAACCGGCAGGAGTGGGGGCCCGTGATTTGAAAGAATGTCTGTTATTGCAGATTCAACATAAATTGAACGAAAATCCGGAGCACAAACTGTTGCAGGATGCCAAAGCAATTTTGGAAGAATGTTTCGAAGAGTTTTCACGTAAACATTACGAAAAAATATCCCGGAAACTACGATTGAGCGATACAGAACTGAAACAGGCCATAGACGAAATTTTGAAATTGAATCCCAAGCCCGGGGGGACAGTCGCCGATTTTTCTTACGGACAACAGGCCGAAAAGATTATTCCGGATTTTATGCTCGATTTGGTAGATGGAGAATTGCAGCTGAGTTTAAATTCAGGGGATATTCCCGAATTGAAAATCAATAAAGCTTATCTGAATATTCTTGAACAGTATCAGAAAGACCAGTCGCCTAAGAATAAGAAAGATGTCGTGTCGTTTGTAAAGTATAAGTTGAATTCTGCCAGATCGTTTATAGATGCTGTACAACAACGAAACAACACCCTGATGCTGACCATGACCGCTATCGTACAGTTTCAGAAACAATTTTTCCTGACCGGTGATGAAACGATGTTGAAACCGATGATTCTAAAAGATATAGCTGATATTACCGGATTGGATGTTTCAACGATATCACGGGTTTCCAATTCAAAATACGTTCAGACGTGGTTTGGAATATATGCTTTAAAGGATTTTTTTACTGGCAGTATGCAAACGACAAGTGGTGAGGAGGTAAGTACAGGTGAATTGAAGAATATGTTGAAAAAATTGGTCGATGATGAAGACAAGAAAAAACCGCTGACAGATGACGAATTAGTGATTTTGATGGAGAAGGCCGGTTATCAGATAGCCCGGAGGACGGTTGCCAAATACAGGCAAATGCTCGATATTCCGGTGGCCCGATTAAGACGTGAAATATAAACTCAACCTCTATCGATGAAATATATAGCTCAAACAATATCTTATGTTTTGCATCCGATGCTGATGCCTTTGTATATTCTTTTTTTTATCTTCAATAGTAACACTTTGTTTGCGTATATTCCCTGGGGGGTAAAACTGTATTGTTATCTGGTGACCGTATTCGCTCTTTTGATCATGCCCGTTATCAGTTTGCCTTTGTTTAAGTATTTCAGGTTGATCC
>ERZ780168.1828-NODE-1828-length-20436-cov-7.982827_pt1 | contig 20436 bp, 16 predicted proteins | sample MGYA00510981_ERZ780168 | MGnify/ENA primary metagenome ERZ780168 (study PRJEB29588, sample SAMEA2158769) | human gut metagenome | biome: human gut; feature: human-associated habitat; material: faeces | place: Denmark | collected 2008/2010 ...
TAAAATCCTTTAATCAACTCCATAAAATCTCTAAGGAACAAAAATGGCAGTACCAGCTTTTGACGAAATGATGTTTCCATTATTGAGTGTCATACCCTCCAATGGCGCTCTTGAAAAAAAAGATGCCGTTAAGCGAATTGAAGATTTCTTCAAATTGACTCCAGAAGATGTCAGCGAAAAATTAAGCAGTGGGCAAACAAAGTTGTACAACCGAGTAAGTTGGGCGGTGTGGTACTTGAATCAGGCGAAACTTATTGAGACAGCTGGCGCACGAGGGAGATATCGTTTGACGATAAAAGGAAAAGATCTTTTGCATAAACCGGATGCTGGCGTCAAAGAAGAGTTAGCGGAGTACGTCAGGAGCATAAATAGGACATCAGGTCGTCAAGGCAAATTGCAAAATAAATCTTCGGAGGAAGAGGCGAACAAAACACCGGAAGAGACAATAATAAACGCCTTTGCGGTCTATCAAAAGCGATTGGTGGATGATGTCCTTAATCAACTTGAATCTAAGGATACTTCCCCGGAGTTGTTCGAAAAAATCGTTTTGGAGCTAATGGAAAAAATGGGCTATGGCGTTGGTCAAGCCACTCCAAAAACTCATGACGGTGGTATCGATGGGAAGATAAGCGAAGATGTCCTCGGACTAGGAAAAATTTATTTACAAGCCAAACGATGGAGGACAAATAACGTTACCGAGAAGGAAATGAGAGATTTCATCGGTGCCGTTACAGTGGCTAAAGTTTCAAAAGCTGTTTTTATTACAACGAGTGATTTTAATAAGAAGGCTCAGGAGGTGGCAGAGGCATACCCTCACGGAACCATGAGGCTTATTAATGGCACAGAATTGGCTTCTCTAATGATTGAGTATGGTCTCGGTGTTCAACCCGGCGTTTCGATTGAGTTAAAGAAACTCGATAAAGACTATTTTTCCACCGACGAAGACTAGCCCATTATCCAGGAAACAATCAAAAATCTTTAGGAGAGCAAGTTGAGAAAATTATTATTACTTCCGTTTGCGTGCGCGGCTTCGATGGTTTTTGCAGCACCGAATGCCGCCATTAAAGCCCTTGGCCAGGATCTGAAATCACTTAATCCAGCATCGATAACCGTCCATCAGGGATCTGAAAAGAGGGAGACCGTGGTTATCGTATTGCCGCAAGCACGTATTACCGACACTATTTACAGTGCAGCTATTAAAGGTGCATGTATGCGTTTGTGGTTAAATCCAAAGGATAAATATCTGAACACGGTCGGACAGATTGTTGTTTTAAATCAGATGGCCAAGCAAGGATATGTCTTTGAGAATCCGAAAGAGACTTGCAAGCAGATGGGAGAAGCAGTCGGAAATAAATCAAACATTCTTTTGATGGGAAATACTCGTACTTATTAAACAGGAACCGCTGCATTCTGTTCGGACTCGTGCAACGGTTTAAATTTTCCTAGTTGACCGATCTTTTGGCCTCTTCCATCCATAGGTCGAAATCTTCTCTGCAAATTTTTTTCCCTTGGCGTGTGACGCGACATTCATCAAATAGTCGATCTGTCGCCAGGGATAAGAGTTTGTGACGATTTTCTCGGCGATCGGAAATAAACGATAGCGTCTTGGCCTTCTGGAGCGCTTCGCGCAATTCAGCAATTTCAGTTTGAAAAGCTTCTATTTCCTTGTTTCTCCGGTTGAAGCTTTTTTTGACTCTGCGGTAAGACTCAAGCGCCAGATCGCGCTTGTTGGACATGGCCTCCAGCTCTTCCCGGCAATTTTCAAGTTTTTCAGTTAGTTCTTCGATTTGATGTTCAAGATTCGCGTCGCTGTTGAGACGATCGATTAGGTCGTAATTTTTCTCAGTGAGATCGGAAATGCGTTTACGTAGAAATGCCTCGGTCTCGGCAAACCTCTGCTCTGCGCTGTGTTGTTTTTGTTCTTCAGCACGAATGACTTCTGCAGTATGTGCAGCCCAAGTTTCAGTTTGATTCGAAGCTTTTTTAAGATGGTATCTAAGAACCTTTTCATGCTCAGAGCGGATTCGGTTTAAGCGAGAGAAAGATGCAGCGAAGACCAATATTGAACCGAGGAAGAAGCCGCCGGCTGCGAAGATTAACGAGGAGGTTTCAAAATTGAACATGAGAATTAACGAAGATAGGCGTCTGTGATGTCGGGTCTGAAATGCCCGAGTTCCTGACTGACGGTTTCTTTTGAGAGGTCGTACTTGCAGTGAAACTGAAGTTCTCGGATTCTTTCCTGGGCGTATGAGTGACGAAGTCCGTGTGCACCTGTCGACCATCCCAGTGCTCGAATGCTGGCCCTTCGGAAGCAGTCTGTGAAGCGTTTTCCGCCTACGAGGTCGTAGTGCTGACGATAGTAGATTCCTCGATCGGTGACTCTTCTGGCTTCTGGAAGACGCAGTTGCTCCAGTCTTTCAGCGAGGTCTGACGGAATTCTGATTTCTCGGGTGAGTCCGCCTTTCCCGGTAACGACGTAGGCCTCTCCGTCACGGTCAGCAAACTTCCACGGAGTCCTTTTCTCGGTACCGTCTTTGTGAAAACGACGATCCGGACGTTTTTCGTCAATTCTGCGAATCGTCAGCAACTCATGGGCGCGAAGACCGCAGCGATAACTCAGCTCTGTTGCAAAAGCCAGAGGCTTTGTAAGGTGTGCCTGGATCATCTCGACCTGAGTCGGAGTGTAGGCTCTCCGTCCTAATCTCTGAGGCGTATCGGAGTGCACCGGCGGCAGGTTCTGGTCCTTATTCAGGTCTCCTCTGGCATGCAGATAGGCTTGAATAGCCTGCTTGTACTTCTCACACGTTTTTTGACCGACGGTTACCTCTTTGTGTGCAAGGAAACGGTTCACTACGTCTCGGCTGACATTTTTAAGGTCGACCAGCTGATTTTCTTTAATGAAATCACAGAAAACCTTCAGACAGTCTCGGTAAGTGTTTTGTGTTCCGACGGATTGAGTAATCCCTGCTTGTCGAATCAGGGCGCAAGCTTTATTAGCTTGGCTAAGAGATTTAGCAAAATGTTTTTCTTTGGCCGGAGCAGGCTCGGATTTTTTTATCTCAGCTATCGAAATGAGCTCCTGATTCTTTTGCAAGTCGCCTCTGGACTGAAAAAAGAATTCGATTGCTTTTCGACTAAGTTCTGCGGCAGCGGCCCCTACGGTGTGGATTTGCTGCTTAATGAAAGAAACCGCTCTCTCAACGGTTGCGCTGGCAAGGCCAGATAAGTTTTCAGCACACAGAAACGCAGAAAACTCGGAAAGCGTTTGCATCAAAACAGAGGTCTCTTTTGAAGAAAGTTCAGATGAACAGTGAGCTTCTATTGAGTTCTTTGCATCCTGCTGAAAAACGTTCAGGCGATTCTCTTTTTGATCCATCGTGAAATCGTTGTTTCGTGTACGACGATGCGACGCTCGCGAAGATAAATCGCAAGCGCTGAATAGGTGGCGCCTTCTTGGTAGAGACGAATAAGTTCAAAGCCGTGCTTATCGAGGCGGCTTCTGCGGGTGACACATTGCTTGCGCCGAGCTCTGCGAATCTCATTGAGTCGCTGTACCTCTGCTGCAGCATCAAAATCTTCGGTGATATACATAGAAAAAAGGAATTCTTTAGGGCAGGTTGTGAGACGACGCGATAATCCTCAGGATTATTCGCTGCCAGAGTTAGAGCCTCAGCTCCATCTGACTCGGCATAGCTTGCCTTTGAGCACTTCTTCGAAGTCGACGCCCTTTCATCAAACGGAAAATGCGAAAACGTATCACTGAACGAAATTACTTCGAGCGCGACGCCGTGTTCTTCCAACCCTCATGTTGGTCAACAGCTAACGTTTTAAGTCTGCTCCGACTCCCGAAAATAATCGGGTAATAACAGAATGACAGGCTCTGTCGGGCCGTTCCTCAGTTTTAAGAAAACCGGAAAACTCAATCTGTTCAAACTCCTACCGCCTTCGGCGCATAAGACATTTGAACGTAGGTGAGCGAACAGTTATCGCTCGTGGTGAGAAGACAGTTACATCTCACCGGGCTGTTTGTTTGCGCCGGAATGACCGGACGCTGGGTCTAAAAATGGCACTGAATAACAAACAGCAAAACTAGTGTCATTTCTACGACAACTGCGTGAATATTAAAGAAAAAACCTCCCTAGATCAAGTAATTATTAACCCTGCGTTAAATGAACAGCGCTAGGAAATCTGCGTATAAAAACTGCGTTTAGCTCCTAACGTCCTGAAAATTAATAACAAACTCGTTCAGGCTCTGTCGACTGATAAGTCGTCAGAGCCTGAACGCGCGGAGCAAGAGAAGGCGGGTGGGGTCCGGGGCGGGGTATCCTTGCCTCGGCAAAGGTGCAGGAAAGGATTTCCTGCCGCGGTACGGTGCGAAACCGCGAACGGAAAGTGGACCTTTAGGTCCTTTCTTTTCGTTCGTAGGCGACCTTGAATGGCGGGTTCGCTTTGCAAGTCTGGACGAAGGAACTCAGAGACTCTCTTCTCTTGTCCACATTGAATAATTACGATTGAAATCATTCAGAAACAGGTTGATGAGAACCCTTCAGGAAAGAGGTTGAGGAGAGAAAAATGGGAGAGTGGGTCTGGATTCAAAACGTCGTTCGTGAAAACGACAAATTTGTCGCTGAAGTGCAGTTTTCTTATGGTGGTTTGCCGGAAAAAGTTCCTTTGACAAAAAAACTCATCAAAAGAGCCATTAAAAGCATGGTTGTTCGGCTTGATTTATTTGAGGTGATGATTAACAACAAAGTTGATGATTTCGACAACTTTGTTAAGGCTGCTTTTGTGGCCAATGAGAACTTCTCCAAGTATGAGTTTCCTTTGTTTCGATCCTGTGTGGAGGAACTTCCTCCTGCTCCAGATACGGAAGATGAAGAGGCTTTGAGTAAGTGGGACAAACAAGTTGTAGAAGCTAGGCTCAAGTTTGTAGCCAAGGTGGAGTCGGAGCTCCCTCGTAAGCCGCTCACGGCAGACCAGATTTACGAGAAAGTTGGAATTGATGAGATTGGTAAAGTCTGGGATGAGGTATCAGAGCGTTGGGACTGGACGTTAGCAGAATTTCTTCAATTCACTGATAGCAATTGCGTTGAAGCCAAAGATTTCATAATGAACACGTCCAAGTTGAAAAGAACCGTTATTGGAATGATCATGATTGATGTCCTGGATGATATGACCCCTCAGCTCGGAGGAAAATGCTTTGGATACCATTTGGATTGTCCGCTGACTCTCGAGGAAATACTGGCGTTACCGGAGGAGTGACCATGAAACTCGCCATCCGAGTGACTGATCCAGGAAACGATGCCAAGTGGAACTTTTTATTTTCGATTTTCAATGTTGCCTCTGACGATCAGAGTTTCCTTGAACGTGTGGCCAGCCAAAGACGCCTTAGCGAGATGATTGATGATGCCCTTGCAAAAAGCATTTTTGAAAATCATTACTCAGAGCTTTTTGAGTTCTACGACGTTAAGGTCTTCCTGCAGACAGATGTTCCGGAATCGGTTCCTCGGGAGCTTAGGCTCTGCGCATACAGTAAGTTTGTGGTCGACTTCATTCAAAAGACGTGCAAGGCAGACGTGGTCAATACAGACTGTGCGAGCAACTTTCTGAGCTTCCTTAGAGGTATTGAAAGCGGACGGATGCCAAAACTTTCATTAAGAGACGATATCTATCTGAATCGGGGAATAGAGCGATTTGCACAGCATAAAAACCTTTCTTCCGATGAGTATCAAGTGTTGCTTTTCCGAAACTTCACGACAGGATGCCAGAAAGGGATCGCAGTCGCAGTTAAATTGATTTTGATTTGTGGAGGAAAACCGGACTGCTCTCTGACTCCAGACGAACTTAGAAGGTTTCGACTTCTGAAAGACATCGGAGAAGAGGGATTTGCGAGACATTTTGTCTCGGCATCGGAACGAGCGACCAACAAAGCGATGACGATTAAGCCTATAGCCTTACTTGAATTGAATCAAAAGGATTTAAGAGAAATGTGGAGGTGTTTGTCCGGAGAGTAAAGAATTCTCATAGTGTGTACCTAAGTAGTGAAAATTTGGCCTTCCGAAAGGAAGGCCTCTTTTTATCGAAAAACCATGAAATTAAAAGAGGTACTAGTAGGGGATAGGTTGGAAAATTGCGAGCTAGGTTTGCATAAACTGGACGATATTGAACATTAATTGAATAATATTGAACATGTATCGAACATTATTGAACAACTATCGAACAGATATTGAACAATCATGAAATTGAATCTAGACCTAGCTGATTTCCGATACTCTCATTTTGAAATGAGCCTGATGTCCGAGCTCGACCAGTTCAAAGGAGCTTGGAAGGCCTTCGGTAATCTTGCTCCGGAAAGACTTATTCAGCTGCAGAAAGTTGCCACGATTGAAAGCATCGGTTCGTCTACACGTATCGAAGGCAATTCCTTAACTAATGAGCAAGTCAAGGAACTGCTGGGCAATGTCGGAAAACAGTCGTTCACAAGCAGGGATGAACAAGAAGTCGCTGGTTATGCGGACACACTGTCGCTGATCTACTCCTCCTGGGAAGACATGCCGCTGTCGGAAAATCTGATCAAGCAGCTGCACACCACGCTTCTGAGACAAAGCGATAAAGATGTTCGGCATATGGGGAAGTACAAGACAATAGAAAACTCTGTCGCGGCGATGCAGGACGGAAAGATCGTCGGGATCGTTTTTAAAACAGCGACAGCGTTCGAAACTCCGTTTCTAATGGAACAGCTGGTCGCTTGGTACAACGAAGAGATTGAAAGACGCGTGTATCACCCGCTTTTGCTCATCTCTGTTTTCATTGTTTCTTTTCTGGCCATCCATCCGTTTCAGGACGGAAATGGAAGGTTATCGCGGGTTCTTGCGGCATTGCTTCTGCTCAGGAGCGGCTTCGTTTATGTCCCCTTCTCATCTATTGAGTCCGTTATCGAGAAATCAAAGGCTTCTTACTACCTGAAGCTTCGTCAGACGCAGCTGTCACTGGAAGAAGAGCATCCGGACTGGCGTCCATTTTTTGATTACTTCTTGAACTGTCTCACAGTTCAAATGAAGGTACTTGAGTCGAAAATTTCTAAAGAGCATCTCTTAGCAGGTGTTCCGGAACTTTCCCTTTCTATCTTGAAGGTGTTAGAAAATGGACTTCCGGTTGGCATCTCAGAACTTGAGAAGCTTCTGAAAGTCCCTCGTACGACAATTCGATCTCATCTGAGACGCTTAATAGAGGAGAAAAGGATTATCACTTTCGGCAAGGCAAGTGCGGTTAAATACCAGATCAAAGACGCTACATCTTCCGATTTGAATAAGTAATACTTTTTCAAAAAGAGTTGGAGCGTGAGATAATTTTCTACGAGGTAGGAAATGTACAGATCATCTCGTCATCTCGCCTCAAAAAATAGGCTCAGTCCGCGTTGTCAGCACAGACTGAGCCATTTCTGTTTTTCTTATTCCTCAGCTTTTCTTTGTAAGGTTTTAGGCGCTGTAATTTTGGTGCAAAGACATTTGGTGAGGATTTGGCAATCGGAAAGTCCTATTTCTTCTTTGTAGCTTTATTTCTCTTCTTTTCTTCTTTGAGTCTCGCCTTGTAAAGATCGAACAATTGATCGACTATTTCCGCTTCAGACATAGAAGAATTAAAGCCGTAGGCGTCTAGAACAGCTTTATCATTTTCTTCATGAGCCTTGACCAAATCCGAGTAGAGATACATCTCTTGCCGGTACATATCAGCAAGCGATGTTTCGGGATATTTTTGTCGGGCCAAAAGTATTTTTTTTGCAGTTTTTTGAATATTTTCTTTTTGAATTTTGGTGGGTTTTGGCCACGGGAAGTTGTTGTATACGATATCTTTTGAATAACGGTAATCGCTCTTCAACCTTCCTGCCACTGCCCTCATCCATGCCATATGCACTGACGAGGATAGAACACCAAAGTCGTACGGAGTAGCGTCCTCGACAATCGTCGCCAAATTGGTTGCAATGACATCTCCATTCAAGAATCCGATAGGAAGATAAAGGCTATTCTCGGAAGAGGCGCAAGGAATGATCAGGTAAGAATTTGGATTATTTGTTTCTCTGAACAAATGCGGCGTTTTAGCAAGCTTCTTTCTGTCGTCGGCACCATTTAAACGGTCTTCTCGACACGCATTAACACGATCGGAAATATATTTGCAGGACGAAATATCTTTTGGAGTGGCCCCAACTAACCAGAGACAATAGCGGTAGGAATTATTTAAAAACTCTTCAGAACCGCTGAGTTTTTTTATCCATTTGGCCTGAGCGGGATTGTTTTTTATAAAAATTTTGTACTCCTGCGGAGAAAGTATCAAATTTCCTCCGTCTGCAGGTCGATTTCCTGTCTTCATTGCAGGCGCCTCAGGAGATATAGGAGTTTTTCGACTTTCTAAGAAAACAGTCTCTCCAAACCGTAAGTAGGGGTTAATTTCATTTCCAAGTTGTTCCTCAGTACCCGTGAAGATTCTTTTCTTTTTATTATTCGGTTCATAAGAAAAACCAATAACAACTACGTGCACGGCCGCTGAATCAAGGCTGTCAGATGTCCACTTAAATGTTGTATAGGCGAAATCGATATGGATTCCAAACCGAGAGAAGATTGGTCTCCACACATTAGTGACTTGTTCTCCCTGTGTGATGGAGTTTGTAGCAACGAAAGCGCAGTGAACAGTACTTCCTGTCACGAAGGAGGACGCCTTGAAGAACCACCCGGATACATAATCGTTTTTTCCGGAAATTTTGTACGGTTTTCCGTCTTCGTCGACGTAAAGATTTAGGATATCTTCCTTCTGTGCAGGGGTTTGGTTCGAATATCCGACGAAGGGAGGATTCCCCATTATGTAATTCAAGGAAGAAATTGGAATGAGGTCGTTCCAGTCCATTCGAAGTGCGTTGCCTTCATGTATGAAAGCTGATGACTTCAATGGGAGAAAGTCAAGATCTTGTCCAACAATGTCTTCCGTCTCCTTCATCATCTGAGACTCGGCAATCCACAATGCCGTTCTGGCTACTGTCACGGCAAAGTCATTGATCTCAATTCCATAGAACTGTTTAATATGAACTTCGATTGGACTGAGATCTTCCCCAAGAGCCATCTGTCCTTGATAAATTTCTCGAAGAGCTTCGTTTTCAAGTTTCCTAAGACATTTATAGGTTTCTGTCAGAAAGTTACCTGAACCGCAAGCAGGGTCCAAAAAGGTCAAGGAACCGAGTTTTTTACGAAATGCTTCTAAGCGTTTCTTTCTTGTTCCTGGAACCTTCAATTCAAGGGATTTCTTTAGATCGTCCTTCAATTCATCAAGGAAGAGAGGATCAATTACCTTGTGGATGTTTTCAACGGACGTGTAATGCATTCCTCCTTTTCGTCTCGTTTCCGGGTTCAAAGTGCTTTCAAAAACAGCGCCGAAAATGGTTGGGCTAATAAGACTCCAGTCGAAGCCTTCGCTGGCCTTTTTAAGAATCAACTCTACAATTTCAGGGGTTATTCTTGGAATTTCTATATCTTCATCGGCAAAAAGTCCTCCGTTGACATCCTTAAAGTAACCAAAAACGATCGATAAATTTAAAGAATCCTCTCTTTCAACCGTAATTATCTGAATTAATTGCGGTTTTTTCTCGTATTTTTTTTTGTAATCGTATTATAATACGATTATTATTGAGAGGTGCAATTATGGGCAGACCTTTATCAGGCGTTCCTCATGTTGGAAGACGTACGGAAACCAGAAAAGACGGAACTAAATACATCTATGAGAGGACCACTATTTATGACCCTCAGACCAAGAAGATTAAAGTACTTGGCTGTAAATTAATCGGTAAAATCCTCAAGGGAAGCAATGAGATTATCAAAACTCGTCCTAAAAAGCCTGCCGCGCCAAAGCCTGTTGCACCGGTCAAGGTTGCAAGATCTCATGTCGGCGCCTCCGAAATTCTGGATTTTGTCGGAAAACAGAGCGGCATTGATACCTGCATTCTTCGTTCGCTTCCGCAAGCCGAAGCACTCAAGGCCATCAGCTTGGCTCGTTATTTAGCAGCTTGTGACCGAAAGACACTTCCGGGTATAGAGACTTGGCAGCTCAATCATCAAATTCCCTATCTCGAACCTTTGACGGAACGAGTGTACGGGACACTTTTTGAACAACTCGGGCGAAACGAATCTTGGATTCAAAATTACTTCCGGCATATTGCATCGACGCTTGAAAAAGAGCCCGCCCTGGCCCTGGATTCAACGACCTTCTCAACTTACTCAACAAATCTCAAGGAAGCCCGATACGGCTTCAACAAGGATGCTGATGGACTTCCCACGATTAAATTTGTGACTTTGTATTCGGTGAAAAACAGGCTGCCTATCGCTTATTGCAAGCAGCCGGGCAACATTCCCGATGTCATCAGTATTCAAACTGCACTCAAGCAGCTAAGTGTTCTCGGAGTAACCAAGCCTTTGATTGTTACTGACAACGGTTACTACAGCATGGGCAACATGGTTGAATTTCTAGACTCGAATATGAAATTTCTAACCCTTGCATCCCGATCGGCAACTTGGCTTCGCGATATCGTGGAAGAAGCACTCGCAGAGTTGGACAACCTCGACAACATCTGCCCTTACGACACGCAGGTCAAGGGAAAAACCGTCAGCAAGATGCAGGAATTCTCACGTCTGCGTCACAGAAGCACGGCTTCTGCCAAAGCAGGGGAAACTCAGAAGTTTAGCCGCAGAATATACGTCCACATTCTGAGGAACTCTGAAATACAGACTTGCAAAACAAGAGCATTAGAGGAAGAACTTACAGCACTGAGAAGTACGGTATTGAGCGGAGAAGAGCTCTCCGAGTCTGCGGCAAAGAAAGTTGAAAAATATTTGATTCTGAGCCGCCAGGGACGCGGAGGAAAATTAACCGTTAAATTTAACCAGGAAGCCTTTAACGAAACAGCTAAGTTCTTTGGATTGTTTGTGCTGGTATCGAACAAAGCTCAAGACTGCTTTGAGGCGTTAGAAGATTATCGATTGCGGGAAAAAACAGAGGAAGCCTTTGGAATATATAAAGAATATTGTGACGGCAGAAAGCCGAGAGTCTGGACAGGCGACCGCCTCAGAGGAAGGCAATTCGTACAGTTCATTGCTTTGAGCTATCGATGCTGGTTAATAGGAAAGGTTCGAGAAATCAAAGAGTTGTTGGCTAAATGGCTGGTAGAAAAAGAAAAGAAATCTGAAAAATCCAAAGCAGAGAAACTGCTAAGCTGGCTGGATAATAGGTCTCTGGCTCAGATTCTAGATTGGTTCGACTGCATTGAGGAAACAACTGTGGCGAGTAAGGCCGGAGAAATTCGTTGGAAAACGGAATCTATAGAGCGAGACAAGTTCTTTTTATCTCTGTTAGGAATGATAATTTAATGATCGCCTTCGGTTACTTTTAGGTTGACATAGGGGAAGGCAAGTAAGTCTTTTTCTAAGTACTGATCCCTCTTATCTTCGGGAGTGTTCAGAACTTTGAAGAGTTGAATTAACGCTGTTCGGGCATTAGCAGAGTATTTTTTAAGGTAGTCATGAAATTCCAGACGCGTAGAGAAAAGACCGGAATCTTCTGCATAGAGGCAGAAAACCAGGCGAACGCACAACTTATTTAAACTTTTCAGCGACTCCGGATTGTTCTTGTCTGCATACTGAGCAAGCAATGCTTCATAAATTTCACCGACAATTTCACCAGCTTTAATGGAAATCTTTTGTTCAAAAGCCGTGATCTCTTTTTCAACGTCCACTAGAAAAGCCAAGCGATGAACTTGAGTCGGAAGATCCTCTAGTTTTATGACTACAGGATCAGCACTTGGGTCTTTCATATTGTGAATATGAAATTCTCGGAAGTTGCACGTCACAATGTAGTTTGGATCGAGATCTTTGCCGAGGTGGCTTCTGTACCGTAGGGCCTGTTCATAAGGTGTCAGCATATCGCCGTCGGATTGTCTATATGCCTTGGTAAGAGATTTATCACTGCTTTTTTGCTCAATTAAAATTTTTGTTGGTTTGATGTAGGCATCAATAGATTTATTCTCACCATTTATTTTGACTTTTTTTTCAAAATCCAAAAGACGTACGGCCTGAGGAATTCCTAGTACATCTTGAAGCAGAGAAATCCAAAACTTCTGGGTCTCCTCGTCCTCTTTCCCTTTCCACTGAGTGATAAATGCCTTGGCATTTTGACGTTGTTTTGCACAATCCATGGTTATCAATAAGTATGCATAATATAATTATTAAAAAATACTAAGAAATATTTTGTATTACTTTAAATATTATTAGTACTTTCTAATTGAAATTTTCTTCTGCTTCTTCTTTGTCCAGTGATGACAGTAGTTTAACGGCCTGTACAAAGCTGATTCCTCGCAAATACATAGCTAGATCTATGGCTCCTCCGCCTCCTTTTTTGGCTTCCAGGTCATACCATCGGTCCCCGGTTATGAGCAGGTTGTTGTATCGCGTTCCATTGACCTCAACGACGAAAACCTTGCTTTCTGGATTCTTTTTTGGCTCATAGGTTTTATCTTGAGAACAGTACGTACAGAGAGCGTTGAGCACAGTGATCAACTTCAGACGTCTGACCTGATTAATAAGCTCCGGGGGAAAAGATCTTGTAGCCATTTTTAGAGATAATTGGTATTACTTAGTGTTTATTATGGCATACTCACTATATATAAGAACGTGACAAGGAGATATCGTGATCATCGTAATTGCTCACATTAAAGGTGGCACCGGAAAAACGACAACGGCCGTCCAACTCGCCCTACAAAGACAAATTGATTATCCGGAAAGACGTATTTGGCTTGTGGATGCGGACGAACAGCAGTCTGCGCTGGATACGGCAACAATTCGCTCTCAGCTTTCAATTGAGCCGCCTCTGGCGTGTTCCTCCTTCACATCCGGAGAGACGCTTGGTGCGCAATTGAGAGCGCAAGCGAAGAACTGGGACGACATCATTATCGATTGTGGAGGCCGCGACAGTGACGCCCTTCGCGTTGCTCTGATGGTATGCGACAAATTAGTAGTCCCTGTATTGCCTCGAGCATACGACGTTTGGTCTCTGTCTCGATTGGAGGCAGTAATTGAAAGTGCGCAGAACCTCGGAGCGAACTTTGAAACTTTGGCATTTTTGAACCGCATGGACAAAACGGCAGAAAGCAGAGAAGCCGCTTCAATCCTTGGCGGAATGAAACACTTCAGACTTCTCAATACTTCCCTTTCAGATCGGATGGCATATGCGAAGGCCGTCGGGAACGGACGATCCGTATTCGAAATGAAGCCGCGAGACAAAAAGGCTTGTGAAGAACTTGAAAATCTATCTTCTGAAATATTTAAGTAAACACTAATTACTTACTACGTAATAGTAAGTATTAAAAAATATATATTTTATAAGTTAAAGGAAATAAACATGAAAATGCCGATCAGACTGGAAAACCACCATAAAACGATTTCTGAAGAGAAGGTGGCACAAGTTTTAGCTCAAAGGCATGCCGAGACAGAGCCTGAAGAGTCCGACAAGATGCGCATGATTTCGTTGAAGGTGCCTGAGAATCTTCTCCGACGCTGTGACAAGATGGCAAAGGCAAAAAGCCTGACACGTTCAGGATTTATAAAATTGGCCCTCTCCGATTATTTAGAGGCCATCGAAAACAAAAAGCCTTCCTTATAGGACGCTCTCTAACGCTGAAATTTTTCTCGTTTTGTAACGGACAGTGGGTTAAAATCGGTAGCTAGGCAAATGCCCAAAAAGGGAAAAGCCCCAGAGTTGGCGCTCTGAGGCTTTGAGTTCGATTAACGAGTCCGATGTGCTTGCTTCGGATGACTCATTAACTGGCAGGACTGTATTGAAAAGGTCCTGTCCCATAATCATGAAAGATTATAAAACAGAAACTAGAACAGCGCTAAGAGTTCCACAGCAACTAGAACTCGATTTGGCGATCTCCGCGTCTACAGAGGTTGCTCAATACCAAGATTCATCTCGGTATGGTTTTTTCTCAATGCTGATCCGAGACGCGGAAGGAAAAACCTCTCAATATTCCTATACGTTAGACAAGTTGCCATTTGTTTTGGCAGAAGATGGAACGTTATCTAAGTACTTTGCGAGCTGTAAGCATGACGTGTATGTCAGTCAGGCCACGTTTGAGTCCCCGTGCCGTCGTGTCGTTAACCTGAAAGAGATCCAGGTCGCTTTTTTGGATATCGACAGCTACAAGCTCGCATGGGGACAGCACAGAACCCCGGAAGAGATGGCACAAAGTTTCGTGTCCATTTGCGATATGGAATCGATCCCGAGGCCGTCGCTAATCGTATTTTCCGGGCGAGGACTGCAAGCGAAGTGGCTGTTTGAAAAACCCATACCTCGTCAGGCCCTGCCGCGTTGGAACGCGCTTGAAAGGGTGCTAGTCGAAAAGCTGCAGCAATATGGGGCGGATTCTCAAGCAAGGGACGCATCAAGAGTATTGAGGCTCGTTAACACGTATAACAGCAAGTCCGGAAAAAAGTGCCGAGTTGTGTTTTTGAACAGGAATGCCGCCGGAGGAATTGAGCGCTTTGGCTTTGATGAGTTAGCCGAAATCATCCTTCCCTTTGAGCGTCCCAAGAAGCAGAAAAAGGCTCCACAACCCGCAAAAGAGAAAAAAGCGAGAGAGCATTCTGGCTTTGGTTTGGAAACGCTGCATTGGTCTTTTTTAGAAGATATGCGGACATTGTTGAGAGTGAGGGGTGGCATCGAGGAAGGAATGAGAAGCCGGTTTCTCATGCAGATGTTGAGTTATCTCGCTCTCTCAAACCAAGTAAGCCTGAAAGACTTCTATCGGGAAGCGCAATTTTTAGCACAGAAGATTGATCCTGCCTGGACCTATCACTCTAAGGATTTCAGTACAGTCTATGCAAAGTTCAAAGCTCACATAGAAGGTGTTCGAGTAAATTGGAACGGGCAGGAAAAGACACCGCTGTACACGCCACGGGCAGAGACGCTGATAGATTGGTTCCAGATAACAGAAGAAGAGCAACGACAGCTCAAAGTAATTCACTCAAAAGAGATTAGAAGGGAGCTTAATACAGAGAAAAATCGACGTTGGAGAGCCTCTAAAGGTATGCGTTTGAGGAGTGAGTACAACGCTGACCGAGCAAAAGTCAAAGATTTCAACATAAAAGCCATAAAAAAACTTAAGGCACAAGGATGTTCTAACCGCGGAATTGCTCGAGAGCTCGGAGTGTCTGAAGGATTAATTCGTAAGTATTTAAAGAGTGCGTACTGATCTGTGACGGTATCTGGGGTGGCAAAGCCTGTATTTATTGCGTATGCAAGTAGCCCTGTTTTTTCGTCTCTTTGAGACGAGTAGCCCGCGATTTCTGTGTCTTGTAACTTTCTGAGTTCTCGCAATATCGGTGGTGTGCTGAGGGTTTTCTTTTTGGTTCTTTTTCTTTTGAGCCCTCCATTCTTTACTAGCAATTTACTAGTAAAAATTGAAAACCGGCCAGAGATTCGCACTTCTCTAGCCGGTCTTTTGAATCAGATAAATGGATCTCAATTTTATTCCCAAACTTCTTAGAAGGGCTTTATTAGACCTGGCGTCCCCTGACTGTCCCGGTATCGATATGTGAGCTGCGCTTTTTACTAGCAAATTACTAGTAAAAACGACTTTCGAAAGTTGTTTAGTTCTTCTGACAAGTGGTCTTTTTTCCATACTTTCAGAAATAACGCTGCTAAAAATGATGGACAGTCTTCGAGACTCTTTCCAAGCGATGTCCATTTTTTATCCCTAGTATGAATAGGGAGGATCAACTGCTTACTCAGCGGATTAAAAAGGCAAATCATAGGGAGACCAAAAATGAGATTGGAGCCTAAGCCAAACGGAAAATATCAGGCCTTATCAGATGAAGATTATGCGGATGTGATGAAGGAATTCACAAAACGTGGCTATCAAACGACGGAACCCAAGCCAGGAATGGAAGTCGCAAACAAAAAGGTGATTCCCTTCACTGGAGAAAATTTACCCAAGGTCCTTATTCTTAGGAATACGGCACAACGTCCGACAAACTCATTGATGATTCATCCTTTAACTCCTACGGACCGCATGAGGTTTTCGACGGTACCAAATAAGAGTGAGCCTTATTTTTATAATGCCGACGCAGGATTTCCTATTATTCCCGGACGAAATCCCACAAGTGCTTATTTTCGGGCCCTGTTTCATTCAGAGCAGGAACTTGGAAAGATATTAGACAATCTCATTGAAATAGAGATAGGCGCAACACCAGAATCTTGCTCCGAAGCACCCAGAGGAAAAACAGGAACAGCAGAATCAGTTAGCTCTCTGCAGGACAGTCCGTCTTCCGATCTTGTTACAGAAGTCGAGACAGAGGGTGGAAAGAAATTAATCTTCACCTACAAATACGAACGTAATCCCGGGCTTAAAAAGAAAGCTTTGCAGGAGTATGGGTATTCTTGCAGCGTTTGTGGCTTTGACTTCGAAGAAACATACGGAGCGCTCGGAAAAGAATTCGCAGAGGTTCACCATATCGTCCCAGTTTCAGAGGGAGAACGAGAAAATGACTACAGAAACCTTGTTCCTCTGTGCCCAAACTGTCACCGGATGATTCACCGCCTGTATAAAGATTTGATGCCGCAGCAATATGGAGACGCCGTAGAAATTTTGCGAAATAAGCTGAAGAGCTAGAGCGGAAGACTTTTACGGAGAACAGGGAGGAACTGATACTGTATAAATCAGAGATTTTTCTGGGGAAAACGCTCTTATTTTGAAAAAGTAATACTAATTCAAAATTTATTTGTACAGCAGATAGTGTCTAAAAAAAACAGGGGCTTCTCTCGGAAGCCCCAGAAGTCGTCTAAAAAAACGAGGGGTGATACTGTCATAGTGCTTTTTCTACTCAACATAACAAGCCATTATGTTGAGTAAAATCCTTTAATCAACTCCATAAAATCTCTAAGGAACAAAAATGGCAGTACCACCCGAGTTTGAGAGTTATTTTTGGGCCAAAGCCAGGCCAGCTCTGAGTTTGAGCCCAAAAATTTTTACCGTTAATGTAGCCTAAATGTAGCACTATATGATATAATTAAGAGTATCTCAGTCTTGGAGGGTGACAATGCCTCTGCACGTTTCAATCGTTTCGGTTAAGAATTACAAGTACATCCGTGTTTATTCAAGCTATCGAAATGAAAAAGGACAGCCTCGCTCCAGACTTATTGAAAATCACGGGCGGCTTGATGCTGCACTGCTCAAGGATCCTCAATACGTTGAGAAATTAAAGGAGCGTATTGCCAAGGAAAATCAGCTTGAAGCGAGCACCAAAGTTCAAGAAGTAGAAAAACAAGCCAAAGAGAGAATGGATAAGCTCTCCCAGGCAGTCAAGGGAGTCAACGACAAGCCCGGATGTTTTAAGACTTACAACGTCGGCGCGGCGCTCATCAGAAAGGTCTGGTCTGACCTGAAACTCCCGGAAATGTTCAGGCATTTGCAGCGAAACAGAAAGATTGAGTACTCCTATGATCAGACGGCTTATTTGCTGACAGAGCAGCGGCTGCTGAATCCGGCGAGCAAATTAAGGAGCTTTGCCAATCGGTCCGGAAGCATTATTGACCACGCAAAGGTCGATCATCTGGAAGATTTATATAAAGTTCTGGATCTCCTCCAGGAAGATAAGGCCACCATCGTGAGGCATCTGAACAAAGAAATCCAGAAGAAAACCAAGAGAAAGGTAACGGCAGCTTTTTACGATGTGACCACCTATTCCTTTGAGAGCCGCTGCGTATCTGACTACAAAGACTTTGGAATCAGCAAAGATCATAAAGTCAATGAAGTCCAGGTTGTTCTCGGGTTAGTCATGGGCAAAAACGGCATACCCATCGACTACGAACTCTTTAACGGCAATACCAACGAGTTCGGGACAATGGTTCCGTTAATAGAAAAAATAAAGAAAACTTATCACCTCAAGCAGCTCATTGTCGTAGCAGACCGCGGTCTTAACAGCTGTCAGAATCTGTTTGATCTTAAAGATATCGGCTGCGATTTTGTTATTGCTCAGAAATTCAAAACTACTTCCGAACACTTGAAAGAGCAGATCCTGGACCAAGAAAACTGGCAGCAGTTCGTTTACAACGATGATGGAGTAGAGACTTGCCGATATAAGACGTTAGACGTAACGCAAGAGCTGCACGAGATGAGAGAAAGTCCGACGACGCATCGCAATTACAAGACGTCTAATGTCCTTGGCACTATGGATCTCAAATGGGTTGTCTCTCATAGTCCCTCGAGAGCCGCAAAGGATAAAGCAGATCGGGACAGAGCCATAGAAAAAGCCAAGAAGGCCGTCGCGGATCCTAGCCGACTTAAAAACAGCGGTTACAAGTCTCTCGTCAAAGTGCCGAAAGGCAAAGGCTCTCCCACAATTAACTGGGAGAAGATCAACGAACAAGCGAAGTGGGACGGTTATTACGTAATCTGTACCAATTTAAACATATCTCCGCATGATGCTACTGCCATCTATCGAAAGCTCTGGCAAATAGAAGACTGCTTCAGAGTCAGTAAGACATACCTCGAGGCTCGTCCCTGCTTTGTCTGGACCGATCCTCACATCTACGGTCACTTCCTGAGCTGCTTTATCAGCCTAGTCTTTGAAAAGTACATGCTTTATACCTTTAAGAACGAACTGGGCAAAGAAGAGATAACTCACGAGAAGATGCTGGAAGCCTTAAGGACAGCTGAGGTCGTCTATGACGATATCAACCCTCAGGTACCGTTCTATATGAGGCTTTATGAGGTCGGTTTATTTGATCGGATGTCGACACTGTTTAATTTGGAGGTCCTTAACCGAGTTGAGAGTCCGTCAGCCTTAAGGAGGAAACTGCATTTGCCACTAACAAAGGTTGTGGCTACTCCGACGTAAATTTTAGAATTCTGAGAAGCCTGATGGATTCTAGCTTCTCAATGGATAAAGCTAGAATCCACTGTCAAACTCGGGTGTTATTAAAACTGTTGCATCATTTCAGCACCGCCTCTATTTGCATCGGTTTACTCCTTAGTGATGTAAATAGGTCCATGGGCAAGCAATAATCCGCAGGCGACCTTTGAGGGGAGGAAACCTCAAAATCCAATTCTTGAGGCGCGTTGCTCTCTAAATTGAATTTGGCAGTTAACCAATAGGAAACTTTTTCCGCTCGACGTGAAAATCCAACCTCTTGGAAGTTGAATGCTGTATAAGATAAAAGGCCGCGGAACGCACGGAAAACTAATTCTTAAGGTGTTCTCTCCTTGACGTAAATACGTCGCCTCTATTCCTGGATCAAATGGACCTAAAATTGACTGATCCTTAAGCCATGAACCAATGACAGTACCTGTAACCCCTGAGACACAGCTCATAGCCGGGAAGTAAATTTTAAGAAACTCTTTCATTTCAAAAGGATCTTCCATATGGTCCCAGCCATATAGCCATAGAATGAACAAAGAAAGCGCCAACAGCAAGTATGTACCAACTGAGATGGCGAAAAATAAAGTAATGAACCTCCCAATCTTCTTTGACTTTTGGTAACCGATCATCATTTGTATCTGTTCCAATAGTTTATTTAGCATGTCACTACCTTATAGCCCTGTTCTGTCACAGCATTCCTTAACTTTTCAGTATCAAAACCTTCCTGAACTGAGACTTTGGCAACTCCATCTTCAAGCGAAACCGACTGTACCGTGATGCCGTCAATTGCGGAAAGTGCTTTGGTAACCGCTTTCACGCAGTGCTCACACGTCATGCCTTCAATCTTGATTGATACGATTTCTTTAGGTGTGGAAATCGCTTCAAAAGACGTCACTTCATAATCTTCCGCTTTGATCGCGTCCGTGAGCTGTTCTTCAGACAAGGCACGATTTGCGCTGACGACAGCACTCTTTTGCTCCAATGAAACATCGGCAGAAACTACGCCCGGAATTTTTTCTAATGCGCCTTTAACTGCTTTGACACAGTGTTCGCACATCATGTCTTCGACGCCTACTTTATAAACGAAGCCCGTTGCGTCCTTTTGTTCAGCCTCAACAGCAACATCGGCCAGCTGCCGGAGTGAGGGAAGCAATACTTGATCAGAAGATTTATCACTGTTTCCTGAATCTCTCAGTACCGGTTTCCAGCCTCTCAAACGAAGCGCGTTCGTTACCACGCTCACGGAGCTCATGCTCATCGCTGCTGCCGCGATCATCGGATTCAGAATCCATCCGAAAGCCGTGTAGAAAACGCCTGCAGCAACCGGAATGCCGATGATGTTGTATATGAACGCCCAGAACAAGTTCTCACGAATATTGAGCATTGTCGAATGAGACAAGGCCGAAGCGTTAACCACGTCAGACAAACGACTCTTCATCAGCACAACGTCCGCCGCTTCAATTGCTACGTCGGTTCCGGCGCCGAT
>ERZ780168.1839-NODE-1839-length-20347-cov-6.495614_pt1 | contig 20347 bp, 17 predicted proteins | sample MGYA00510981_ERZ780168 | MGnify/ENA primary metagenome ERZ780168 (study PRJEB29588, sample SAMEA2158769) | human gut metagenome | biome: human gut; feature: human-associated habitat; material: faeces | place: Denmark | collected 2008/2010 ...
CGAGAAGCCGATCGTGACCGGGCCGATCTTGAATTCCGCCATGGCCAGCGCCGAGGTCAGGAAGACGAAGGCGATGGTCATGTTCAGGCGGTTCGTGTTGGAGTTGAACAGCTTTTCCAGCTGCGTCAGCACCCAGCCGCCGAGCGCGCCGAGCGCCAGCGAGCAGACGATCTCGATGAGCGGATCGACGACAATGGAGATCACGTCGAACGAGCCGGTATTGAGCGCCTTCGCAATACCGAACGACACCGCGAACACCACCAGACCGACCGCGTCGTCCAGCGCGACGATCGGCAGCAGCAGATCGACCAGCGGTCCCTTTGCCTTATACTGCCGCACGACCATCAGCGTCGCAGCAGGGGCCGTCGCCGTGGCAATCGCGCCGAGGGTAATAGCCTGCGCAATGGACAGCTTGCCGTTTGTAAGCAGCGCGATGGCAATCAGGGCGATATCGACCAAAAAGGTTGCGGCCAGCGCCTGCAGCACGCCGATGACGAACGCCTGCTTGCCGGTATGCTTGAGCTCCGACACGCGGAACTCACTGCCGATGGAGAACGCGATGAAGCCCAGCGCGACCTCGGAGATTAGAGAAAGACTGTCTACGTCTTCCTGCGTCGGGAAGCCGAGCCCCTCGATGCCGAGAAGGCCCAGGCAATACGGTCCAATCAGAACACCTGCGACCAGATACGCCGTCACAGACGGCAGCTTCAGCGGCTTTGCAACGCGGGTCATCAGAAGGCCCGCGAGAATGGCAATAGATAATGATAACAGCGTGCGCATTTTCAAATTCCTTCATTTCTACTTTTTTGCACACATCATTATACGCATTTCCAAGCAAAATGCAAGAAGAACTTGTGAAAGATGAATGAAATCTAAACGATATTTTATTCAATCTGCCAGTATTTCCAGTGGAACAGATTTCTGCTGGACAAACGCTGCACGAGTCTGCTATGCTTGGGCATATGGAGGCGAGGAACATGGAAGATCAGATTACAGTCAACGGCAGAGTGTTTTCCATCCGGCGGCTGCTCGGCAAGGGAAAGGGCGGCTATTCCTACCTTGCTGCGGACGAGCACGGTGAATACGTCGTCAAGCAGATCCACCACGAACCGTGTGAGTATTATCAGTTTGGAGACAAGCTTGCCGCAGAGCAGTATGACTATGCGCGTCTTTTGGCCGTTGGAATCCCCATGCCGCGCCTGTTGGATGTTGACGTAGAAAACGAACGAATTCTCAAGGAATATATCCCGGGTTCCACAGCCGCGGAGTTGATCGCGGAAAACCGGCTTCCGGGCTTCTGTCTCCGGCAGCTGAAAGCCATGTGCGCCCGCCTGTATCCTGCAAAGCTGAATATTGATTATTATCCGAATAACTTCGTTCTGTCCGTTGACCGGCTTTATTATGTCGATTACGAATGCAATGACTACAGTCCCGAGTGGGATTTCGAGCACTGGGGCGCACAGTATTGGAAGGGAAAATAAACCGGGAAAACGGATGCAGTTGGTAGGGAGCAGAGCAAGGTACTGTCCCCACACTATCCAAGCTTTATTCAGATACCGAAGCGGGAGTTGATTTATTAAATGATTCTGAAGCAATGGCGTTCATTCTGTCTCGGTGCAGATGACGAAGCGCTCTTTCCGCGGGATGCGCAGCCGTGCGGCGCTGTGTTCGCACCGCTGGTGTTTCTCGTGCGGCGCGACCCGCTGCAATCGCGCGGATTATTTTATATCCATGATCTGGATGAACTTTCCGAGCTTGAGACAGTCCGCTGCCTGACACCGTGCAGTCCGGCCTTCGGTGAACTGGCCGATTTTGTGCGTGTGCATGGGGCGGGGGTTCTGAATGTTCGTTTCCAAAACGCATTCGCTGTGCTGGAGACGTGGCATAGGCAGAAAAAAACCGGTCTTGTCCTGACACTCGTCGGCCTTGGCGACGTGGGCGGCACGGCGCTGCTGGCGCTGAAGCTGCTGGGACATGAGTTTTCTAAAATCCAGATCTTTGACCCCAACAAGGCCCAGTGTGCCCGCTATGAACTGGAACTGAACCAGGTGCTTTCGCCGGACGGCCAGCCGCTGCCGAAGGTCGTGATATGCGAGGAAAAAGACCTGTTTGTCTGCGACTTGTTTGCGTTTACGGCCTCGCGCGGCGTGCCCGGACTGGATACGACTGTGCAGGACGTACGCATGGCGCAGTACGAGGCCAACCGGACCATGGTGGGCGCGTATGCCCGTATGGCGCGAAGCGTCGGTTTTACCGGTCTGTTCTGCCAGATATCCGACCCGGTCGATCATCTTTCCCGTTCTGTTTTCCTGCAAAGTAATCAGAATGAGGCAGGGGAGTATGATTTTTCCGGGCTGCTTCCCGAGCAGGTACAGGGCTTCGGCCTCGGCGTAATGGCTGCGCGCTGCGCGTATTACGCGCGGCAGTTGGGCGTAAGCGAGGAAACGCTGCGTGTTTATGGACCGCACGGACAGGGACTTATCTGTGCAAACAGCTGCGGCCCGGACTACGATGCGACCCTCTCCGCGGAGTTGACCGAAAAGACCCGCACAGCAAACCTGCGCGTGCGGGAACTTGGCTTCAAGCCATATCTGGCGCCTGCACTGTCCTCCGCCGCGGTGAGCATTCTGCGGCTCGTGCGCGGACAGGAGCACTTTGGTGCGGTTCCGCTCGGCGGCGCATATTTTGGCTGCCGCAGCCGCATGACGCCGTTCGGCGTCAGCCTTGTTCGGGAGAAGATTGCCCCCGCGCTTCTGGGGGAATTACAAAAAACACATGCCGCATTGGAGGCGTTCAGATACTGACATGGAACAGGAACTGACGTTGGTGCGTATTGGCCGCAGTGCGCGGCTGGAGCGCCTGCTGCCGCAGGCGCTGGCTGGAATCCGTGTGAAAGAACTTTCGCCGGAGCAGATCGCCTCGGCGGCGGGGCGTCGGCTGCTTTTTGCAGCCGCGCTGGACGAATACGGTCCGGATGAGACGTTTTTTGGCCTGCTGCGGATGTTCCGGAAGTATCCGGATTGCCTGAACGGCTGCCTCGGCGGCGTAATTATCGATGGGGCGGGGGAACTTTATACGAAGCAGGCTGCGCGGGAACTGGTTCTTGCGGCAAATCTGGCGGGCTGTGCGTTCCCTGGCAAGCCGCTCGTTGAGGGGACGGGCTCTCTTTATAACCAGCATATCCAAGCAGGGCTCCTGCACTTAAGTTGGGAGCAGACCTATGCGCATCAGCTGGCGCAGCTGGCGCAGCGGCTTTTGCAATTTGAACTGCCAAGCTTTGACCAGCCAAAGCTTCTCATGCTCCACGCGTCGGACAACATGCGCTCCAATACGGTCTGGCTCGGCAAGCAGGTGCTCGCGCATCTGCCGGCCACGTTCGAGACAAAGACCATCTCTCTGCAAAACGGCTCCATCCATGACTGCCGGGGCTGCTCCTATGAAGCCTGCCTGCACTTTGCCGCGCAGAGCCGATGCTTCTACGGCGGAAGCATCTCCGATGAGGTATTGCCCGCCATCAGCGCCTGCGACGCGATGCTGTTCCTGTGCCCGAATTATAATGACGCAGTCAGTGCCAATATCATGGCGCTGTTCAACCGCTTGACCAATCTGCTTGTCAAGCAGGATCTGTATCAGAAATATCTGTATGGCATTGTTGTTTCCGGTTATTCCGGCAGCGATATCGTTGCGCGGCAGCTGCTGGGCGCGATGTGCCTGAACAAAACGGCCATCCTGCCGCCGAAATTCTGCCTCATGCAGACGGCGCACGACCCCGGCTCTGTCCGGACGGTGGCGGGGATAGACGCGCGCATCACGGAATTTGCTGCGCGCATTGCGACAATTCAGATCGCACAAAAATGAAGAACCGGCGGGTATGTATTTTGTCAAACCTGCACGCTTGACGAAACAGGCCGCCGGGTGTAAAATTGCTTTATCATTTAAAGCTTCACTCAATAAAAGAATATCGCCAAATGCAATGAGGAAGAAAAGTAACGCGGGACATGGCCACAGAGAGCCGGGGATGCTGGGATCCCGGCGCCAACGCCTTCGTGAACGAACACTTCTTAGCAGCAACCTGAACCGGAAAAGACCACAGTAGGGAAGACGCGCAGCGCGGCGTTAAAGCGCAGGGGCTTGTCAGAGTCCCGGAAAAGAGACTGGGTATTCCAGTAAGTTAGGTGGCACCGCGGATCGGCAGCAATTCGTCCTAAAATTTATTTTAGGCAATGCTGCGCAAATGATTCGGAGGTGCTTTTTATGTGCGCAATTCTTGGTTTTACGTCCCCCAGTCTCAAAAAGGAACAGGTTCTCCCGTATTTTGAAAAAACGAAATCCCGCGGCCCGGACGATACGCGGCTCGAACCCGCAGGCAGCGGCATGCTGGGCTTCCATAGGCTGGCCATCATGGGTCTGCATCCCGAGGGCATGCAGCCGTTCCATCGCGGCGGTGATATGGCCGTGTGCAACGGTGAACTGTACGGCTTCCGCCCGGTCAAAAAGGCACTCGAGGCCAAGGGCTATGTGTTTGCATCCGATTCCGACTGCGAGATCATTCTCCCCTTGTGGCAGGAATACGGCACCGACATGTTTGCCGGGCTTGATGCGGAATTTGCCATGATTATCTATGATTCCGCGTCCGATTCCCTTGTCGCCGCGCGCGACCCCATCGGCATCCGCCCGCTGTTTTACGGCTATCTTGCCGACGGCTCTATCATCTTCGCCAGTGAAGCGAAGAATCTCGTCGGCCTCTGCGCGCACGTCTTCCCGTTCCCGCCGGGGCACTATTATAAGGACGGCAAATTCGTCCGCTACGCTGATCTGACCACCGTTACACGTTATTCGGATGACGATCTTGACACCGTCACGAAGAAAATCCGCGAAAAGCTGATTTCCGCCGTGGAAAAGCGGCTTGACGCGGACGCACCACTCGGATTTCTGCTCTCCGGCGGCCTCGATTCCAGTCTCGTCTGCGCAATCTCGGCAAAGCTTCTCGGCAAAAAAATCCGCACATTCGCCATCGGCATGGACTTAGACCCCATCGACCTCAAATACGCGAAGGAAACCGCTGATTTCATCGGCGCGGAGCACACCGCGGTCACCATGACGCGGCAGCAGGTGCTCGATTCCCTCGAAGAGGTCATCGCACTGCTCGGAACGTATGACATCACGACCATCCGCGCCAGTATGGGCATGTACCTGTGCTGCAAGGCCATCCATGAGCAGACGGACGTGCGTGTCCTGATGACCGGCGAAATTTCCGATGAACTGTTCGGCTATAAGTACACAGACTTTGCCCCCAGTGCCAAAGCGTTCCAGCAGGAGGCGAAGAAGCGTGTCGATGAACTGTATATGTACGATGTCCTGCGCGCAGACCGCTGCATTTCTGTCAACTCGCTCGAAGCAAGAGTGCCGTTCGGCGATCTGGATTTCGTCCGATACGTCATGTCCATCCGCCCAGAACTGAAAATGAACACCTATGATATGGGAAAATATCTGCTGCGCAAGGCATTTGCGGACGATCATATCCTGCCCGACGATATCCTCTGGCGGCAGAAGGCGGCTTTCTCCGACGCCGTCGGCCATTCGATGGTCGATGATCTGAAGGACTATGCCGAAAGCCTCTATTCGGACGAAGCGTTTGCGGAGGGCTGCGCGAAATACGAATTTGCAAAGCCGTTTACAAAAGAAAGTCTCCTGTACCGCGATATTTTTGAAAAATACTATCCCGGTCAGGCCAAAATGGTCAAGGATTTCTGGATGCCGAACAAAGCATGGAAGGGCTGCGATGTGAAAGACCCATCTGCCCGCGTTCTGTCCAACTACGGCGCCAGCGGCGTATAAGGTGCACACAAAAGCCCGGCAGATGGAACACCCATCCGCCGGGTTTTTATGGTGTTATGCGTTGGGTGAGAATGTCCCGAACAGCGGAGCGTAGGTGTCGGTGCGCAGCAGGAAGCATTTGATTTTCGCGCCAAGCTGCACCCTGAAGGTATATGTGCCGGATTCGGGCGTGATATTCTCACTGTGCACGGCAAGCAGCCGGCCGTCCGCGTCATACTCTGCCACAAACAGTACAAACGCATCGGGCTTGTAATTGCTGCTGGTCGAGACGGTCAGCGTGTCGCCCTCAAGCGTGGCCGAAGGCTTTGCGCATAGAGTCAGCGCACTGCCGAAGAAGAGTACGAAAGCGTCCGGATCATCCGGGGTGAAATACGCGCTGTAATCCTGCGTGCTGCCCGCAAGCAGCATGGGGTACGAAGCGGAGATGCCGCCGCCGAGGCCGAAGGCTGTATTGCCGGTGATCTTGCCGGTTTTGGTGCAGTCAGAAAGCACCAGCGTCGAACCGCCGGCAATATAGATCTGATCGTAGCTGGAGCCGATGACGTGTACGGCCTTGTTGTACAGGCACAGATCGAGCGTCTTATTCTGACCGAGAACCAGCTCGACGTTGACGTTGGGCTGTGCACCGGAAAGATAGCGGGCGGCCGTTCCTCCGGACGCGATGGATAAGCTGCGGCCATCCCACGCCTCATAGGTTTTCTGATCGTGCGTGTGTGCTCCGCTATAGTTGTCGCGGACTGTGAAGTAGGTATGATTCGTTATGCCCCTTGTAATTCAGGCTGGGTTCCACAACGGCATAGAAACGATACTCTCCCGAATATGTGAAAACAGAATCCACTGTCAGAAGTTCATCCAGTTCGGGATCTGGTTCCGAAGCGCCCGGACGCAGATGATAGAACGAGTATTGGAAACTATCTTCGGACGTAATAGGACGCACAGCAACCCTTTTCTTCTCGGCATCATACATATTTCCTCTAAGCTGAAGATACGGCAAAACCTGTTTGCCGATGGAAGCGTGGCCGTCGCTTTCGATGATATCATCGTTGAGTCCTGCAAAGAATGCCTTGTACTGTTGTTTGCTGTCGCGCCATTCGCCTTACACTACGGGCAAAAAGTGCCCTCGATGCTTGCAGACATGACGAGCGCATCGCCGGGCTTCCACCCAGCCAGAGGTTTGTTTTTGACGTCTGTAGTGCGTGCTTGAATGCTTTGTACAGTCATATCGGCGTCATCTATATGCCGATACCCCTTGCAGACATCGCACTTGTAGAGAATTGAGATGTTGGTGGAGACTTTCTTTTCAGTCTCTTCTGTGGTGTACTGTACTGCCGACACCGCTGCCGTCAACGCGATCAGCAGACCAAGCATAGAAGATTTCTGAACAGTCGTTTTTTCATTTGCGTTCCTCTGTTTCCGTGATTCCCTGTAGTGAAAATTCAAATCGCATGGCCAGCACCTCGAATAGCGCGTGTATGACCTTTTCAGAAATGGTGCGAATGTCCAGTCCCTCGACGAAGCGAATATCCTGCTCCAGTTCGTCCTCCGGTACGCGGTAGGCACGCAGGCTCATGCTGAAAAACAGCCGCAGCTTCTTTTCCAGCGTCAGTTCCGTGTCGCACAGATGCGCCATGTAGCCGCGCATGATGCTGGCCGAGCCGATCTCCATGCCGTAAAAAACCCGTGCCGTCAGGCTCGGCAGATACGGGCCGAAGATCTGTTGCAGTTCCTTCGCCGTCTCGCGGAAGATGTAGTCTGAGGCTTCCTTCTGTGTATAGGCTTCGATGTAGATCTCGCGCAGATTTTCATTTAACTCCGTCAGCGTCATCTGAATCGCGGTCTCCACCGCGTAGACATGTACCGGCGGCAGCTGCGTGCCCGTCATGCTGTACGCCATGGCAAACTGATTGGAGAACATGAACTCCACCAGTTCCGTCAATACGCCGTCCTTGGCGCGGAAAATGTTCTGGAATGTGCTGTAGGAGGCGTCGGCCTTTTCAATAATCTCCGCCAGCGTCGTTCGTTTGTAGCCCTTTTCCAGAAAGAGTTTGACGCATACGGTTAAAATCCGCTTCTTCGCGGGCAGGCTTGCGCTTGTAATGCCGATTTCAATCACATCCTTTATCTTGGTGTATACACCAACAGCATAACATACCCATGCGTCGGATAGATGCACGATTCTTCCGTTACGCATGTCTTTTTGATTGCGGAGCAAATGCTGTTTCAAAAAATTCCATGGAAGCTGACCCGCGAATTCCCATTCATAACAAGCCTGCATCGGGTCAAACTACGGTTGAAGGAAATCAAAACGGATTTCCCCAAAACAAGTAAGGAGATGCAGAAACATGACGAACCGTAATTCTTCCAACATCAACATCCCGGAAGCCCGTGAAGCCATGGACAAGTTCAAGATGGAAGCCGCCTCTGAAGTCGGCGTCAACCTCAAGAACGGCTACAACGGCGACCTGACCTCCCGCGAAGCCGGCTCCGTCGGCGGCCAGATGGTCAAGAACGTGTGCCCCATACGAACCGCGAGATTTACAAGAAATAACCGGATCATGGAGGGGCATATGCAGGCAGTACGGTACATAGTGCGGATCAGCGTATAAGAAAAAGCACGAACGCTCGGAAGAAATAACCGGAGTTCGTGCTTTTCTTATGCAGAAATAATTTGCAATCTTTAGAGGTCGCCTGAATAGATAACTACACCGTACTGTCGAATCAATTCATTTTCTCCTTTTATTGGAATCTACGTCAATACTGCATCATTTTTATGCGACCTCTTTATAACGCTTATAGACATATTCATAAATTCGCTGAAGATATACGGAAATACTCGGTTCATCGTAGCAGGCAGGCAATTCGCTCCATAGGTCATCACGAATCAAATTGTATACGATCGAGCGAGTCTCTTGCTTGTCTGTCCAATGGTCGAGTTCGGCAATTTTGCTTTTCACTTTTTGCAGAAGTTCAACCGCCACAGCCTTGATTTTTCGAATATCTGGCTTAGAGAGGTTCTCAGAGAACAGCATATCATAAAGAGACAACTCCTCGTCACTGGAGAAACCCTCACGGACATACCGTCGTTCTTCCTGATCCATGTCTTTTACAATCTGCATCAGTTCATCAAAGGTTTTCTCAATCGTTGCGCGATCCTGCTGGCTGTTATAGTCCTCAATGATCTGCTGATAGCGTTCATGATATATGATGCGATCGGGATTATTTAGCAACATAGCATCCAACCGACTGCGGATCAGTTCTGCGAGGTCTTTCATCACCAGATTCTTTTTCTTTGCCTTGGCAAACTCGCGGCGCAGTAAATCAAAGTCGATCTGGCTGATGTCAAACTGTCTGGAAAGAACAATTCCAGAAGCGGTCTCCTCCACATGGACGTATTCGCTGATGATATTGTTGATCTCCACCATCAAATCCACATTAGAGGCTGTTTTTCGTTTTTTCTTCAGTTCGCCGTAGATGGCGGTAATTGCCTCATATCGCGTGCGCACTTCTGGTGCAATATCCCCGCGATCGGCATATTTCATCAGCCGAATGAGCTCAGCGGCGTTAGTCTGGAAGGTTTTCTTTTCCTCAATAGTGGAGGATACCGCATTGGCCGCCGTTTGAATCAGCTGTAGCTTTTCAAAATCCTTTGCACCGACCAGCGTTTGCAGAGAGAAGTCACGCTCTGCAAGAAAGTTCTCTGCCGCTGCGATGGTCTCCAGAATACGGGAAATCAGCTGCCCCTTGTCCACCGTAGGATCGGCTCCACCGGTTCCGTTCACATTGGCGGTGTAATCGGCCAGCGCCTTCCGAAGCGCCTTGACGATTCCGATGTAGTCGATGATCAGACCGTTGCTCTTACCCTCGGCCACGCGGTTGGCACGGGCGATGGTCTGCATCAGCGTATGGGCTTTCAGCGGCTTGTCCAGATACAGGCAGGACAGGCACTTCACATCGAAGCCGGTCAGCCACATAGCGCAAACGAACACGACGCGAAGTGGGTTGGCAGGATCCTTGAATTCCTTATCCAGTTCCCGTTTTTCCATCTTTTCACGGTGGGGTTTAATATCCAGTTTCCATTTCTGGAAGGTCTGGATCTCGTTCTGCTCCTGACTGACGACTACAGCCATTTCCGTTTCCTGCATCCATTGCAGCTTGCGTTCCAGCTCCTGTGTCTCCTGCTGCGTGGCGTGCTTGATGCTGGTTTTCAGCGCTTCAATTTCAGCAGCCCAGTATTTCTGCGCCAGATCATACATCCGCACACAGGTCACCTTGTTCAAGCAGACAAACATAGCCTTGCCGCTTGTCCACAGGTCAGAGTAATGACCGACAAAATCTCGGGCAATGGATTCCAAACGCGGAGTCGCCGTCAGTAGGTGGATTTCTTTTGCAAACTCTGCTTCCAGCTTGTCCTGCTGATCTACATCCAAATCTGCCTGCTCAATGGCATCCAGAATGCGGTCTGTAATTTCCGGGTTGTCTTTCACATCCAGAATTTTCTCGCCGCGGTTTTCGTAGTACAGCGGCACAGTTGCACCATCCTCTACAGCTCGCTTGAAGTCATACACAGATATGTAGCCGCCGAAGGTGCGCTCGGTGATGTTATCGCTGGACAGTAGCGGAGTTCCCGTAAAACCGATGCGGGACGCCGTGGGCAGAAGGCGAACCATATTGCCTGCAAAGATGCCGTACTGACTGCGGTGGGCTTCGTCCGACATGATGATAATATCATGGTCGGGATAGATTGGCTCCACCTCCGTCTTGTTGAACTTCTGGATCAGCGTAAAGATGAAGCTCGGGTTGCCTTTCAGTTTATCGATCAGGTCGTCGCCGCTGGACGCAATAAACTGGCTTGCTTTTGCTTTTCCAAGAATACCACAGTTTTCGAAGGTGTCGCTGATCTGTGTGTTCAGTTCGTCGCGGTCGGTCAGGATCACGATAGTGGGCGAGCCGGAGAACTTGCGGCGAATCTTCTGCGCCAGAAACACCATGGAATAGCTTTTGCCGCTGCCCTGGGTATGCCAGAACACGCCCAGCTTACCGTTGTTCAGCTTTCGGGCTTCGTAGGCTTTGATTGCCTCGTTCACGCCGAGATACTGGTGGTTCCGGGCCAGTATCTTTGCCGTATGTCCTCCGGAATGGTCAAAGAGGATAAAGTTTTCCAGCAGATCCAGGAAATTTTCCTTTTTGCAAATGCCGCGAAGCATGGTTTCCAGCGCCACGCTGCCCTGTTCCTGCTCAGACAGACGCTTCCATTCATGGAAGAACTCATACTTGCTGCCCAGCGTACCGACCTTGGCTTCCGTTCCATTGGAGAGGATCAGGAAAGCGTTGTAGTAGAACAGATGGGGAATGGTGTCTAGATAGTCGGTGTAGTTGTTGGTATAGGCATCCTGCACATCCACGGTGTTCTTCTTCAGTTCGATGAACAGCAGAGGAATCCCGTTGACAAAGCCGACAATATCCGTGCGGCGGCGGTACAGGTCACCGTGGATCTTCAGCTCTTTGATGGCGAGGAAATGGTTGTTATCGGGATTCTGAAAATCGATAACAGCAGCTTTCTTCTCTTCGGTTTTGCCGCCAGGCTTCTTCACTGTGACGGGGATGCCGTCACGAATCAGGAAATATTTTTCCTCGTTGATCTGCAGCAGGGAGGCGGTGGACAGTCGGTACTCCAGTGTGCGCTGAGCCTCGTCCATCTGAGCGGGTGTGATCCACGGATTCAGGCGCAGCAGAGCCTCCCGAAAATACCGGGTCAGCAAAATATCTTTATAGCTTTTGCGCCCAAAGGTGCCATTTTCACCCAGTTGCTCGGTGTTGTAGGCATAAGCTACATCCCATCCCAGCTCATTTTGTAGCAAGTGGCCAGCGCTTTCCTGGACGAGGATATTTTCGGAATAGTCGTAGCTCATTATACCCCCTCTTTCTTTTTAATCATTTATGTCTGGCACTCCATTATTATATCTTTGTGCGTTAGCGTGAGCCAATGCCTTACCTATATTTGCACCTCGATTTCTCTCTATCTCAAGGGGCGAAGCTCACATTCCCAATTTCATCTGCATAACCAGTGACAGAATGGCGATGGCCACATCTGCGCCTTTGTCCAACGTAAACGCAATAATAGGCTTGACCTTTTCCCACTTGGTTTTGCAGGAAGTGTTTTCCTTTGAGATTTTTTCCAACTCGTTGATCTTTTCAAGGATTTCGTCCGTCTGCTCTCGACTCAAAGCAGTCATATCTTCGATTTTTTGGCGGGCTTCTTCAAATGAAATTGAAATATTAACTGTGTTGTTGACGGTTACATTAACATCAGGGTTTCTTACCGAGCCAGCAGAACTGCTTTTGGCATTCCAACCATGCATAAACGCTTCTAACTTTGGCTTCATCGTAGACAGGTTATCTTTAATAGAATCAGCACCAAGCCACTCATATTTGAAGCCATGGCCATCAACGTATCCATACATGCTTTTTCCCCAGTCGGCGATACCGTACTGGTATTTTCCGTCTAAGTACCTATGCAAAGATTCCATTTCGGCAGGATCAGCATTTTGAATAGCGACATCAATTTTATGAATGTCACGCAGTATTTCCTTTTCACGTTTATAATTATTGGATGCTTCAATTTGCGCCTTGGTAGGCGGCTTTATCGTTGCCATATTTACACCTCGATTTCTCTGTTCATCAGTTTTGGGATCAGGCGATCACGAGCTTGTGAAAGCTGTGCAATTTGGCTATTTTTTAGATATACCTGTTCAAATATTGGCTCTACCAATTGAGAGAATGCCTCTAAAGTCGATTGCGGGGCCAGTAAATACGGGAACTGCATGATTTTATCGACTTGCGCTCTTTGACGCCCGTCACTGCCTGTCATGCTGTTGATAGCTGTTTTGCGGAATTCCTCTGTCCGAGCAAGAAGATATACCATATACGGATTGATTTTCTTTGCACGCATAACAATGAATTCGGTAGAGCCTACTGCACCTTCCTCTGAGGTTATTCCCGCCACAAATGCTGTTTTACCGTTTTCCAGGCATGGCGTAATACGAGCGAGCAATGTATCCCCATTGCGAAACTTTGCTCCGGAATTAGATTCCGTCATAGTAAATTCGGAAGAATTCAAAACCATCGAACTTGTGCTCAGCGCAGTCATCGGAACACTTTGCTTAATACATCCTTTTTTAAGAGGTGTTTTAGGGTTAAATTCTATCACATTACCAGCTGTACACATACTCCACCCCTCCGGGATGCCATCTACGATAGGCGTGGTTTCGTGGCCGGGGAAGCGCAGGTCTACGAACCATTCCTTATACAGCCGCTGCGCCGCTTCTTCCAACAGCTTGATTTGCTTCTGGTTGTTTTCAATCAGATCATCGTAGGCAGAAAGCACATGTACGATCATCTGTTGTTCAGCCATAGATAGCAATTCAATTGGAACACTCCCCAAAATGGAAGTGTTCAGATTAAGCATCGTTGAACCAACAGCGTGCTTCTCAACCCAGCCGATGGTCTCTGCTTTCTGCAACTGATAGAATATAAATTTAGGGATAGCCTTGGATTGATCAATGGTAACACGCAGGCACCCTGTTCCACATAGCCATCCTTGCTCAACTTCTGTAGCAAAAGCGCATCGGCCCACGTCACCTCTGCGTGAATAGAGAATATCACCAACTTCAATCTTGTGCCGACTAAGTCTGTCCACATGGCTCATAGACACACGGGCAATCGAATCTTCCGAGATGTGTCCATCGACTAAATCTTTAGGCATTACAACCGGGACACCTCCATCAGAGTAATCAGACTGATGAAGCTGGGAGCCAAACGGACCTGTTTGGATGTTTGTCGATACTTCGCCAAGTGTCACACTTGCCCAACTCATAGTCCCATCTCCTTCATATTTCTGGAGATGGTCTGCATCAGATCATTGGATTCTGCCTGCAATGTCAGCAGTTCCTCATGAATCTCCGCCATGCGCTTTGCAAAGTCCACGCCGTCGTCCTCCGCCGCGGCCACGCCCACATAGGCGCCGGGGGTCAGGGAGTAGTTCTTCTTTGCGATCTCGGTGCGGCTCGCCACCTTGCACAGGCCGGGAATGTCCCTATACTCGCCCTCGCCAAACTTCTCATAGAGCCATTTGGCTTCCTGAATGATCATCACACACTCTCGGATGCTTTGCTCATGCGCAGATACCACACCATTCAGTTCCTTCACATACCAGTTGACTCTTGCGGGGCTTCTTCCTGCCCGGCTGGCCAATAGCTGCTTGATATCGCTTTTCAATTTGTTTTCTTCCAGATATGGCGCAAATTTCGCGACTGCGGCTTTTTGAAGGCGCAGAAATTCCTCCAGCGACTCTTGAATTTCTGCGCAGTGCTTCAACGTCCTCATCTGATTGACTTGTTTCTTCAGGGCATACGCCTTGTTGTTTGCTTCCTGATAGAATTCAGGCAACATTTCCGTGCATAATGTCCCAGTCTGAGAGTCAACAATGGCAGACACAAAACTTTTGATCCGGTCTATGTATTCGTTAAGCAGCCTTTGATATTTCTCTGTCTCACCACGGTACAGCCACACGATGGCGTTCAAATTCTTGAGCTGCCAATCGCTCCACTCATTCAGGGTGCGGTCGACCACGGTATAATAATTCCGGGCGTCGATGAACAGCACTTTGTCCTGTAATTCTTGGGGCTTTCCCTTATCAAAGAACCACAGAGAACAAGGTAGGCTCTTGGTGTAGAAGAAGTTATTTCCCACGCTGACCATCACATCCACATGACCGGTCTCAACCAATTTTTGACGGATGTCCCGATCCTTGCCGGAACTGTCTGTTGCGGAAGATGCCATAACGAAACCCGCTCGACCGTGTTCATTCAGATAGGAGTAGAAATAGGAGATCCACAAATAGTTGGCGTTGCCGAATTCCTTTTTGGCGTTGATAGAGGGCAAGCCGAAAGGCAGACGCCCCGCACTCTGGGCGGACTCGGAATTGACCTTGTCCACATTGAATGGCGGATTGGCCATGACATAGTCGCAGCAGCCGTCCAGATTGTGGGCGTCGTGATAGAAGGTATTTGCTTCGTCGCCGGACTTAATGATACCGTTGAGCCCGTGAACGGCCATATTCATCAGGCAGAGCTGGGCATTGTACTCCACTTTTTCCTGTCCATAAAAGGTCATGGCGGAATTGGCTTCCATCCCGGCGGCATTGACAAAATCACCGGTCTGAACAAACATCCCACCGCTGCCGCAGGCAGGGTCCAGAAGGATACCGCCAGATGGCTCCAGCACATTGACGATCATCTTGACCAGGGATTTAGGCGTGAAGAACACGCCATCGTCCTGGGCGATGTTTTTGGCAAACTTATTGAGGAAGTACTCATAGATGCGGCCAATGACATCGCCGCCCACTTCGTCCAGTGCGCTATTGTTGAAGATGCGAAGAAGTTCTGCCAGCAGTTCGTCAGAGAACATGGTGTAATCCTTGGGCAGCACGCCGGTGAGCTGCTCAGACTGGGCCTCCACCAGCTCCATGGCGTTGTTGACCACTTCGCCGAGACTGTTCATCACATGACCGCTCTGGTTTTTCAGCTGCGCCGATGCGATATCTGCAGGCAGATTGACGAGATATTCATACTGCGCTTCCTTGGGGAGAAACAGTGCGCTCTTAGATGTAAAGTCGCTAGCTTCCACGGGAATGACGCGGCCATTGCGTACCGGGCGGTTCTTCAAAATCTCTGCTTCTACCAGTTTGAAGCGGCTGTATGCGTAACGCAGGAAAATCAGGCCCAGCACGGGCATGCAGTATTGATTTGAGGTCAGCTTGGAGCCTGCACGAAGCAGATCGGCGGACTCCCATAAATCAGATTCCAATTTTCGAATGTTAATCACTTATTTTTCTCCTTTGGCACGGGTTGGTTCCTTTCGTTGCTCTCTATATTTGTATCAGAGTGAAAACTGATGATATAATTTAAGGATTATCAAATTGCCTGTAAAATGAACTACAGAACATAACACCTACAGTTCTTCTGCCTTAAATGTCGTATACCCTTCGTAATAATAGCTGTGGTCGATCCCCTTCATAAAAACCTCGCGGCTATTCACATCATCCGTCAGCGCGGCTTTCAGCAGCACTTTAATCTCCACGTCCTTAATCGGACTGCGCTCCATTGCAAGCAGATAGTCCTCTTTATCGACCTTGCTCCAGTCCACAACCTGACCGATGCCGTTTTTCAGCATCAAATCGAGCCAGATACGCATACTGCGCCCGTTGCCCTCGCGGAACGGGTGCGCAACGTTCATTTCTACATACTTTTCGATGATTTCATCAAACGTGTCCTGCGGCATTTTTTCGATGTTCGCCAGCGCCGCTTCCAGATACATCAGCGGCGCAAAGCGGAAATTGCCTTTCGCCAGATTCACAGTGCGAAGCTCACCCGCAAAGTCATAAATGTCATCAAAAAGGTACTTATGAATTGCCTTGAGCGACGCGAACGTGCCGACAGGCAGCTTGTCCAGCGTGCCGCTTTCAAACAGCCACACGGCCTTTTTCTTGCTGATCCGTTCCTCCTCCCGCGCAAGGTCGGCAGAACTCGTCAGTCCCAATTTATTTTCCAGTGCCATAGCGCACCTCCAAGTTATTTCTGCTTATGAGCATTTTCAAACCGTCGATACTCAAGCTTGGTTCAGTCGAATATAGCATCATCACAATTTCGACAGCTTCCCGTGCTGACTTCGACAAGGTATTTCGAAGTGCCTTATTCTTCGTTCTCAATGCTCTCGTCAGATTCTTCAGACACAATATTGAAAGAAAACTGCGAACGATCAAAACCAAACTCTGAAATCAGATTATCAATAAAGCGAATACAGGACCATGCAGACAAATTCGCTTCCAAATAGATCGTATCGGAAAGCTTCCAAGGCCACCGCATACCAACTCCATCTGTATTAAGGTGGACATGTTTTCGCTTTGTTGAATTGAATGAGTAGTGACGATTCGCAAGTTCCTGCAATTTACCGGGTTTCTTTTTGTCCAGAAGCTTGATAACATCCAACAGCATCAATGCATACTTGTTTTGTCGATAGGTTTCGCCGAAGAGTTTGAAAGAAACCAACTTTTTACCCGTAACTTCGTCATAGTGATCGAGCGTTATCGTTTCGACATACTCAAACTCAATCGAATCGTCCGTGATTCGGTCGATTGCGTATCGGTTTGCTACAATGTTTGCCAGTCGCTTTGCGCGTGCCTGTATCTGCGGAATATCCCATATATCTGCTTCCAAAACGTCCCGGTTTAAAACAACTGCCTTCGAGTTCTCGCGGATAATCTCCTGCTTTTCCTTGAAACTCTTGTTGGAAAGTTCGGAATTATATCCGGTTACGGACAGATTACCAAGCGTATGTAAGTATTCCTCGTGTTTTTCAGGATCAATGTAACTCCAATCGGCGCTCAGTGTTTGCGGCATAATGTGTTCAATCGTCAGATTCTCCACTTGCAATGTTTCTTTATTATCACCATTTTCAATATCAAGGAGAAGGAATCGGCAGAGCGCATTATTGCCATAAATATTGGCTGTCAGCAACGCTCGTTCAAACTCGTTTTCAGATGGAACAGCGTCCTTGGATGAAACTGTACAAAGGAACTTGTTTAATGACTCGTAGTATTTCCGCTTGTTCGCAGTAACTTTAAAGATGCGATTATAAAGGTATATGAACAATCCGCGTAACGTATTGGATGGAACACCGCAAACCAATCTGCGAAGCAGATAGGCGAGGATAAACTGAAGAATGCGCTCCGTTGTATCCTCATCGATTACTTCGCGGTGGAAATCATCAAACACATGGAACAAAAATGGATAGCACGTTGTCTGTTTCAGAATTCTAATTCGTTGCAGCAGTTGATTGATTCGTACTGAGTAGTCCTTGTTTCCGTAGACAAAGGCACCATAGATTTTTGCATAGTACCTGAGTTCGTCTAGGATGGCCTCCTGTGTATAATTACTGCCTTTAAACAGCTTAACAAAGCTGTGGTAGAGTTGACGGCTATTTACGGGTTTGCCCGTCTTATAAACGATATACTGCATGAAAAAGTCGTCAAGATTGGAATAGTCCATCTTATTCCGAAGTGTCTTTTCGATAATCAGCCAATACTCTTCGTACAGCCGTTCCTGGTCATCGGCGTTCATCAGAAGAAAATTCCGAATCAGGTCTGCGTTTGACAAATCCAGTCCAGTGGAGTTGATGCTTTCGAAGATAACTTGTGGATCATCCTCACCCTTTGTCAAAACAATCTCAACGATCTCAAGTTTTGTAAGCGCATCAAGTACCTGTGATGGACAAATGCCCTTTTCAGCCCATCGTTCAAACCGTTCTTTGCAAAGCCGATAGTTCTGGAAAATATGCGTATCCTCCTCCATTTCATCAGTTTTATTTGCCAACAAAAGCAAGAACTGATTGTTGTCCGATTTAATCGGCTTTAGCTTCACCTTGTATTTTTCATCGCAGTATTTGTTATGCAGGTATTGTTCGTCGATCTCCTGAAAGCAGGTATCGCCGCCTGTTTCAGCAACAACGGCAAGCGCCTTGAGAATAAGCATCATAGTAGTCAATCGCTGCTGACCATCAATAATTGTATATTCCTGCAGCGTAAACCCTCCGCTCTTGGCAGCCATAAATACAATTGTTCCAAGGAAATGCTTGTCCCCGCTGTTGATAATCTCATAGATATCATCAAGCAAGCGGTCACAGTTGGCTTCTGACCAATCGTAATTTCGCTGATACACTGGAATCCGAAACAGGACTTTATTTGTTCCAATAAAATCTCTCAGCATCCAAAGCTTATGCGCGTCCATATCTGCACCTCATCTCAGTCTATACGTTTTCTCCGCCCCTCTGCCGACGACCTCGATCAGCCCTTCTTCGCTCATCTGGCGGGTCAGCAGATAGGCTCTGGTCTTTTTGATATGCAGCAGCTCCTGCAACTCCTCGTCGCGCATTTCACCGTATTCCTTGAGGTAGTCCAGAACGATTTTCATCTGCGGCGTAATGACCGGCGTAGCGGGTTTTGCTTCTGTCGCGTTTTCTGCGCCCGCAGAAGCGGCGTTCATGTTCGGCAGCACGATTCTAAATGCATTTGTCGTCGCCTCAATGCTGGGCTGGACGGGGCAGTTTGCATAGAGCTTGAAAATGCGGCGGATGCCGGTGCCGTAGCTTTCAATCAGGCGCAGGCGGTGAAAAATCTCTGCCAGCTTTTTATTCCTCGGCTGAGAAACGCCGAGGCGGATATCCTCCGTGGAAAGGCCGGGCAGGAGGCCGCCCAGAGAAATAAACTCCATTTTGCTGTCGTTCACGTTGATGATAATGCTGCCGCTGAAGCTGTAGTCCCGATGCACCAGCGCATTGAGCAGCGCTTCGCGGATGGCTTCCTCGGGATAGTCCTGCTTATCCGTGCGGACGACACCCTTGATGGTAGAGACGGTTCTGTTGCACAGCGCCAGATAGTTGATCGAGTTTTCAAACTGCTTGAAGATCGAGCCGCCAAACTCCTTGCTGTCCCGGAACTCTGTACAGGATTCATCGTTGAACACCGCGATTTTCGTCGTGTGCTGGCACTGGTCGGACAGGATCAGCGCCAGATTGGTGTACTGATCGTCGTGAATGTTCCGAAGCCCCAGCGCAATGTACTTGTCCTCTGAAAAATCCACCTTGTACCGCTTGAACGCGACCGCAGCTTCATCAAAGGTCAGATTCTGCTGCACGGTGCGCATTTCTTCAAACACGTCGCCGTCCGAATCTTTGATCATCTGCCGGATCTGCTCCGGCGATGCCTGCACACTCGTCGCGCCCTGCCGGACGTAAACGCCAGCGGGCTTCAGACCCTTGCCCTTCAGATAATACGGCTTATAGCTGCCCTCACCGACCTCAATGCGGATGACCTTGTTCTCCTGCAGCACATAGCGCACGAACATCGTCACATCCGGTTGAATGGCGTCGCGGATGCCGTTCGTCAGCCGCGTGTATGTCTCGTCCACATTGTCAATACCGGTCACGTTGCCCTGATCGTCAATGCCGATATAGATCACACCGCCGTCCGTATTCGTAAAGGCGATGACTTCCTTGTAAATATCTTCTGTCAGTTGAGATTTATATTCCATGCGCTCGTTTTCGTACTGCATCAATCACACCTCCGTGTTGGTTATTTTTATTATACCACTATTTTCACATGAAACAAGTGAAAATAGTGAAAATTCACATAAAAATTTACAGGAATTGAATATTCAAAACTTCTCTGCTTGAACATAAAGGCCCGCACTGCCTTTCACTAGTGTGGGTCCCTTTTTATATGTCTTTCAGCGTATGATACACATCCCGCCAGAGGTGCAGGCCGCTGCCGGGGTACCGGCTGCGCAGACGCTCCAATGCGGCTTTTCTTGTTTTTGTTACGCCGTCCGTCGAGAGCATTTCGCGCAGGCCCAGCTCGTCCGCGGACAGCTTTTCGTAGCCGAATACGCCGTAGGTA
>ERZ780168.1840-NODE-1840-length-20347-cov-3.049478_pt1 | contig 20347 bp, 7 predicted proteins | sample MGYA00510981_ERZ780168 | MGnify/ENA primary metagenome ERZ780168 (study PRJEB29588, sample SAMEA2158769) | human gut metagenome | biome: human gut; feature: human-associated habitat; material: faeces | place: Denmark | collected 2008/2010 ...
CCATCGGTGCAGTCGGCGCTTCTGTTGTGGTGGCCAACACCAACAATACAGCTTCCGCAGATGTCGACGCTCTGAATCTTTCTTCCGTACAGTTCAGTAGCTCCAAATTAGATATTGTCGCGGCTAACCGTGCCTCAGCTTGGGCGGCCGCTGCGGATGGAGCAGTGTCGGTTTCCGGTTTAGGTATCGGAGGCGCTGTTGCGGTGAATCGCGTCAAGAACGATGCATTGGTTCAATTAAAGAATGCAAGATTAACGGGTCTTAAAGAGGCTTCACTGCATTCTTCGGATACAGCGGCCATCTGGACGCTCGCCGGTAATGTTTCTGTTGCGGCTAAAGGCAAAGCAGGTCTTTCGGGTGCCGTTGCTTACGCCTCTTCACGCAGCTCTCAAACACAAGTACTGGCTGACAACGTCGTTATCGCCAACGAACAAGGTTCGGATAATTTCACGGACTTCTCAGCGGACGCACAAGCGGATGATCATATTTCAACGCTTGTTCTGAGCGTCGGTGTCGCCGGAGGCAGTGTCGGTCTGTCAGGGGCCGCCGGAACCAACGAGATCAATCGATCCGTTAATGCTTCCGTTAATAACCTTTCGACGATCCAATACACAAAGGATCAGACAACCCAAGAGGTCAGGGAGCATGCGGCTAAAGCTCTAAACGCCCTAGCTGTTCATGCTTCTAGCAATAGCAATATTGACAATCTGGGTATCGTCGCCGGAGTCGGAGCTCAAGGCGCCGGCACAGGAATCGGCGCTGCGGTTAACAGAATCAATACGAATACAACGGCTTCGCTGAGTTCTTCTGACAAACAAAAGCTGGTTTCTTCCGATACTTTGTCTGTATTGGCAGAATCCAACAACGACATTGATACGATCGGAATCGGCGGAGCAGGAGGCAGCAAAGCAGGAGTCGCGGCATCCACGGCCATCAATTTGGTCACAAACAATACAGCTGCGCGAACCAATAATCTAAACACTAAGTACGCAGGTGCCGCGCTGATTCAGGCGAGAAGTGACGACACAATCGGAACTTACGGCGGCCAGCTTCAGGTCGGTCAAAATGCTGCGGTCGGGGCGACCGTTACGGTTTCAGAAAAGCGCGGTCTCACGCAGGCCGAAATCCTGAATTCCGATATCGTTCGATCTGCTCAGGAAACCTCTTCCGTTCTTACGACAAAAGCAGGGGTTGATGAAAATGCGATCAACTCGAATATCGTCAATGACGTGTCTCTGGCTGCTTCTTTGAGAGAGGCAAGGCAAGATAAGACCTTCTCCGGATTAATGGTTGACGCTTCTTCCACAGAAACTTTTAAGACTTTCTACATTACCGGAGGAGGGGCTAAGGATGCCGCGGTCACAGCCACAGGAAACGTCAATTATCTTGGTGGAAAGACAGAAACGAAGGTTCAGTCCTCGAATTTGAATGCCGGTTCCGGTGCTCTGATGGTCGGAGCTTCTGACGCTGCGAACGTGGATACTGTGATTGCGACTGCGAGCGGTGCTTTGGGGGCGGCGATTGGCGTTGTAACGAATGTCATCACCACTGATCATTCAACCGGTGTAGTAGTTACCGGAACATCAACAGATAAATCTTCATTAACAGGTACCTCTGTTTCTGTTGATGCAGATGCTAAAGAAGGTATTTCTTCCTTACTAATTGCCGCCTCAGGTGCTCAGTATGCAGCGGTTAGTGCTTCTGTTAACGTGAATCGGCAGTTTCTGCTGCAGTGGATCAGACGGAAGTGCTAGGTTCATTCGCGCAGAACGCAAATTATTTGGGCAGGATTACGACTTCTGCCATTACAGTTGCAGGCTCTCAGTATGCTGCGGTACCGATCAGCGTGGTTATCAACTACGCTGATAATGCAGTTTTTTCTTCTGTAGCTCATTCGATTCTGAGAGCTGAGGGCCAGTCAGCTTCAGTGGGTGCGAATCGCATCTCGGAATTTTCTTCTTTGAACGTGACCGCATCCGGAGCAATGTATGGAGCAGCCGCTGGGCTCGTGAATGTTAATACGATTGAAGGTGCGACATCTGCTGAAGTCAACGATTCGGAAGTTAAGGCCGGTCAGTTCAGCGTCAATGCAGAAAACGAAGACCATCTGAAAGTCACAGATGTTACTGCTACGGGTGCTATCGGAAGTTTGGGTGCTTCGGTCGTCGTTTCTTATTTGGAAGGCTCCTCGGCCGCTAACCTTCGTAATTCAATAGTTACAGCTGACAAACTTACGGTTTCCTCTCTTCAGGATCATTACGTTAACGGAACGGTTGCGTTTGCTTCCGGCGGTATCGGAACGATCGGTGCAAATGTATTCTCGCTGGTGATCGGTTCGGGAGACAATCCTTTCGCTTCAAACCGTCAAGATCTTGGCAGCGCAGAAGACACAGTGAATAAATATCTGTCCGATTACGCATCTTCAGGCACCGGATCTCTCGGCTTTATTACTGAGAATGATGAGCTGACTCAGGAAGAAAAAGACAAAATCGTCGGTTCGGCCGCAGCGGCAGACGCAAGCGTGTCCTCGGGAAGCGGGAATGGAACTTCCGTTGTGGTGTCGGGCAATTACCTGACGGTCGGAAGCAGTGATGTCTCTGTTAAGGAAGATTCAAAGGCAGGCAGCATTGACGTTACGCTCGGCAGCGGAAGTGCCGGTGCAGGAGTATTAGCGGCCTCTGTCATTACGTTGCGCCGTCATTACAACAATAAAGTCAATCTCAGCGGCAACACGATTACATCAAAGGATAACTTTAACGTTCTCAATTCACTTGAAGGTAAGACTAACCTTGAGGCGATCCAAACTTCGCTGGCTCTTGCCAGCGGAACCGCAGCTTATGCGGACGCCGAAATCACGGGCGGCGCTTCGACGATCTGGGAAGGCAACGTTTCCGGAGGAATTAAACTCGAAGAGCCAAAGCCTGACGGCAGTAAAGATGAGGGCAATAAGGCGGAAGAGAATAAACCTCAAACGACCAATCCCGTATTTGAGATTAAGACGGCAAGTAAATCAGAAATCCATCTGAAGTCTTTCGGAATTACGGTTGCTGCAGCTTCCGGCGGCGGAATGGTTGCTGAGATTCGAGATAAAAGCCGAGTTGAAAACCAAATTCTGAATTCAACGATCAACTCTTCCTTTAATGCCTCTGCAGTCCGTCAGCAAAATCTCTTTGCCGAATCGACTGCAGGTTACGGCGGCGCCATCAACGGAGTAGGTGCGCTTGCAAAGGTCTATGACGGAACCGATGGTGAGATTTCAACTCGAACGATCTTTAACGGAAATACAGCCGGCGGCGACGTCAGTCTGACCACAAATAACCGTCCTGATATCACGGTTAAGAGTTACGGTGCCGGAGCCGGAGGCCTCGGGATTGGTGTGGTTCAGTCGATTGCCGAAAGCCGAGGTAAAGTCATTTCCGAAGTGACTGGAAATGTATTTAGTCATGCTAATTTGACAGTGGCAGCCGGTGCCGGTCTCGGAGATGAAAGTGAAGCCTTAAAGATGACGGCCGACTCTCAAACCTACGGCGGTGCCATCATTGCTTCGATTCCTGTCAATACCTCAGAGCTCACGAATTCGAATCAGGTCGAAAGCAAGATTGAACTGTCCGGTGATTCTTCTTTGGAGAACTTCACTTCGGTAACAGAAGGCAGTGCTGTCTATTTGTCTAAGACAACCGCAGGTACGGGAGGAACGATTGCCTCGGGCAATAATTCCGCAGAAGTGAACCATAAAGTATCGGTGAAGAACGAAGTTTCTTCTTCGTCTTCAGTGGGACTTAAGAATGCGGTTGTAACAGCTTCTAATAAAGAAAAGGCGACGGTTCTTGCCGACAGTGCCGGAGGCGGAATTATTCTTGCCGAAGGTACCGATCTTGACGCAAATGCGGCTCAAGTAAAACATACAGATCGCTCTGATACGACTTTAACTGTCAGCGGCCGTTGGAATGTTCAAGATGCAGCATCCTTTGTGACCTCGGGCGAACACAACATCGGCATGAAAGCCGATAACACCAAAGGCGCTTTGGCCGGAGGAAGCGGTGCTTCGCTGATCAACGACATGCAAGGCACCAACAAAGTCTCGATCGGGGATGGCTCGGCAATTAACGCTTCTGGTATTCTTGTTGGAGCCTCTGATAATTGGGACGTTCATGCCGCTGAAGGAACTTATGCCGTTGACTCCCGTGTTTACGGAGCCTTTGTCGGTACCGGCATTAAAGCAAGCAATACGGAAAACCGTACCCAACAGGTCGATATCGGTAAAAATGTGGTATTGACTGCAGATGATCTGACTATTTCTGCGAAGAATGTCGGAAGAACTAGTCTGAAGGTTCGTGCTCAAACGGCCGGTGCCGTTGCCGGTGTGACAGCAGAAAACTTCGAAACTCTAAATACTCAAAATAGAATTAACTTGGCCGACGGTGTGCGTTTAACTGCTAATAGCGCCGAAGGCACGCTGACGATTACCGCCTCTTCTGACGAAGAGGTTGAAGCACAGAGCGTCGGAGATGTTCAAGGCGCAGCGGTAGCCGGGGCAGGAGCCAAGGTTTCCGTCAACCAAAACCGCACCAATGAAGTAAATGTCGGCAGCGGTTCTAACATCTTGTCGAAAGGAAAGCTCGCGATTAGAGCGGGCAGAGATGCGGATGGCTCGAACTCGCAGTTTGATTTAGTGAGCTATGCCCACGCTTACAGCCATTCTGCTATCGGCGGAACGGATTCGGAAGTATCCGACAGTCTGAACCTGACCAACAAGCTCAATCTCAACGGAGAAATCAAATCATGGCGTGATACGGAGCTTTACGCACAAAGTGGCGATGTTTCCACGGAAGAAACAGCACGTTATTGGTTCTGGACCTCTGCCTCGGATGCCGGCGAAGTCTCGATTGCTTCAACAGCGGCCGGAACAAAATCCAAGAATCTGACCACCGACAATAAGATTCAAGTCAGCGGTCTGGTTCAAGCCGGTGTGAATACCAAAGCAGATATTCAGATCAGCGGAATTGCTTCGCCCAACGAATCAGGCGTGACCCTGGATTCACAAAATCCCTTAACGATCACAAAGACTGGCGTTGATGATGAATCCGTCAGCGGTGTGAAGGCAGAATCCCTGACGAACATGTACTGGCAGCGTCATGAGGAACTTCAGAAAGCGATGCAGGATTACGGCACGACGAATCCCTCCTTGCTTGCTGCTTACAAGGCCGAAGACGAACTGCTTCTTACGACAATGGAGCAGAAGGGCCTTTTGATCCGGGGAGAGAACGGTAATTTCTCGCTTATTGATCAGACAAGCCGCCCTTATGTCCAAATTTCCAATGTCACAGTCTCGGGTGGAAATATTTCTGCCTTCACGGATAGCGTAACCGGAGGAGGTTCTTTAATCGCTAAAACCGCTGAGGGGATCAATATTGATAACCAAGCCACAGTGGCATTGAAGCTGAGCGATATCCAAATTTTGGATAAAGGCGGCGAGTTTAAACTGAACGATCAGGTTGTTATCGATAAGACTGGCGCCTTGAGTTCATTCCGTGGCCAGTTAACGACGTCAGCTAATTCAGAAGCTCCGTCAATAAAGGTTAACTCTGCTTACAATGGATTGGTTCTAGTTACCTCGGACGGTAAAGAGCAAAGAATCAATCCGGATACCAGCATTGATATTTCCGGAAAACTGATTAACCGGGCAGGAAATATCTCTGTAAGCAGCGGAGGCGATGTTTACGCCGATAAAACAGCTTCGATTTCTGCCGGAGGTTCTTTAGGAATCACGGCAAAAGGTTCTATTACTCAGTCTTACAGAGGAGGATTGTTTAACGTCGGAGGCTCTGTTGAAGAGCTATGGAAAGACGAAGTCGGAAGCTTAGACACCCAATCCTCAGTCAGTTCAAATGCCGACCATGTGTACGGTCCGGGCAAACTTGGTAATGCAGACAATGGTCAAGCCGGAGACATGGTTGCCGGAGGAAGTATTTTCCTCGCAGCCGATGCGATTAACTTAAACGGCTACGTTCAAAGCGGTTATGCGAAATACGGTTTGACTTTGTCGGACACAGAAGTCGACAAGAAGATTTCTTCTATTAAGGCAAATTGGCAGGCACACGGATCACCCTCGGATGTCAACAGCAGAACACCGCAGTATGCCCTTCAGGAAGGCGGTCCTGTTTGGGATGAAGCTTCCAAGTCCTATAAGTATCAAGTCGCAGCCTGGTACGATCCGGTCAATGACAGGGTGATCGTCGATGACATTTCTCCGCAAGGCGGACAGATTTACATTACCGGAAGAGTGGCAAGCACAGGCGGCGGCCAATTGTCCGTGGCGAACGGTTCGGCAGACATCAATATCAACGTCGGCAACCGCGACGTTCTGCTTGGAAATGCCGATACCGGCAATATTGAGGGCCTGATTCAAATCACAGATACAAACTCGGGATTTAAAGATTCCGATAAGCCCGATAATGCGATTGCTAAGGTTACCGAAATTCGTAAAGGGAACGCTGTCGCTTACTGGCTCAACTCCGACGGAACTAAAACGGCTGGGACCAAAGTCCTAGATAGTTCTTACGACCCCTTGACCGACCAGTTATATGGCTGGACCGACGGAAAAGGTTCAACAACGGTCACTACTCGATATAACTCCCAAAAGTTTACCGTTTGGGATGCATTTGATTACGGCGAGCCTACAAACTGGGCGTCAGTAAATACGACAACAGTAACAGATGCAGACTTAGCAAACGGCTCGACCATTTGGGTAGCAGACCGTCCTGAAGGAAAGAATGAGAATTTTGAGGCTTGGACTACACAAGTGAGCAGTTCGGAGAGCTCAACGGTTACTCATTGGACAACTTATAACACTTGGGTCCACTTCTCAGGCACACATCACACTCAGAAAGTTACGACCACTTCGACTTCGACGCTTTATTCCTACACGGTAAAGGCTGACCATCAAGTAGGTACGTCTTTCTTAAGCGGAACCAATACAATCGTGATTGAAAGCGGTAAGTCAGTCCTGCTCGGAGGCGCTGTGAACGCCCAGGGCGGTTCTGTTAGCTTGATTGCAGGGAACAACATCCTCAATCAAAGCGGAGCCGCAGCAATAACCGGAGCATCTAATCTGACGTTGAAAGCAGCTTCAGGAGCAATTGGCTCAGAGGGGTCGGCGATTAAGTGGACTGCGGCGGGAAGTTCCGACAAGCAGTTAAATCTAACGGCAACCGCTGGCAAGTCTATTTATATTGATGCTAAGTATCTGAATTCAGGTGCCTCCGTTTCCGGATCCCTGAATGCCGGAGAAACGGTGTCTGCTGAATTCAGAGGCAGCGTTGACTTGAGTTCGCTTTCCGGACAAAAGATTTCTCTTGTTTCTCAAGAAGGCGGTATCAAGATTGACAGCCTGGATCACAAAGAAGCTTCTGATCTTTCTCAGCGTCTTGATCTGACGGCTGCGGGCAACATTTCTCTGAAATCCGTTGGCGATATTTCTGTCGGTCAAATCAGTACAAAGGGAGACGTGACGATTGATTCGGCCGGAAATATTTATGATGCGATTGATCGCTCGGATCGTGATGAGCGTTCGGCACAAAAACGCCTTGAAAGCTGGATTGAAGCCGGCATTCTAAAGTCTGACGGAACTTCTAACGAAGGGGCTCGGTTTGCTAAAGACGAACAAGACATAAAAAATGGTATTACTTCTGACTTTAATCGATATCAGGCTTACCTAAACCATGAGCAGGAAGCTAAAAATAGCGGTGTAAGAGCCTTAACAACTGAAGAGCAAAAGGATTTTGCCTCCTTGAAGTCCCGTTTCGAAGGCTGTTCTGCTGCCGAAGATGCGATTAACAAAGAAGCGAATACTCAAGGCTCGGCATTAAATCTTGTTCAAGCATCGAAAGACAATTACGGCTGGACGCAAAATGAACTGCTTTTTGCAGTATCCGACGCCATCCTCAATCCTGATCCAGGATATGTTCCTGAGTCAGGTGTCGCCAATATCAAAGCAGCAAACATTACGTTGAAGTCCGGCGCCGGAATCGGTCAGGAACTTGACGGTCATACGGCAAACATCAGTGATTTGAATGCTTCGACAGAAAAAGGCTTGAACCTCTACAAGCTTTTAGCTCGAGCAGAAGCTAATGACGTTACTTGGAACAAAGAAGCGGGCACTCTGACGATCAACTTAAAGAAAGCCTTTGAAGTCCATCAGAGCAGCGACACGAAATTAAATGCCGATGCAGTAAACAGCATTTATCTACAGTCTGACTCTGAAAACACATTGAATCTCGGTTCCCTTTCTTCTCAAAACGGAGATATCCGTCTCACTGCTACAAATGGAATCACTCTATCTGGAGAGGGTGCGGTTAAAGCTAAAGACTTGATCCTGAGAGCAGGGGTGGGTTCAATCGGATCTGCCGACAAACTTCTTAAAACGGCGATTACAGGATCGGCCGTGTTCTCCGGCAACGGAGGCGTATTTGTTGATCAAGATGGAACGCTTAATCTCCAATCCGTGGCCAGCGGTAAAGATGTTGTATTGAAGGCTGACAATATTTATTCCGCTAAGGACGCGACAGGACAGGCCGGGCGCATCAGCGGCACTAATTTCGCTTTTGAGACAGCGGGGGACGTAGGTCAGACAGATGCAGCTTTGATATTGGATTCAGTCAATGACTTTAATGTTGTTCTGAAAGGCAAAACTCAGAATGTTTACCTTCAAGCCAATAGAGATTCTGAAATGTCTTTGTCGGTGACCGAAGAGACAGTTACTTCAAATGTTGAGATCTCGACGGAAGGTTCTCTGACAGTTAAAAAACTGGTTTCAGAAAACGGAGAGATCGAATTTAATGCCAAAAAGACATTAACAATTGAAGAGATTCAGGCCAAAAGAGATGTGGCGGCTGAAGCTAACACGATCTACCTTAACGGAACAGCGAAGACCTCTGAGGGTAATCTGACTCTTAAGGCTGGCTCGTTGCTTTCGGTCGCAGACAATTCCACCCTTTCAGCTTTAAACGGAACCCTTGATCTTTCTGCACCGGAAACGACTTTCGGAAAAGCGCTAACATTGGAAGCTAAAAAACTCGGCGTTACTGCAAGCAATGATATTTCTTTGACGGGCAGCCGTCTAACTGCAGGAACAGACGGCCTTTCGTTAGTTTCTTCCGAAGGATCTGTCTCCATTATTGGCGGCGCATTAACGTCTCAGAACTCTATAAATGTTTCATCAGCTAAGGACACGACAATCAGCAGAACTGCTGTTTCTTCAGAAGGAAACGACGCAGAGGCCGGAGTCTTTTTGAGTTCTTCTGAAGGCGCCGTCAAAGTCAGTGACGGCTCGATCAATTCGAACGGTTCCGTCAAACTTTCTGCTGTCACAGACGCGCAGCTGACAAATGTTTCCGTGTCAGCTAAGGGAACGGGAGAAGGCAGCGGAGTAGAAGTGAATTCCTCTCAAGGTTCCGTCATGATCGATGCCGGAAAACTTGACTCTCAAAGTTCTATCCGACTTACTTCAGCAGCCGGCACACAAGTGACAGGAGCCGGTCTAATCGCCGCCGGCACTGGGGAATCGGAAGGCTTATTTATTAACTCAAATGGAGGAGCGGTTGAGGTAACAAGCAATACAGTAAGTTCAGGCTCAGTTATCGAAATTTCGTCTCAAAAGGATGCCAGTCTAACTGTTGAAAGTTTGAATGCAGATGGCAAACTCGATGTCGAGAGTAAAGAAGGAAGCATCAACGTAAGTTCAGAAGCGAACGGCAACACAGGCGGTTTGCAGGCCGCAGCAGAAAACGGTTCTGTTACGTTGAAGGGGCTCACTGTCGATTCTTCAACGGACATTGATGTTCTGGCGAAGGATAGTATTTCCGTTACCGGCGGCTCCTTAAAGAACAAGGATGGTTCTAATTTGATCTTGGTGTCGAAAGAAGGCAATTTGAACCTTGCTCTGAACGAAAAGAATCTTTCCGCCGATACGATCACCTTAAAAGGAAAAGGCGAACTTAATCTCACGGGTTATACGCTTGTTGCTTCCAAAGGCGACTTGAAGGTTTCTGCCGGCGGATTGAATATCAAGGATGCCTCTTTGAGTACTTCGACACCCGGCTCGGTTCTCCTCTCCGCTGAGGAAGGAAACGTTGATTCCAATAACAAGACCAGCATTGATTCTGCCGGCAGTCTGGAAGTGGGCGCAGCAGGGAAGGTCGATTTATCCGGAGCTAAGGTTGAATATTCAGAGTTCGGGGTATTGCGTCTGGTAGCGGGATCAACCGATTCTGATGCTCTTAAAGTCTTTGCTCATGAAAACAATACATTTAAAGGCGCAGAAGTCGTACTGGACAGCGCCGGAGGATTGATTTTTGCAGCTGAAGCCTCCATTACAGTTGAGACTTCTTCCGGACAAGTCGTCTTGAAAGGACAGAAAATTGATCTCAAATCCGGTTCCTCTGTCAAAGCTGCAGGGGAAGCAATTGTTCGCGGATACGACAGTCTGGTTCTTGGAGATAAAATTTCTGTCGGAGGCAGCAGTGTATCTATCACCGGCGGTCAACAAGCCTTCAGCCTCGGAAATAATGTTTCTCTGACAGCAACAAACGGCGGAATTGAAGTTCTGGGAGACGCCGACGCGACGCTTGGCGGATCGCTCAACGTGAATGCTTCCTTGAAAGATCCGTCAGCGGGAGACGAAGCTCCGATCCGGATCGGAGCTCAGGGAGTTTTAAACGTTACGGAAGACAAATTCGAAGTCATTGCTGAAAACGGCAGTGTCGATATCTTTGGTGGAAACGGCCTGAATATCAAGAATGATTTAACGATCGTTTCTGCGTCCGACAGCTCTTTAACCTCGGAACGCGGTTTAATTGATATCGGAAATAAAGCGACGGTGAAAGCCGGGACGCAAAGCGGATTAAGTCAAGAAAACCCGCTCTATGGAAAAGTCAGTGTCATCGCCGGAGACAGCTTTACTATCGGTGATGAAGCTCAAATCCTTTCTGACGATTTATTGGTTTCTGCCCAAAAGGATGTTCGATTTGGTGATAAAGCGACGCTCGTCGGTGCCACAGACGGAGTCACAGTAAGAAGCAGTGAAGGTTCGATCTACATGGGTGAGAACCTTACGGTGACTTCTAAGGCTGTCAAAACTTTGTTTGAAGCTGGAAAAGATATTGTGATCGATCGGGATGCGAAACTCGACAGCGAAGAAAATTCTGTGGTGTTCAGTGCCGGAGAGAATATAAGGTTCGAAGAAGACTTTACGGTTCATGGAAAAGGATTTGAACTCAATGCCCTAGGCTCGCTGCTTGTAGGAGACAGAGCAACGGTTCAAACGAAATTCGGAAAATACGAGACCGGTTCGATAGAATCTTTGCCGCAAACGTCTATTGACGTGAAAGGAGATGTTCGATTCGGGAATGATGCAACGTTCCGTACGACGATGCTGTCTATGAACGCGGGAGATGATGAAAATCACACGGAAGGAAATATAACTTTCGGCGAACGTGCTTCCATCCAAACTTCAGTTCTCGGCGCTGTTATTGACGCTCAAGGAGATATTGCTTTCGGCGCCGGCGCAAACATTCGGACCCAAGAAGATCAGGAAGATTCCTACGTCCGAATCTCTTCACGCGGTCAAACGAGTTTTGGAGAAAACGCCTATGTCACGTCTGGAACGACCTTAGACATTATCGGCAACAAGGGCATTTTCTTGGATAAGGGCGCCGTTCTTCAATCGAAGCTTGAGGTCGGCTCTAAGAACCATACGTCACTGGTTTCAGAGCATGGCGACATCAGGCTGGGAGAAAACTCCGTCGTCCAAGGTCAAACGGCTTACATCCGAACCGGAGATGAGTCGGGTGTCGGAGGCGGTTCTATCGAGCTGGGAGATAATTCTCAAGTCAGCGCGAAAGACAACGTCAGCATGACTGCGACAGGCGATGTGGTTCTCGACGGACAATTCCTCTCAACCTCTCTCAATGAAACGGTAATCAAATCTTCTGAAGGAAACGTTGTCCTCAAAGATGCATCTGAATTGATATCCTACGGAGATGTGTACTTAGACGCCGCTGGATCTATCGATATCGGCTCTGAGTCCTTCATTTTTGCCGGTAATGATCCGGATGCTTCCAATCGAGTTGGCAAGAAGGACGTTTCCTTCAGTGCCGGGCAAGATGTCACAATTGGAAAGGGCACGGTTGTTCTGACTCAAGCTGACCTGAATATTGAAGCAAAACGGGGTTCGGTTGTTTTTGAAGAGGAATCAGCTGTTGGTGTCCTCAGCTCTTCTGAAGATGAGGAAATCAACCGTTTGGCGGTTTCTGCCGGGAAGGACTTTACGATAAAAGACACCGTAATGCTGTTTGCTGCCGAAGAGGCGCAATTGAGAGCCGGGGAAAACTTCGAGCTCGGTCAAGGCTCCGTCTTGGCTGGGGACGGTCTTGTGAAAGTAGAGGCCGGGAAAGATGTGTCCTTGAAACAGGGCTCCGGAATTGAAGGATTCTCTTCTGACGGAGTGGAAAACTTCGAAATTTCTGCAGGAAGAAACCTCTACCAAGACGCTTCTGCCGACGGCATTGCGTCCGATCGTCTGGAAGTTTCTGCAGGCGGATCGGTTGAGTTACTAGCTCAGAAATCAGCCAAGGATAAAGAGCTGGGAAATCGAGTTGATGAATTGATTGTATCTGCCGGTTCGGACATTAATTTGGTCCTGAACGGTCAGAAGCAGGAAATTCAGATTAATGAAGAAAAAGGCAATATCATCAACGGAAATCTGGCTATAGAAAATTACAACGGTCCGCTTTCAGTTGGATATGAACTGACTGTTAACGGTCAGGCTGAAATGAAAGCCGACAGTGTGTTACTTAAAGATCTTCAAGCGTCTCGGGATATTTATCTCGAAGCCAACGGCGAAATTCGAGCCAATGGGTTAGGGTCCGGAGCGGATGTCACGATTGTCCAGCGCTCCTCAGATCCGTCTGCCGCCGTTGCGGTCAAAAATGTCGATGCCGGAGATCAGATCTTTGTCCTGAATGCTGGCGGTCCGGTATCCTTAGAAAAATCCGTTTCCGGTAATTCAACAATGATATTTGTCTCTCAGGATGGGTATAAGCCGGATAGGAACGTTATTTCTTCAAGATCCAACAGGGTAGGGATTTTCGCGGCTGCACCGCAAATGTTGTCGGTGTTCGATCGCTTTGGTCGCGAAATCTCTTATTTCAGTAAGGATTCTTTGCAAGCTGACCAGCGCCATCAACATTATGCGTTATATCGTTATGGAGAAGACACGCACATGCCTGCTTCGCGTTTATTTTTTAACGGATACAGAGCTGAAAGCGTAAGTCCTTCGAATGGTCTGATAAAGGAAGCTCTACTTTTTGTAACCAACCGGTGGCAGGTTAACATGGGAGAAGAGGGAATCGGAGAGGAAGTCGAAGACTGATGAAATGAGACCGAAAAGTCCGGTCTCCGCGGAGCCGACCTCCTCCTCTTCGTGTAGAGGAAGAGGAAAGAGGTCAGGAAGCCGCTGTAATCCGGGCTTCTTCCGATAATTCCGTTTTTTGGTCAGACGGCTTGGCTGAAGCTTTCCTTTTTTTGTATTGTGAGCGAATGATGGAATAAAGAATTAAACCGATTAGAATCATGCAGATTGGGCTTGAGAATATTCCCCAAAGCAATTGACCGACATCTCCTTGTACCAAAGCCAGGGCACGCGCTAATTCACTTTCAGCCATTGTGCCGAGTACCAAACCTAAAACCAAAGGTTCTCTGGGAAGGTTGAAGTGCTTCATTGCACATCCCAATGCTCCGAAGCCTATCATGACCCAAACTTCAACAATTGAGCCGTTGACGGCGTACGAGCCGATCACTGCTAACGCAAGCACTAATGAAGCAAGGATGGGTTTAGGCATCGCCAGCAATTTGACGCAGTATTTGGCACAAAGGATTCCGATGGGAATGAAAGCGACATTAGCGATGAGTAAACTGAAGATAAAGCTGTAAACAGTCTCAGCATTCTCTTGGAAAAGCGTTGGCCCGGGCTGGAGTCCATGAATCATCAGCCCGGAGATCAATACAGCCGATACGGCGTTGCCCGGGATGCCTAACGTAAAGGCAGGAACGAGCGAACCGCCGACTACGGCATTGTTGGAAACTTCTGAAGCCAAAACGCCTTCGGGGCAGCCGGTGCCGAAATGACTCGGATCTTTGGCGGATTTCTTTGCGTCATCGTAGGCAATAAATGAAGCGATGGACTGGCCGGCTCCCGGGACGATGCCGATTATGATGCCAATGATTGAGGCTCTGAGAGTCAGCATTTTGTATTTCAGGATTTCTCTCATCGCGCGGATAATTCCAGAGCAGGAAACCGAACTTTCGACTTTAACGGCATCTTTTTCGTCTCTTAACATTGAGACAACTTCCGGAAGAGAATAGAGGCCAATTAATGCAGTCACTAGAGATAAACCGTTGAAAAGTTCCGGCAGATCAAAGGTAAAGCGCGCTTCCCCGGTAATCGGATGCATTCCTACAATCGAAAGTAAGAGACCAAAAATACCGGAGATCATTCCTTTAACAATATTCTTTTCTGAAAGCGCAGCGATGATGGCGACTCCGAAAAGCGCCATGATGAAATATTCCTGAGAGCCGAATTCCAAAGCCAAACGCGCTAAAGGAGGAGCAAGAAATAAAAGGGCAAAGACAGAGAGAATTCCGCCGACTGCCGAACCGATCGTAGATAACGCTAAGGCGCGAGAAGCCTGTCCTTTCTGAGTCATCGGATAACCGTCAAGTAGCGTGCAGCAGTTCGAGGGAGTTCCGGGAATATTTAACAGAATTGCACTGATGGAGCCGGCGTAACTTGAAGAGGCATAAATGGCACCGAGAAGGGCCAGTCCCATCGCTGGGCTCATGCTGAAAGTGAAAGGTACCAGAAGGGCAACGCCCATAGTGCTCGTAAGTCCCGGCAGAGAGCCCACGACAATGCCCAGAATTGTCCCTAGGAGAACCATCCCCAGCATTCCGGGTTCCAATGCTTGGAAAAAAGCAGGAAAAAGTGCTGAAAGATCCATAGCGGCCCTCCTAAAAAGCCCATATCTCGCCGACAGGCAATCGTGTGCCAAGAAGCAGCGTAAAGAAGAGATAAACGCCGGCAAGGAATAAAACAGTCACTCCCAGATAGATCAAAAGATTCTTTTTACGGACGTACCCGAATCCGGCCATCACCAGTATTAAAAATAAGAATGTCGAGAGATAGTAGCCAAGCAGGGGGATAGCAGCTGCATAGGCTCCGACTAACAAGAGGACTGACAAAGAAAGTGGAAAACTCAGTTTGTGAAAGTTAAAGGAAAGCGACAGTTTTTCAGTTTTAATTTTTCTGAAGAGGGTGACGGCATTAAGGGCTGAGAAAGACACGAAAAGCCAGCCTAAGAAGACCGGGAACTGTCGGGAGTCCGGTTCATAAGAATAGCCTTTCCATAAGATCAGACTCCCCGCGAGCAAGAGAAAAGCAGCCAAAAACGTTTCTTTTCGGGTGTTTTCTTGTTCCATGATTGACTCCCGACAAAATGTTAGAAGAGGTTCTTGTTTTCTGAGACTAGTTTGGAGGTCTGAGAGACAATTCTTTGAGTTTCTTGGGCGTTTTTAAAGCCGATATCCAGCTTGAGTTTCTTGGTTTCAGCGATGAAATCCGGATCTTCGCAAATCCCTTTGATGCCGTTTTCTAACTTAGTTAATACTTCGGGACTTAAGCCTTTGGGCGCGCAAATGCCGCGGATAGCTGCGCCTGCAGGCGCGATATCTTTTCCGAAAGCTTCTTTGGCAGTGGGAGCGGAGGCTGCGGACTGATCAGCGAATACCACGAGAATTTTAAGTCCGTTGCCGAGCTGCTTTTGTGCGGCAGAGAGTGTTGAAGCACAGAGGTCAACTTTTTTACCCATCAATGCTGTAAGTGCCTTACCTGAGCCGTTGAAGGGAACGAAATTTGTCTTAATACCAAGATCTTTTTCAGCGATCAGATGCTGGAGCTGAACATTAGACTGCGGACCGTCTCCGGCGACATTCAAAGTTTTGGTTTTAGCTGCTTTGATGAAATCAGCTGCTGTTGTATAAGGACTGTCCTCGTTGACAACCCAGACAATTGGGTCAGATTGAACAGCTGCTATGAAGGTGAAATCATCCATAGAGAAAGGCACATTCTTACGCAGTTCCTTGATCATGATCATTGAAGGTAAAGAAGCCGCACCGATTGTGTAACCATCCGGTTTGGCTTTACTCAGAAGGGTCCAGCCGATTTGGCCGCCGGCTCCTGGTTTATTGTCAATGGTAAGAGTTTGACCGAGATGTTTTTCAGCGTATTTGCCCATGATGCGAAGAAGAATGTCATTGCCGCCTCCTGCGCTAAAAGGCACGATCGTCAAGAGCGGCTTAGAAGGATAAACATCCGCAGCGTAGGCTGAACCGGCGCCAAAGAAGCTTAAGGCAGTGAGAACGGAGAGGGAGGAGAGGAGTTTTCTGCGTTTCATGGTGTTGTCCTTGGGATGGAAATAAAGTTTTTGAGATAATTTTGATTAGAGCGTCGGATGGTCTTTGTCGAAAATTACTTTTCCATCGGCGACAATGGTCGGATGCCACATGATGAGATCGTAATGACAAGGAGCCTTGGTAACTCCGCCCAGTGTGAGACTTGTGCCGATGCCGATATGACAGGTACCGAGGACTCCCTCGTCTTCAAGCATGATTCCGCACATGCGACACTTTGGATTCAATCCAATCCCGAGCTCTGCAATGTTGTAGCTGTTTTTATCGCCGTGGCTGGCTAAATCTTTGCGAAGAATTTCTGCAGCTCTTCCGCCTTTGATTTCGGTGATAAAGCCGCCTTCGACTTTGCATATGACAGGTTCATCAACAAGGCCGATTCCGAGGTACGGAATAGAAGCATCGCATACGATAACCCCTTCAGCGGTTCCCTCGATAGGTGTGGTATTGGCTTCAATCGTTGGAATGGTAGAGAACTGACCTTTTTCAACGACGCAGTAAAGTGCATTTCCGCGCCGACCTTTCGTATTAAAGCGAAGATCGGTTCCTCCCGGAGAGGTGATATGAATCTCTTCAGCATTTTCCAAGGCTTTGGCTACGGCAATGCAGGTTGGTTTGATTTGGTCAAAGTCAGCTTCTATCCCGCCGTGCATCATAACTTCAGGGGTGAAATCTGTCATGACGATGATTCGAGCTCCGGCTGCCGCCGCATTTTTTACTGCATGTGTATGGGTAATAGAGTAACTGACGGGCACGATCACGACGTCCGCATTTTTCATGGCTGCGGCCACGGCGGCAGGTGGTTCTTCTCCAGCCCGTCTTCGAGGCTTCATGCTCATAATCATAACTTCAGCACCTCGGTCACAGGCAACGGCAGCAACGGCTTTAGCGATATCTGTTTTCGCATAGTCAGTGACCAAAAGGACAGTTTCTCCTGGCTGCACTTTTGTAGCAACGTCGACTAAGGTCTTGGCTCCCTTCATCATTAGAAGTTCTTTCATCACTTTTCCTTTCTTTGCGCCATCATCGTGCAGTCGCACCAATTTAGGGCATCCCTGCACAACCGTGACGCGTTTAAGTTAGGTTATTGAGGCTTTGAAAACTAGTCAGGTTGATTATTGTCTGAACTTCTCGGGGTTGCTTACACTCAAATCCGTAACCCCGACTCTAACCTTAGCCTTTTAGGAAGGTCATAAGTTCCTCATAGCTTCGGCCGCTTTTGCGGAGAGCCGACAAGATTTCGGCGGCTTGGGCGGTTTGCAGCTCCTTCTTCATAGCCAGCAGCTCTCGGGATTTCCTTTCATATCGCTCCTTTAACTTTACGAGGGCCGCCTCTGTTAATTTAATCCTGGATTTCAAAGTTTTAGTACGCATCATCGCAGATCTCTCCGTCCTCGTAATCTTCATCCTCAAGTTCTGCTTCCTTGACTTTCGTCTTGAGGATTCTTGCAATTTGATTGGCGTACACCTGTACGTCTTCTAAGCTGATGCCAAAGGAAGACAGGATGGTTTTTTGTGTTTTAGTAATAGCGTGGTGCAGCTGATAATCCCCCTGACCGAGTTTTACCATCTCCAGTTTATTAAGTTCAACAATAGCGGCCGGCACCGTCATGTAGTTGCGTCTAATGTTTAGCTTGAGCATTTGGTGCTTGAGCAGCGAGTAAATCCGATTTCTTATAATCAGAGCCGTGAAGCCGATGAGCGTCTTTGCATCTAAGGCCGCGTTCGAACAAATCCGCAAACTCTTTGAACCAAGGTAGGACTTATCCGCTCTAAAGAGTTTCTCCGTGCTGTCCCGTCCCTTATAGAGAAGATAGGCGTCCTGAGCTGACATCTCCTCTGAAGTAATGATGCTGAAGTAACCGCACAAATCCAATTCTTGCTCGATTACCTCCGGGCGTTCTCGTGCAAAGAGAAGCTCTTTATTTTTGCCGTAATGGAAGTCGAAGTAGTGTTCGTACCTTCCGCCGAAGAGGATCTGTTTTCCTTCCATTTTCCGGATCTCCTGCTTCATCTTCTCCAGAAGATTCTCAAGCTTTTCCCTCTCGCCGGCCGCTTTCCCGGAACTGTAATAAAGATGGAAATACCTTTGATGTTCCTTCTCCATGCCGGGGATCGCTGCTTTCACACTTGTTCCGTAAACATGGTAAGCGCTGATAAAGCAATCCCGCTTAGATTCAAATCTGTGTCTATGTTCTTTGATGATTGAGCTTACAAGCTGTTTGCAGCCCTTGACCATCATGACGAAGGGACATTTCTTTTCATCAAGATAGCGGATATTTTCACGGCTGAAGTAACCCCTATCGAGAATAAAACCCATCCTCTTATAACCGTAGGCTGTCACTTTGTCGATGACATACTTAAGCTGAGCGACATCAGTTACAGAACCGGGATATTCTTCATAAAAAAGAGGAACACGATTGTTCTGATCGAAGACCAGGGAGAGGTTAAAGACGGGCAGTCCTTTGTCATCCTTCGGTTTGCCGTATTCAACGATGTTCAAATCACCGGCCTGACTGTTCTTATTGGTGGAGTCGTAGGAGATATATACCTTAGCTTGGTGGTCTTTATCCTCGTTCCAGTCATCGAGAAAGCCAAAGATCTGATCCTTAGTTACCGAGGAGAGAAAGCGCGAGACCTTAGAGTCGCTGACCAAACGCATTCCTTCGGTAAACAGAGGATGGTTGAATGCGTACCCGGGATAGTATTGGCCGACATTATCTTCCGTGACAATCATGTAAGCGGCTAAGTCCAGAAAGAGGCCGGCACCCTTGCCGAACCAGTCGGAAGCGATTTTATCGAGCTTGTAATGCTTAATGATTTTATCGATGACAATGAAGCTGCCGATTTCCAGAGCGCAGCTCCTAAGAGAGTTTTCTTCGGTCGGTTCGACTTTATCAACAGTCTGGGGAAAGTGTTCGAAGTACTTTTCGTTGGGATACATTTTCTCCGGATCGTTAGGGTCAGCCTTGCCGATGACTACTCGGTGAGGAACATTGTATTTTTTAGCGGCGTTATAAGTACGCCCGATTTCATAAAGGATATAGACCGTCTTGCCGGCCTGAGTCTTTCGAGTTTGAGTTGTAATCTTTCCCTTCTCGTCAGGGGTGGAAACGAGAAAATCCTTAAACATAACGACCTTATAATTGAGTCTAGCGCTAGACTCAATTATAGCAAAAGAAAATTAAAAATGCAAGAATTTTTATATAGAAAATTAAGAACTTAGAAAATAAATTGGGACTTGAGGCCAAATCTCATGAGAAGTTCAGATATTCAGAAACAGAACTTCTAGGAGGAGATCATGCTTAATTCGCTGATGTCCGATCCCGGACTGGTTCTGCTGATTCTTTTTATTTTCATGCTGGTGTGCAGAGTTCCGATTGCCATCAGTCTTGGACTTTCTGCCGCCATCGTCAGCTGGCTCTTTGACATGGGCATCGACATGCTGCCCTACAACTTCTTTGCCGGCGTCGCAAAAGTTCCTCTCCTCGCTATTCCCTTCTTTATTTTGGCCGGCTTCATTATGGAAAGCGCCGGTATTGCCGCACGCATTGTCCGTCTTGTCGAAAATCTTGTCGGCGACATGACGGGCGGCTTGGCCATCGCAACGGTGGCCGTCGCGACTTTCTGGGGTGCTGTGAGCGGATCTGGCCCTGCAACCGTTGCAGGGCTGGGCTTAATTCTCATTCCTGCCATGGTTAAGAACGGATACGACAAAGCCTTTGCCGCAGCCAACGTTTCCGTGACTTCCGGTTTGGCGATTGTGATCCCGCCGAGTATTGCCTTCATTGTTTACGGCGGCATTGCGGATGCTTCCGTCCCGGCA
>ERZ780168.1849-NODE-1849-length-20303-cov-5.402163_pt1 | contig 20303 bp, 15 predicted proteins | sample MGYA00510981_ERZ780168 | MGnify/ENA primary metagenome ERZ780168 (study PRJEB29588, sample SAMEA2158769) | human gut metagenome | biome: human gut; feature: human-associated habitat; material: faeces | place: Denmark | collected 2008/2010 ...
GCGGCCGTTTCCTGTTTCCTGTTTCCGGTTGCCGGTGCCGTCCGTTTGCAGTCTTGTGTGTGGGGGGCGGAATTGCGGTGCAGGACAGTCGGCCGGGGCGGGCAAATTGCCGCAGCAGGAAGCCGCCGGTCGGAAATTGCCGGGCGGGCATTGGGGAGAGACGGCGGTTTGTTGCCGCTGATGAACAGCCGGGCCGGAGGCTCCCTAAGACAAGCCGGCAGAAAGTGCAGGACGGCATGCCGCCGGGCGGAAATCGTCAGCAGGAACCCGTCAGCCGGAGTGCGCCCGCCGCAAACTGCCGGGCTGAAAATTACCGCAGCCGCCTCATGAGGGGCGGCTGCGGCTTCGTTTTAGGTTATTGGTTGGTGGGGTTACTTTTCCAGTTTGCCTTTGAATTTGTCCAGCTGGCGCTTGATGGCGTCGATCGCCTCGTCCACCGATTCTTCGAACGATCTGGACTGGTGGCATGCCACCAGGTCTTCGCCCGGCATATGGAGTGTGACCGTTGCTATCTTGTTTCCCTTTTCAAAGTCTTTATCGAGTCTGAGAATGACCTCGGCACCCGTCGAACGCTCTGCGAAGCGGTCGAGTTTGTCCATCTTGTTCTCGACGAATTCGACCAGCCGTTTGTCGGCGTCGAATTTCACGGATTGAATCTGTACGTTCATAGCCTTACAGTTTATAAAAGTTAATCACTTCCCTCCCTTTTCCCGGGGATGGGCCTTTGCGTATATCTCCCGGAGCCTGGCGATGCTGTTGTGCGTATAGACCTGCGTGGCCTGTAACGAAGCGTGTCCCAGAAGCTCCTGGATCTCGCGCATATCGGCTCCGCCGTTCAGCAGGTGCGTCGCAAACGTATGGCGGAGCACATGGGGGCTTTTCTTGCCCTGTACGCCCGCACGGGTCAGTTCCGCCCGTACCATGCGGTAAACGACGCTTCGCGATATGCGCTTTCCTTTGTGTGTTAAAAATAGTGCTTTTTCCGCAGAATTGCAAATATTTTGCCTCGCAATTAGGTCGAGGTAACTTAAAATCTTTTCGCGTACGAATTCGAGGATCGGTACCATCCGCTGCTTGTCTCCCTTGCCCCGTACCCGCAGCGAGGCGTAGTCGGCCGAGAAGTCGTCGCGGTCGATGCCGACCAGCTCGGCAAGGCGCAGGCCGCAGGCGTAGAACATCAGGATGACGAGCGAATTGCGTGCCGTTTCGAAATCCCCGTCCGCCTCTTCGCATTTGCTGACGATGTCCGTCATGCGGCTCTCGGGGATGAAAGCCGGCAGGCGGCGCGAGGTCTTGAGCGAGGGGATCGTCCGGCAGATGTCTTTTTCGATGGCCCCCGTGCGGAGCAGCCACCGGAAGAGGGTGCGGATCGAGGCGATTTCGCGGTTCATCGACGCCGCGCCGATCTTGCCTTCCTCCGTGCGGTGGATGATCCATTCGCGCACCTGGTCTGCGGTGATGCTGCGCGGGTCGGAGCGTGCCTCGTCGAAATCCAGCCATGCCAGGAACTGCCCGACGTCGTGTTTGTAATTGCGGACGGTGAGCGGGGAGTAACGCCGTTCGGCGCTGAGGTATCGGATGAATTCCGTTAGCATATGACAAAGATACGTTTTTTTCGTATTTTTGCCTTCACTAAACCCATATACCATGAAACGGATTTTTATTTTTACTTTTTTGCTGTTGCTGGCGGTGCAGGCCGTTTCTGCGGCTACGGTCGATACGCTTGCCGTGCACAGTCCCTCGATGGATCGTGACGTACCCGTCGTGGCGATCGTGCCCGAGGGCATATCCGCCGCTGAGCCCTGTCCGGTGGTCTACCTGCTGCACGGCTACTCGGGCGATGAGACGGCATGGCTGAAGATCAAGCCTTCGCTGCCCGCAATCGCCGACCGAGAGAGGATCGCCTTCATCTGTCCCGGCGTGGGGAACAGTTGGTACCTCGACAGCAAGGTGCGCGAGAAGAGCCTCTACGAAACCTTCATGACACGCGAGTTGCTGCCCGCCGTCGAAGCGCGTTATCCCGTAGTCCGCGACCGCTCGGGACGCGCGATCACGGGCCTGAGCATGGGCGGTTTCGGGGCCATGTCGCTCGCCATAAAGCACAAGGGGCTGTTCGGTGCCGCAGGCAGCACGAGCGGCGGGCTCGACATACGTCCTTTCTCGCAGAACTGGGAGATCCCGCAGTTGCTGGGCGAGATCACGGAGCATCCCGAAGCCTGGGAAGAGGCTACGCCCATCAACCTCATCCCGCAGCTCGGGAACGGCGACCTGGCGATCGTCTTCGACTGCGGCTACGACGATTTCTTCTTCGAGGTAAACAACGATTTCCACGACGAGTTGCTGCGCCGGGGCATCATGCACGATTTCTATGTACGCCCCGGCGGGCATACCGGTGCCTATTGGGGCAATGCCATCGACTTTCAGATCGTATTCTTCCGCAATTTCTTTGCGAAGGCTAACTGACGCCGCCGATGAAGGAGAGCTGGAAACCCGGGACGCTGATCTATCCGCTGCCGGCCGTGCTGGTGAGCTGTGGCGCTACGCCCGAAGAGTATAACCTGCTGACCGTGGCGTGGACGGGCACGGTATGCACCAACCCGCCGATGTGCTACATTTCGGTACGCCCCGAACGCCACTCCTACGAAATAATCCGCCGCACGGGGGAGTTCGTCATCAACCTCACGACCCGCGACCTGGCCCGCGCCGCCGACTGGTGCGGGGTGCGGTCGGGGCGCGACTACGACAAATTCCGCGAAATGGGGCTCACGCCCGGGAAGGCCTTGCAGGTCACGGCGCCGATCGTCGAAGAGGCGCCCGTGAGCATCGAGTGCCGCGTGCGGCAGGTGATGCCCCTCGGTTCGCACGATATGTTTCTGGCCGAGGTGGTCGCCGTGCAGGTCGATGCCGCCTATATCGACCCTGCTACGGGGCGTTTCTGCCTCGAACGCGCCTGCCCGATCGTTTACTCCCACGGCGAATATTTCGCCCTGGGCGAGGCCATCGGCCACTTCGGCTGGTCGGTGCGCAGGAAGCCGCGCCGGACGGCGGGCGCCGCCCCCGCAGTCCCCGCATCTGCTGCGGGGAATATCCCGGCTGCGGAAGTTTCCGAAGCACCCGGGGCAGACCCCGGGGACGGGAAGCCCGCCGCAAAACGTGTCCCTGCGCGAAAACCCGTAGCTCCTGCCGTCCGCCGCTCTCGCCGCAAACCCGACGCGAAGAAGCCGCGGCGCTGATGCCGGGCGCGGGGCTGTCCGGCGACTCGGGGCACAAGAAATCGCTCCGGTCACAGGTGTCTGTGGCCGGGGCGATGCCGTTTATGAATTCCGATCCGATAAAGGAAGGCCCCTGCTTCGGCAGGGGCCTTACCGGGTTCAGTCGGTTTCGGGTCGGTGGGTGTCGTGTGTCAGGTCGGTGTTGTGCACGCCCAGCACGGCGCGCCCCGACGGTTCGTTCATGTCGCGGAACGCCTTGTCCCAGGCCAGCGCTTCGGCGGTGCTGCACGCTACCGACGGTACCGACGGTACGCACTGCGCTGCCGTATGCGACGGGAAGTGTTCCTCGAAGATCGTGCGGTAATAGTACTCCTCCTTGTTGCGGGGTGGGTTGATCGGGAAACGCTCCGCAGCGTGTTCCATCTCGCGGTCGGAGACCGCCTCTGCGGTCAGCTGCTTGAGCGTGTCGATCCAGTTGTAGCCTACGCCGTCGGAGAACTGTTCTTTCTGACGCCATACGATCTCGGAGGGGAGCATGTCCTCGAACGCCTTGCGCAGGATCCATTTTTCGATATGCCCGTCCTTGGCCATTTTCGCCGCCGGGTTGATGCGCATCGCTACGTCGAGGAACTCCTTGTCGAGGAACGGCACGCGCCCCTCGACACCCCATGCCGAGAGCGACTTGTTGGCGCGCAGGCAGTCGTAGAGGTGCAGCTTACTGATCTTGCGCACGGTTTCCTCGTGGAAGGCACGGGCGTCGGGCGCCTTGTGGAAATAGAGGTAGCCGCCGAAAACCTCGTCGGCACCCTCGCCCGAGAGCACCATCTTGATGCCCATCGACTTGATGACGCGCGCCAGCAGGTACATCGGCGTCGAGGCGCGTACGGTCGTCACGTCGTAGGTCTCGATATAATAGATCACGTCGCGCACGGCATCCAGCCCCTCCTGTACGGTGTAGTTGATTTCGTGGTGTACGGTGCCGATATGGTCGGCGACCTTGCGTGCCGCCGCCAGGTCGGGCGCCCCTTTCAGCCCGATGGCGAACGAGTGTAACTGTGGCCACCAGGCCCGGTCGCGGTCGTTCGATTCGACGCGCCGGTCGGCGTATTTCTTGGCGACGGCCGAGATGATCGACGAGTCGAGGCCGCCCGACAGCAGTACGCCGTAGGGTACGTCCGACATGAGCTGCCGCTTGACGGCCGATTCCAGCGCCTTGCGCAGCGTCGGTATGTCGGCGCCGTTGTCCTTCACGGCGTCGTACTCGAACCAGTCGCGCTTGTACCAGCGCACCATTTTCCCCTCGCGGCTCGACCAGTAGTGCCCGGGCAGGAACGGTCGGATGGTGCTGCATACCCCTTCGAGGGCTTTCTGCTCCGATGCGACGTAGAATTGCTCGTCGCGGTCCCAGCCGATGTAGAGCGGGATGACGCCGACCGGGTCGCGGGCGATCAGGTATTCGTCCTTCTCGATGTCGTACAGCGCGAAGGCGAAGATGCCGCTGATCTTTTCGAGCAGTCCGACGCCCATTTTCCGGTAAAGGGGCAGGATCACCTCGCAGTCCGAGCCTGTCCGAAAATCGTATTCTCCGGCCAGCTCGGCGCGGATCTCCTGATGGTTGTATATCTCGCCGTTCACGGCCAGCACCTGTTTTCCGTCGCAGCTGAACAGGGGTTGACCGCCCGACTGAGGGTCGACGATCGAAAGCCGCTCGTGCGAAAGGATCGCCCGCTCGCCGCAGTAGACACCCGACCAGTCGGGGCCCCGGTGCCGTATCTGCTTCGACATTTTCAGTACCTGCCCACGCAGCGCATCCGATTTCCGGCGGATGTCAAATAGTCCTACGAAACCACACATAGATTGATTGTTGTTGTATTACGTTACAAAACTGTTAATTGCCGGCTGCCTGTGTCCCGCTGCGGGAATCCCGCCGCGTCGCCGCCTCTCAAGTCCCCGCCGGGGCGGGGACTCGGAGAAGACCGGATTTACAGGCGGTGCCGGAGGCGGCGGATACGACCCGCCGGAGCGCGAAACAATCTGAAAAATTGCAAGGCCTCCCGGGGGATCAGTTGTTCTCCGGGCGGAGTTTGCGCACCACGGCGCCTGTCTGCCACATCTCGCTTTCGCGCATCTCGCGCAGCTCTTCGTTGAGTTTCTCGCGGTAGTCGGGTTTGCTGTTCAGGTCGATCGAGCGCTGCGCCTCGTTGCCGGCGGCCACTTCGCCGTAAAGCTCTTCGAAGACGGGTTTGGTGGCATCGCGGAAACGTTTCCACCAGTCCAACGCACCGCGTTGTGCCGTGGTCGAGCAGTTGGCGTACATCCAGTCCATGCCGTTCTCGGCCACCAACGGCATGAGCGACTGGGTCAGCTCCTCGACCGTTTCGTTGAAAGCCTCCGAAGGGGTGTGCCCGTGGGCGCGCAGCGTGTCGTACTGGGCCGCGAAAATACCCTGGATGGCACCCATCAGTGTGCCGCGCTCGCCCGTCAGGTCGGAGTAAACCTCCCGCTTGAAGTCGGTTTCGAACAGGTAGCCCGAACCTACGCCGATGCCCAGCGCCACCACGCGTTCGAATGCGCGCCCCGTGGCGTCCTGGAATACGGCGTAGCTCGAATTCAGGCCGCGGCCCTCGATGAACATGCGGCGCAGCGAAGTCCCCGAGCCTTTCGGGGCGACCAGGATCACGTCTACATCGGCCGGCGGCACGATGCCCGTGCGCTCCTTGTAGGTGATGCCGAAGCCGTGCGAGAAGTAGAGCGCCTTGCCCGGCGCGAGGTGTTTCTCGATCGTCGGCCATACGGCGATCTGCCCGGCGTCGGAGAGCAGGTACTGGATGATCGTTGCGCGCCGGGCGGCCTCTTCGATCCCGAAGAGCGTCTTGCCCGGTACCCAGCCGTCGGCGACGGCCTTGTCCCAGCTTTTCGAGCCTTCGCGCTGTCCGACGATGACGTTGAACCCGTTGTCCTTGAGGTTGAGCGACTGCCCCGGCCCCTGTACGCCGTAGCCGATTACGGCGATGGTTTCGTCCCTGAGGACTTCGCGTGCTTTTTCCAGGGGAAACTCTTCGCGGGTAACGACCTTCTCTTCTACTCCGCCGAAATTGATCTGTGCCATAGTTGTATGAGTTTTAAAAGTTAAAATGAATCCGTTCTTTGTCTGTTCCTCTCGAGTTCTTCGAGGTATTCGTTGAGCAACTCGCGCCGCGATTTGATGATGGCCACCGTGCCGCTGCGCACGAACTGTTGCACGCCGAAGGGTTGCAGCAGGCGGAACAGTGCCTGCGTCTCTGCCTTATGGCCGGTTTTTTCGACGACGATGTAGTCGTCGTCGATCTCCAGGATGCGGACATTGTGCTCGCGTACGAGTTTCTCGACGTTGCGGCTGCGCGTGACTTTATAAAGGGCGATCTCCTGCTGCACGACTTCGTCCGAGGTGTAGACGAAGACCTTGAGCACGTCGATCTTCTTCTCGACCTGCCGCGCGAGCTTCTCGACCCGGTCGGGGCCGGTGCGGACGACAATCGTGAATTTATGGATGCCCGCGAGCGCCGACTCGGAAGTCGTCAGGCTTTCGATGTTGACATTGCGGCACGTGAAGACCGTCGTGATCTGGCTCAGCAGCCCGACCTTGTTCTCCGAAAATACGGTGATGATATACTCTTGTTCCATACCTCGTTCGGTTTATTCGAGCCGGATCGCCGACACGGGGGCGCCGGCCGGCACCATCGGGAATACGTTTTCTTCGCTTTCGACGCGCACCTCCAACAGGTAGGCGCCTTTGCAGGCTTTCATCTCGGCCACCGCCCCGGCTAGCTCTTCGCGCCGCTCCACGCAGCGGTAGGCGATGCCGTTGCCGCGGGCGATCAGCCCGAAGTCGGGGTTCGCCAGTTCGGTGAACGAGTAGCGGCGGTCGTAGAAGAGTTCCTCCGGGCTGGTAGAGCAGTACCGCTCTCCGTAAAACGCCGCCTGCCATTGGCGCACCATGCCGAGGAACGAGTTGTTCAGCAGGACGATTTTCACGGGGATCTTCGACTGGAAGATCGTGCCCAGCTCCTGAATGGTCATTTGCAGCCCGCCGTCGCCCGCGAAGAGGCATACCTCGCGGTCGGGGGCGCCCAGTTTGGCGCCGATGGCGGCCGGAAGCCCGAAGCCCATCGTGCCCAGGCCGCCCGAAGTTACCAGGCTGCGGCTGCGGCGAAACCCGAAATAGCGCGCCGCGAACATCTGCTGTTGCCCGACGTCGGTCACCAGCACCGCGTCGTTGTCGTAGGCATGCGCTACGGTGTCGACGACCTCGCCCATGCGGATGCGGCCGCCTTCCGGGCGGATCGCCTTGCGGACGACCGCCTCGTATTCGACTTTGTCGCAGGCGCGGAACCCTTCGATCCAGGCCTTGTGCCCGGCGGGGCGGATCCTTTGGGTGAGCAGCGGGAGCGTCTGTTTCACGTCGCCGATGACGGCCACGTCGGCGTGTACGATCTTGTCGATTTCGGCGGGGTCGATCTCCAGGTGGATTACCTTGGCGTTCGCCCCGAAACATTTGGGGTTGCCCGTCACGCGGTCGTCGAAACGCATCCCCACGGCGATGAGCAGGTCGCACTCCTGGTTGCGGATGTTGGGGCCGTAGTTGCCGTGCATGCCCAGCATGCCGACATACTGCGGCGAGGAGGTCGGCACGGCCGACAGCCCCAGCAGGGTCGAGGCGACCGGTATGCCGCTCTTTGCGAGGAAGGCCTGCAATTCTTCTTCGGCGTTTCCGAGCATCACGCCCTGTCCCGCCATCAGCAGCGGCCGTTGTGCGGCGTCGATCAGCCGTACCGCCTCGGCGATGCACTCCTCGGCGGGCGCGGGTGCGGGGACGTAGCTGCGGATGGACGTCAGCCTCTCGTAGCGGAACGGGGCCGTCCCGCACTGGGCGTCCTTGGTGATGTCCACCACCACGGGGCCCGGACGTCCCGAACGGGCGATATAGAACGCCTTGGCAATCGCCCCGGGAATGTCTTCGGTACGCTTGACCTGGCAGTTCCATTTGGTTACGGCCTGCGTGATGCCCACGAAGTTGGTTTCCTGGAAGGCGTCGGTGCCCAGCAACGACGAACCCACCTGTCCGGTCACCAGTACCAGCGGCGTGGAGTCCATCAGCGCGTCGGCCAGTCCGGTCACGGTGTTCGTCGCCCCCGGGCCCGAGGTGACCAGGCAAACCCCTACGCGGCCGCTGACGCGGGCGTAGCCCTGCGCGGCATGTACGGCGCCCTGTTCATGGCGGACAAGGATGTGGCGCAGCCGGTCGCGGTAGTCGAAAAGCGCATCGTAAACGGGGATGATGGCTCCTCCGGGATACCCGAAAAGCGTGTCCACACCCTCGCGCAGGAACGATTCGAGCAGGGCCTGCGACCCTGTGATACAAGGGCCGGGCTGTTGTCCTTCGGTTCTGGTTGTCGTGTTCGTATTCATGGTGTTGTCCGGTTTTATTCTTCTTCGACGATGCGTACGGCCCCTTTGTCGGCCGAGCTGACCAGCTTGGCATAGGCCCTTAGCGACGCGGGTATGCGGCGGTCGCGTGCCGCGGGGCGGAAATGCTGCTGTGCAGCCATGCGCGCGGCGATTTCGTCGTCGCTGGCCATGAGGCGGATCGAGCGCCGCGGGATGTCGATCTCGATCTCGTCGCCCGTGCGGATGACGGCGATCTCCCCGCCCGAAGCCGCTTCGGGCGAGACGTGACCGATCGACAACCCCGACGTTCCGCCCGAGAAGCGGCCGTCGGTAATCAGCGCGCAGGCTTTGTCGAGGTGTCTGGATTTGAGGTACGACGTGGGGTAGAGCATCTCCTGCATCCCGGGGCCGCCCTTGGGGCCTTCATAGCGTATGACAACAACGTCGCCGGCCTGCACCTCGCCGCCGAGGATGCCGCCGATGGCCTGCTCCTGCGATTCGTAGACGCGGGCGCGCCCGCGGAAGACAAACAGCGACGCGTCGACGCCGGCCGTCTTGACGATGCAGCCCCGGCGGGCGATGTTGCCCGTCAGTACGGCCAGCCCGCCGTCGCGGAAATAGGCGTGTTCCAGATCGCGGATGCAGCCTGCCGTGCGGTCGGTGTCCGGTGTGTCGTAATAAGTCCGTTGTGTGCCCAGTTCCCGGCTGTAAAGGCCGGCCGGGGCGCTCAGGTAGCGCTGTTTGGCTTCGCTGCTCGCTGTTTCGCTCCGCAGGTCGAAGGCCGCGATGGCCTGGCCGAGCGTGCGCCCGTCGACCCTCCCGGCCGAGGTGTCGAGCAGTCCGCCGCGGGCGAGTTCGCCCAGGATCGAGAGGATGCCGCCCGCACGGTTGACATCCTGGATATGGTAATGCGAGTTGGGGGCGACCTTGCACAGTACGGGCACCCGGCGCGAAAGGCGGTCGATATCCTGCATCGTGAAATCCACCCCGGCCTCGTGGGCCACGGCCAGCAGGTGCAGCACCGTATTGGTCGAGCCGCCCATGGCGATGTCGAGCGACATGGCATTCTCGAAGGCTGCCTTCGTGGCCACCGAGCGCGGGAGCACCGAGTCGTCGCCCTCGAAGTAATAGCGTTCGGCATTGCGGACGATCAGCGCTGCGGCCTCTTCGAACAGGCGGCGGCGGTTGACATGCGTGGCCACGACGGTGCCGTTGCCCGGGAGCGAGAGTCCGAGCGCTTCGGTCAGGCAGTTCATCGAGTTGGCGGTGAACATCCCCGAGCACGAACCGCAGCCGGGGCATGCGGCGCGTTCGACGCGAGCCACCTGTTCGTCGCTGCAATTTTCGTCGGCAGCCATCACCATGGCGTCGATCAGGTCGAGCGCCCGCTCGCCGAGGTGCCCCGCCTCCATCGGCCCGCCCGATACGAAGACGGTCGGGATGTCGAGCCGCATGGCGGCCATCAGCATGCCCGGGGTGATCTTGTCGCAGTTCGAGATGCAGACCAGTGCGTCGACCTTGTGGGCGTTGGCCATATATTCGACGCTGTCGGCAATGATCTCGCGCGAGGGCAGCGAATAAAGCATGCCGTCGTGCCCCATGGCGATGCCGTCGTCGATGGCGATGGTGTTGAATTCCGCGGCGAAACAGCCGAGCGCTTCGATCCGCTGCTTGACGTATTGTCCGATCTCGTGCAGGTGCACGTGTCCCGGAACCAGCTGGGTGAACGAGTTGGCGATGCCGATGACCGGACGGCCGAACTGCTCTTCGCGCATGCCGTTGGCACGCCACAGGCTCCTGGCTCCGGCCATGCGCCGGCCCGTCGTCGTGACGGCACTTCTGAGTGGGTGTTTCATCTTCTTCTTGTTTTCTGCATATTGTGCCTTTGCCATCTGCCCGGATAATAAAAAACCTTTCTCCAGTGGGAGAAAGGCCTTTTTATCATCTTTCGGATATACACATCACCTTTCTCCCGTTATCTTGCCAAAGACGACGAGCAGCAGATTAATGACGTTATTATTCGAATGGTTCTGGGCGTTCATGTCCGGAATTTCCGTATTTGTTCCGTTTCAAAGATAGGGATATAAAATCGTTTCGTCAAAATAATTTTGCAAAAAATTTAATAATGTGATAATCCGGAACCTATATCCCCTCTTGCGCTTTATGACGACCCGGATAGAAGCTTTTTATCTTACAGTTTGAAACCGTATTTTTTGGCCTTTTAACCGCTTTTAGCCCGATTCGGAGGAAAGCAGGCCTTCCGGGAACCCCTAATATCTTACGGTTTGTCGTCAAAGCCGATGTTTTCAGCCTTTCCGGAATGCTCCTATATATATAAAGCGGCCGCCGGTGCTTTTTAGGGCGGCTTACGATTTGTTACCCGGATTTGGATATTAAATTTTTTTGTTTTATATTTGTCCCCGATGGATATGAAACGGAACCATACGATGACCGGGGGATGCGGGGTAGCCTGCAGCCCGGTGGCGTGCACCGTTTCTTTCACCGTCCTTATCTCCGCTACCGCCACTACAACGACGACGACAACGACAACGACAACCCCTGTGGGGGTGTAGTTGTTATTTTTCCGTCACGAGCATACCCGTTATGCATTTTCCGGCCAAGGCTGCCGGAACGGAAAGCCCGGTTCGATCAAAGGTGGTTTCATTCAAAAGGAGATTTTATCATGCGATATATCAAAGTTTTCGCCCCGGGAACGGTGGCGAACCTGGGTTGCGGCTTCGATGTGATGGGGCTGACGCTCGACGGCGTGGGCGACCTGCTGGAGGTCGGCATCGAAGAAGGTGCCGGGGGGCTCGTTATCCGCAACCGCAGCGGGAAGGAACTTCCCGCCAAAAACGAGGACAACGTGATTACCCCGGCGGTGATGGCACTGCTCGGGGCATACGAAAAACCCGTGCGGGTCGAGGTTACGATCCTCGAAAAGATCGCTCCCGGCAGCGGCATCGGGTCGAGTGCGGCTTCGTCGGCCGCAGCGGTTTGGGGCGTGAACGAACTGTTGGGACGTCCCTTTTCAGGGGAGCGGCTCGTGGAATTTGCGATGATGGGCGAGGCGCTCATCGGCGGTACGCCCCATGCCGACAACGTGGGCCCTGCCGTGCTGGGCGGCGTGGTGCTGATCCGGGGGTACGAACCGCTGGACATCGTGCGTCTGCCCGTCCCCGAGGGCTTTTTCTACGCTGTGGTGCATCCCGACATCGTGGTCAGCACCAAGGAGGCGCGCGAAGTGCTTCCCCGCGAGGTACCCCTGCACGATGCCGTGACGCAGTGGGGCAATGTCGGCGGGCTGGTGGCCGGGTTCGCCCTGGGCGACGTGGCGCTGATCGGCCGGTCGATGCACGACGTGGTGGCGGAGCCTTACCGCAAGGGGTTCATTCCGGGTTACGACCAACTGAAGGAAGGGGTGCTCGCCGAAGGCGCCCTGGCGATGAACATTGCCGGGTCGGGGCCTTCGATCTTCGCCCTGGCTGCCGATGAGGCCGTCGCGCAGCGGGTCGCGCAGCGGATGCGGGCGCATTTCGCCCGCCCCGGTATCGGCTGCAAGATATATGCGGGCCGCGTGTCGAACTGCGGGGCAAGGATTGTGGAATAGCATAAAACGACAAACAGATGAAATATTACAGCACGAAAGACAAAGCATGCGCACGCGCCTTTTCGCTTCGCGAGGCCGTGCAGGCGGGGCTGGCACCCGACGGCGGGTTGTTCGTTCCGGAACGTATCCCGCAGGCCGATATGGCCGTCGCGGAGCGGCTGGCCGGGGAGTCCTATGCCGCGCTGGCCGGATACCTGGCGGAACTTTTTTTCGGTGACGACATCGACCCCGGCCTCCTGCGGCGGGAGATGGAGCGGATCTACGACTTTCCGCTGCCGCTTCGCCGTGTCGGCAGCCGCTATACGCTGGAGCTGTTCCACGGCCCGACGTTCGCATTCAAGGATTACGGTGCGGGCTTCATGGGGCGGATGATCGGCCTGATGGGCGGTGCCGGCGAAAAACTGGTGATCCTGACGGCTACGTCGGGCGACACGGGCAGCGCCGTGGCACACGGGTTTTACGGCGTGCCGGGCGTCGAGGTGGTGCTGCTCTATCCCGAAGGGAAGATCAGCCGGCTGCAGGAGTGCCAGATGACCACGCTCGGCGGTAATATCCACCCGCTGCGTGTGGCCGGGACGTTCGACGATTGTCAGCGGCTGGTCAAGGAGCTGTTTGCCGACGCAAAATTCCGTGCGGGACACCGCGTGTCGTCGGCCAATTCGATCAACCTGCTGCGCTGGATACCGCAGGCATTCTATTATTTCTACGGCTATTGCCTGTGGCGGCAGCAGACGGGCAGCGGGCGGCCTGTGGTCGTGGTGCCGAGCGGTAACTACGGAAACCTCTCGGCCGGGATGCTCGCCCGCCGCATGGGGCTCCCCCTCGGCGGATTCGTCGCGGCTTCGAACAGCAACGACGTGGTGCCCGAATTCCTGCGCAGCGGCGAGTACCGTCCGAGGCCGTCGGTGCGGACGCTGGCCAATGCGATGGACGTCGGGGCGCCGAGCAATTTCGAACGTATGCTGTGGCTCTGCGGCGGTGAGCCGGATGCCCTGCGTAACGAACTGGAGGGATTCCGCTGCGACGATGCCATGATCCGCCGTACGATCGACGGGCTGCACCGCAATTACGGATACCTTTCCGACCCGCACAGCGCCATCGGATATGCCGCTTCCGTAGCGTGCGGGAAACCGGGATTTTACCTCTCTACGGCGCATCCCGCCAAATTCGGGGAGGTCATCTTCCCCGTCACGGGGGCTGCGGTTCCGCTGCCGCCGCGGCTGGCCCGGCTCGCCCGCCTGCCCCGGGTTTCGGAACCGATGGCGGCCGACCTGGGGGCACTCGAGCAATTCGTGGCCGGGATATAAACCGGCTGCCGGGCCGTGGGGGCGTTGCTGTCCGGGCGGGGTGCGCCTCGTGGCCTGCACGGAAAAAGGGGTTGCAACCTTTGCGGTTGCAACCCCTTTTTTGCGGATAGGAGCCCCCGGAGCGGGGCATGCCTAAATATGCGCGGCGATGAAGTCCCCGACCTCGGAGGTCGAGTAGCGGCGTTCGCCCTGTGCGGCGAGGTCTTCGGTGACGACGCCTTCGGTGAGCGCCTTGTCTACGGCAGCCCGCACGGCGCTGCCTTCCCTGTCGAGCCCCAGGTGTTCGAGCAGCATGGCGGCCGAGAGGATCGTGGCCATCGGGTTGGCGATGTTCTTCCCCGCAGCCTGCGGATAGGAGCCGTGGATCGGCTCGAAAAGGGCCACTTCGGCCCCCACGCTCGCCGAGGAGAGCATGCCCAGCGAACCGCTGATGACGCTGGCCTCGTCGGTGAGGATGTCGCCGAACATGTTTTCGGTGACGATGACATCGAAATGGGTCGGCTGGCGTACGATCTGCATCGCGGCGTTGTCCACGAACATGAATTCCAGCTCCACTTCGGGGTGCCGGGGCGCCATATCCTGCGCGACTTCCCGCCACAGGCGCGAGGTTTCGAGCACGTTGGCCTTGTCCACGACCGTCAGGCGCCGCCGGCGGCTCATGGCGAGCCGGAATGCGACGTCCAGCACACGTTCGATCTCCGTGCGCGTGTAGGTGCAGGTGTCGAAAGCCTCCGTCCCGGCTTCGTTGCGCCCCTGCGGTCGGCCGAAATAGATGCCGCTCGTCAGTTCGCGCACGCAGATGAAATCGGTGCCGCGCACCACCTCTGCCTTGAGCGGCGAGCGGCCGGCCAGCGTGTCGAACAATGCGATGGGGCGCAGGTTGGCGAACAGTCCCAGCGATTTGCGCATGCGCAGCAGTCCCTGCTCGGGACGTACCGGGGCCTTGGGGTCGTTGTCGTACTTGGGGTCGCCGATGGCACCGAACAATACGGCGTCGGCAGCCTGGCAGATGGCGTGCGTCTCGTCGGGATAGGGGTCGCCCGTGGCGTCGATGGCGCAGGCGCCCACTAACGCCTCGCGGTAGTCGAATCGGTGTCCGAATTTCGCCGCCACGCGGTCGAGTACTTTCGTGGCCTCGGCAATGATTTCGGGGCCGATGCCGTCGCCGGCTAAAAGGGCTATGTTAACATCCATGGTCGTTGTATGTTGGTTCGATTATGTTCAGCATTTTGATCGTCGCCTTGATGGCGGCTTCGGTCTGGTCGGCATCCAGCCCGCGGGTCTTGAACTCCTTGCCGCCCGTCTCCCACGTGATGATCGTCTGCACGAAGGCATCGGTTCGTCCGCCGGGCGGGATCGAGACGGTGTAGTTGCGCAGCATCGGGAACTCGCGGCCGAGCTGGTGCTTGTAGATCTGCCTGAGCGCCCGCATGAAGGCGTCGTACTGGCCGTCGCCGACCGAGGTCTGCTCGTATTCGCAGCCGTTGATCTCGATCTTGAACGTAGCGGCCGGGTGCAGCCCCTGTGCCAGCGACAGGCTGTAATTGAGTATCCGCACGGGGTTTTCGACCTGGTCGTAGCGCAGTACGTCGGCGATGATGTAGGGCAGGTCTTCGGCCGTCACCAGCTCCTTCTTGTCGCTCAGCTCGACCACCCGTTCGGTCACCTTGCGCATCGAGGCTTCGTCGAGCTCGATGCCCAGCGCTTCGAGGTTCTTCAGGATGTTGGCCTTGCCCGAGGTCTTGCCCAGGGCGTATTCGCGTACGCGCCCGAAGCGTTCGGGCAGCAGCTCGTTGAAATAGAGGTTGTTCTTGTTGTCGCCGTCGGCATGGATGCCGGCACACTGCGTAAAGACGTTCTCGCCGACGATCGGGCGGTTGCCCGGGATACGGATGCCCGTGTAGGTCTCGACCATGCGGCTGACGTGGTTGATCTTCGTTTCGTCGATGCCCGTGAGGCAGTGCAGCCGGTCGTGCAGCACGGCCACCGTGCTCGACAGGGGTGCGTTTCCTGCGCGTTCGCCCAGCCCGTTTATGGTTACGTGAACCCCGTGGAACCCGGCTTTCACCGCAGCTGCGGTGTTGGCCACGGCCAGGTCGTAATCGTTATGGGCATGGAAGTCGAACCTAAGCTGCGGATAGCGTGTCACCATGTCGCGGCAAAACCGTTCGGTGGCATAGGGGTCGAGGATGCCCAGCGTGTCGGGGCACATGAAGCGCTGCACGGGGGCGTCGGCAAGCCCGTCGAGTATCGTGTAGACGTACCCGGGCGAATCCTGCATACCGTTCGACCAGTCTTCGAGGTAGACGTTCACCTTCATGCCCCGCGCGACGGCTCCGCCGATCGTGGCGCGGATGTCGCAGAGGTGCTCCTGCGGGGTGCGGCGCAGCTGTTCGCGGCAGTGTTTGAGCGACCCCTTCGCCAGCAGGTTCACCACGCGGCACCCGGCTTGGCCGAGCCAGTCGAGCGACACGCCGCCGTCGATGAATCCCAACGCCTCGATGCGGTCGGTATAACCCTTCGCGGCAGCCCATTCGGCGATGCGGCGCACGGCCTCCTGCTCGCCCTGCGAAACCCGCGCCGAGGCGATCTCGATGCGGCTCACGCACAGTTCTTCCAGCAACAGCCGGGCGATGGAGAGTTTTTCGCGGGCGTTGAACGAAACCCCCGACGTCTGCTCGCCGTCGCGCAGCGTGGTATCCATTATTTCTACGCGGGGATACATCGCGCTGCTATTTATGCGCCTGTTCGAACGCTTCGATCTGGGGCGCGATGCTGCGCAGGTAGTCCACGTCGTCGTAGCCGTTCAGCAGGCACCGCTTCTTGTATGCGTCAATCTCGAAGCGCTCGCTGCGGCCCGTGGCGCAGATCGTCAGCGTCTGGTTGTCCAGGTCTACGGTGAATTGCGTCGCAGGGTCGCCGTCGATCGCCGCGAAGACCGCCGCGAGGAACTCTCCGCTTACCGTGATCGGCAGCAGCCCGTTGTTGAGGGCATTGTTGCGGAAGATGTCGGCGAAGAAGCTCGACACCACGACGCGGAACCCGTAGTCGGCGATGGCCCATGCGGCGTGCTCGCGCGAACTGCCGCAGCCGAAGTTGCGGCCTGCGACGAGGATTTTGCCCCCATACCGGCTGTCGTTGAGCGGGAACGAGGCGATCCGCTGCCCCCGGGCGTCGTAGCGCCAGTCACGGAAGAGGTTGTCGCCGAATCCTTTGCGCTGGGTGGCTTTCAGGAAACGTGCCGGGATGATCTGGTCGGTATCTATGTTCTCCGTGCTCACGGGCACGGCCCCCGAGGTGAAGGTTTCGAATTTGGGTATGGACATATTGGTTTTGTTTTTTCCGGCATTCGGCAGCGGCCATTTTGCCGCAAAGCGGCATGTAAGCCCCTGCCTGAGGCGGGGGTTTGGGGGTGGGCCGGAATTATAAACGACGCCGAAGGCGGCGGCAACGACCGGCCGATCCAAACCGAAGTTAAAAATTTTTACATTTCAAACACCTTGCGCGGATCCTCGATCCTGCCGCATACCGCGGCCGCGGCGGCTACCGCAATGCCTGCAAGCATGGTGCGCGCACCGGGCCCCTGGCGCCCTTCGAAGTTGCGGTTCGAGGTCGAAACGCTGTATTTGCCTGCCGGGATCTTGTCGGCGTTCATCGCCAGGCACGCCGAGCAGCCCGGCTGCCGGAGCTCGAACCCGGCGGCGGCGAGCACTTTGTCGAGCCCTTCGGCCCGTGCGGCGGCTTCGACGCCTTTCGAACCGGGGACGATCCATGCCGTCACGCCCTGGGCCTTGCGCCGGCCTTCGACCAGCTTGGCGAAGCGCCGCAGGTCTTCGATGCGGCCGTTGGTGCAGCTGCCCACGAAGACATAGTCGACGGGTTTGCCGAGCAGCTTTTCCCCGGCTTTGAATCCCATGTACTCCAATGCCTTGGGGTCGGCCTCGGCCGGGATCTCCGCATCGACGGCCATGCCCATGCCGGGGTTGGTGCCGTAGGTAATCATCGGGGCGATGTCGGCGGCATCGAACCGGTACTCCTTGTCGAATACGGCGTCGGCATCGCTGTAAAGCGCTTCCCAGCGGGCGACGGCCTGGTCGAACGCCGCTCCCTGCGGCGCACGTTCGCGCCCGCGCAGGTAGTCGAACGTCGTCCGGTCGGGGGCGATCATGCCGCCCCGCGCACCGCACTCGATGCTCATGTTGCAGACGGTCATGCGCCCCTCCATCGAGAGCGAACGGATCGCTTCGCCGGCGAACTCGATGAAGTAGCCCGTGCCGCCCGAAGCGGTGAGCTGCGAGATGATGTAGAGCACGACATCCTTGGCTTCGACGCCCGGGCGCAGTGTCCCGTCGACCGTGATGCGCATGCTCCGCGGCTTGGACTGGATGATGCACTGGCTGGCGAAGACCATCTCGACCTCCGAGGTGCCGACGCCGAATGCCACGGCGCCCAGTGCCCCGTGCGTCGAGGTGTGGCTGTCGCCGCAGACGATGGTCATGCCCGGCTGGGTGAAGCCCAGTTCGGGACCGATGATGTGGACGATGCCCTGGCGCGGGTTGCCCACGCCGAAATGTTCGATGCCGAATTTGGCGCAGTTGGCCTCCAGCGCCTCGACCTGGCGCCGCGATTCGGCCTCGGCGATAGGCAGGTGCTGGTCGACGGTCGGGATGTTGTGGTCGGCCGTGGCGGTGATTTGTGCCGGGCGTGCCACGCCGATGCCGCGCCGTTCCAGGCCTGCGAAGGCCACGGGCGACGTCACCTCGTGGATGTACTGGCGGTCGATGTAGAGCACCGAACGTCCGCCGTCTTCGGTGCGCACGGTGTGCGCATCCCATATCTTGTCCAGAAGTGTCCTGCCCATCTTACTCCTCCTTTTCCTTGCGTTCGGTTACGTTCAGTACGCGCAGCGCGTCGAGGAACGCCTCGATCGACGCCCGTGTGGTGTCGGTGTGCGCGGCGAAGCCGTGGACGGTGCGGCTGCCGCACTGTACCTGTACGTGTACGCGCCCCACGTCGTTCGAACCTTTGGTGATGGCCTGCATGAGGAACTCCATGAGCACGACCTTCTCGTTGATCAGGGTCTTGATCGCCGACACGGCGGCATCCACCGGGCCGTTGCCCGTGGCGATGGCCATGCGCTCGTGGTCGCCGAACTTCAGCACCACGGTCGCCGTCGGGACGAGCGTGCCGGTGGTCACCTGCAGGAATTTGAGCGATACGAACTGCTGTTTCATGCGGTCGATGTCGCCCACCAGGTATAGCAGGTCGTAGTCGTGGATCTCCTTTTTCTTGTCGGCAAGCTCGAGGAACTTGCCGTATGTGTCGTCCAGCTCTTCCTGCGTGGGAGCAAGGCTCTTGGTCTCGGCCACGGCCTGAAGGATCAGGTCCTGCTTTGCCAGATGCTCAAAGTAAGCGTCGGATGCGGCCAGCATGGCATCGGCATCGGTGTAGCCCTGCGTCTGGGCAAAAGCATTCAGATCCATGCCGTAGGCGGTGGCGTACTGGTTGTAGTAGTTCAGGAACATGCGGATGTAATAGCTGGTGATCTCGCTGGGCAGCTCCTTGAAGGTGGAGTTCGACATCAGGTAGTCCACGATGGCGTTCTCGTAGTTGGTGGCATACAGCGCATCGTTAAAGTAGCTGCGCAACTGGTCGACGGTGTGCAGATCATCGCTGATGCCAAAGTTGGAGTCCACCCACTCGTCGGTCAGCTCAGGGGTCACGCTTTCGGAAATGGAGTTCAGGGTCACGCTGAACACGGCTTCCTTGCCGCTGAGGGTGATCGTGTTGCCCTCGGCATCGGTGGAATCGCCGTAGCCGTCCGGGAAGGTGACGGTCACATCAAAGGTATCGCCCACATTGTGCCCGATGATCTGGTCCTCAAAGCCATCGATGAAGGAACCGCTGCCAAGGGTCAGATCGTAGCCGGTGGCAGTGCCGCCGGTAAAGGCCACGCCGTCCACGGTGCCGGTGTAATCGATGTTGGCAACATCTCCGCTCTGGGCGGCACGGCCGGTAACGGGCTGGGAAGAGGTGTACTGGTTCAGCAGGTTGTCCACCTGCTGCTGCAGGTCATCTTCGGTAGGGGTCAGGTCGTTCTCCTTCAGGGCGATGGAGCCGAAGTCCTCCGGCAGGGTCACATAGTCCAGCGCTTTGATGCCGCTCCAATAGCCGTTTTCGTCCAGACCATCGCTGTAATCAAAGGCCTTGTAGTCGAAGTCGGCAACAGAGCCAAACTGCGAGACGAATGCGGCAGCCGAAGAAGCGCTGTCGGCCTGCTTGTGCTTTGTCAGCATGAAACAGGCAAAAATGACGCACACCGCTGCGGCGATGGCCAGCAGGATGCACAGGAGTTTTTTGGTGTTGTTTTTCAAAAGAAATACCTCCATAAAAATCGGCCTGATGCACAGCAAAAGACCGGTACAGGCAGAACAGATACCCATTTATTATATACGTTCTGACGGCAAAAGGAAAGTTCTTTGCAAAATTTCCACAAATCCTGCGGCGGGTTTGTATCACTTTTGCCCGTCTACAGGCGCAAAAGTGACCAAAACCGGTGGAAATGGGCGGGCGGTTCTGTTACAATAAAAATAAGTGAGCCTTCCCGGGAATATAAGGCCCCTCCCTGAGGGGGTTGTCGAGCGTATGCGAGACTGGAGGAGTTCCTCCTTCCGTCATCGCTGTGCAATGGAGAGGGCGAGGACGGTAAGATATTGGAGGAAATTCAAATGGATTACAATAAAGCTG
>ERZ780168.1852-NODE-1852-length-20277-cov-5.833844_pt1 | contig 20277 bp, 21 predicted proteins | sample MGYA00510981_ERZ780168 | MGnify/ENA primary metagenome ERZ780168 (study PRJEB29588, sample SAMEA2158769) | human gut metagenome | biome: human gut; feature: human-associated habitat; material: faeces | place: Denmark | collected 2008/2010 ...
ATTCGGTTTCTATTTCAAGCATATCCTCGTTTGCTTTATAAACAGCACTTCCGTTTATTAATCTAATGTCATTGTTATCGGTGAATACAATAGGAATTGCATCCGATGTGGCATTTTCCTTTATATATTTCATATTGAAGGCAAGTATTTTCCATGTGTTTTCGTTTCCTTTCCCTGTAAAAAATACAGCAACAGGCTCCCTTTCTCTCAGGAGCCTGCCACATCTCAAATATTTATTCCGTTTTTTCTTCGCATCGGTCAAGCTGTCTGTATGTCATTATTATCAGGATCAGCGATATTATCGCCGTAAGCACATCCGACACCGGCATAGAATACAGCACGCCGTCAAGGCCGAAAAAGCGCGGCAGCAGCAGTGCAAAGCCCACGCCGAACACGACCTCGCGCACCATGGAGAGCATCGTGGATGAGAACGCCTTGCCCACGGCCTGCAAAAAGATGAAGCAGACCTTGTTCACGCAGGCGAGCACCATCATGCAAAGATACGTGCGGAATGCCTTGATCGCAAAGTCCGTGTAGTAGCTGCTCTCGTTCGCCGCGCCGAAGACGGCGATGAGCTGACGCGGAAAGCCCTCGGCCAGAACGAGCGCGACGGCGCCGACGATCGCCTCGCAGAGCAGGAGCTTTGTAAAGAGCTCACGCACGCGCGTCTTTTTCCCCGCGCCCATGTTGTAACCTACGACGGGAATGCAGCCCGCCGCCATGCCGACGACGATGGAAATGACGATCTGGAAGAACTTCATCACAATGCCGACGACGGCCATCGGGATCTGCGCGTACTGCTCCTGCGAGAATATCTCATCCAGCGCGCCGTACTTGCGCAGCATGTTGTTGATGGCCGCCATCGCCGCGACGAGGCTGATCTGCGAGAGAAAGCTCGTGATGCCGAGCGTCAGCATCCGGGTACAGAGGCTTGCGTGCAGGCGGAAGTCTCCCTTCCCCGGCTTGACGGTCTTCATGCGGCAGAGATACCACACCGCGAGCGCCGCCGTGACGATCTGGCCCAACACGGTGGCGACCGCCGCGCCCATCATGCCCCACTTACATTCAAAGATGAAGATGGGGTCTAAAATGATGTTGAGCACCGCGCCCGCGAGCGTGGAGATCATGGCGAACCGCGGGTTGCCGTCGGCACGGATGACAGGGTTCATCGCCTGACCGAACATATAAAACGGGATGCCGAGCGAGATATAGAAGAAATACTCCTGCGCGTAATGAAAGGTCTCCTCGTTCACCGTGCCGCCGAACATTGAAATGATGGGATCGGCAAAACCAAGGTACAGCGCCGTCAGGACAAGGCTGCTCGCGACCGACAATACGACCGCGCTGCCGACGCTCTTTCTTGCCTCTCCCACTTCGCCCTTGCCGAGCGAAATGCTGACGAACGCGCAGCAGCCGTCGCCGATCATCACGGCGATGGCGAGCGCCACGACCGTGAGCGGAAAGACGACGGTGTTTGCCGCGTTGCCGTAGGAACCGAGGTAGCTTGCGTTGGCGATGAAGATCTGGTCGACGATGTTATAGAGCGCGCCGACGAGCAGCGAGATGATGCACGGGACGGCATAGCGCTGCATGAGCTTTCCCACGCGCTCCGTCCCCAAAAACTGGTTTGTGTTTTCCATGGTGGTCTTCCTCCTGCGCATAAAAATAAGAGATGCGTTCTGCCGGATCAATCCGGACTTACGCATCTCTGCTGCACGATTTGAATATGAAGTTGTCCTCTCCCTCCTTTTGCCGTAAAAAAGCGTGCGGCGTTTCTGCAACCGGATTTACGCAGAAACGCCACACGCTGTGAATTGATTTTATCAAATTGTTTCGAGCAATTCAAATGTTTTTTGCGGCACGGGCCGCAAATTTTTATTTAGTCCTGCTCCATGAAGCTGCGGATATAGGCGATCAGCATTTTCGCCGTGCCCTCGAAGCCGAGCACATCGCTCTTGACGGTCATGTCGTAGCCGCGGGCGTCGCCCCACTTCGTCTCGCAGTAGTAGTTGTGGTAGGACTTTCTGGAGCGGTCGACCTCTTTGATCTCCTCGATTGCGTCCTCGGCAGACAGGCCCTTCTTCTCCATCACGCGGCCGACCTTGGCTTGCTGGTTGCCGCAGATGAAAATGCTCAGCATATTGGGGTTGCCCTTGAGCACCTGGTCGCTGCAGCGGCCGATGATGAGGAAGCTCTCGCCGTTTGCCGCCTTGTCGCGTAGCATGGCGAACGTCTTTTCCGCCACGTTGACCTCAAGAGAATTCGAATACTTGCCGATGCGGCGCGAGGCAAAGAAGTTGACAGGCTTTTCGTCCATCTTGCGGATCATTTCCTCGCTGTAGCCTTCGGAAACGATCTCCTTTTCGATGGAGTCCTTGTCATAGAGCTTGATACCGAGCTCTTGCGCGATCATGTCGGCAATGTAATGGCCGCCGCTGCCGTGCTCGCGGCCAAGGGTGATGATGATCTGGTTTTTCATGGGATCGCACTCCTTTCCTTTTTCCGTTTACAGATAGCGTAGGAATAAGTAGGCCGTGGAAACTGCCATGACAATGATCGTCGCAGGCACGCAGTACTTGCAGTAGCGGCCCCAGCCAATGGGATAGCCGCCCTTGGCCGAAGCCGAAGTGCCGACGACGTTGGCGCTCGCGCCGATGGGCGTCGCGTTGCCGCCGAGGTCCGTGCCGAGCGAAAGCGCCCAGGCAAGCACGCCGATATCCATGCCCTCTGTCGCGGCGATGGCGCGGATAACAGGGATCATGGTCGCGGCAAAGGGGATATTGTCGACAAAGGCGCTCGTGATGGCCGAGAGCCACAGAATGACGATCACAATAACCGCGATATTGCCCTCACTGACCGAGGTGATGAAGTTCGCGATCATGTTGAGCACGCCTGTCTTTTCAAGGCCCGCCACGGAAACGAACAGGCCGATGAAAAAGAGCAGCGTCTTATAGTCCACGCCCTTAATGATTTCTATAACAGATTTTTTGCCGCTGGTCAAGCCCAAAACGATCAGCGTCAAAATCGCGACAATCACGCCGATGCACGCGACGGAAAGCTCCGTCTGCGCGTGCGTGATGAGCAGCACGACCGCCAGCAGGAAAACGCCTGCGCTCGCAAGAAATGCCTTCTTGTTCGTGATGGCCGTCGAAGGCTCGGGACAGGTGACGGGGCCGCCGTTGGCATGCTCGGCGCGCTCAAGTTCCTTGCGGAAGCAGAGCGTGAAGTAAATGAGCATGAACACAAAGCAGATCGCCACGACCGCGCCGGTATTTTCGATGAAGTCGAAGAATGTGTAGCCGAGCGAGGTGCCGATGATGATGTTCGGCGGGTCGCCGCACATCGTGGCCGCGCCGCCGAGGTTCGCGCAGAAAATTTCAGACAGGATCATCGGCACGGGGTCGAATTTCATCGTCTGCGCCAGTTCGAGCGTGACGGTGGCGAGAAACAGCACGACCGTGATGCTGTCGATGAACATCGACAAAAACGCCGAGAGCGACATAAAGCAGATGAGCAGCGGCACCGTGCGGTAGTGTACGAGCTTGGCAAGCGTCAGGCACAGCCAGCGGAAAAAGCCCGCCTTGCCGAGGCCCTCGACCATGATCATCATGCCGGCGATAAACAGGATCGTCGACCAGTTGATGCCCGCCGTGCTCTCCTCACTTGCGCCGTACCAGAATGTGCTCTGGAAAAACGCGCCGAGGTTGAGCGTCTCCCAAATGGCGCTCATCGAGCGCATGCAGACGCCGAACACCAGCACGAGCACGAGCGCGCCGCTCCCGAGCGTAATGTAATGCCGTTCAAACTTATCGAGGATAATAAGCAGGAACATAGTGACAAAAATGCAGATGGCAATGATCTGAGCAAACATGTTATTCCTCCCTGTGCTGTGGAATTCCCAGCGCGAGCCATTATATCGGTCTCTTACGCGGAAGCGAAATGTTATCTTGACATGGAGGATATGTCATTTTTCTATGCCGTCCGAATTTTCCTGATTTCATGCGGCTTTTCGACGGTGTTTACTTTTCGTCAAGGTTCTGTTCTTTTTTCCCGAATACGCTTGCGCCGCCGCTTCGCTTCTGTTACAATCAGTCTTGCCGTCCGCAAGGTGCGGACGAATGCTTTTCTCTTCCGTCAAATTTTACGCAGTCAGGTTCCTCGCCGCCGCGCAGAACCCCAATCATTTCTTTTTCAGAGGAGCTTGCCTATGAACATCAGCTACGACAGCTACCGCGTCTTTTATTACGCCGCCAAATACCGCAGCTTTTCGCAGGCCGCCGCGGCGCTCTACAGCAACCAGCCCAACGTGACACGCATGATCCGAAAGCTCGAATCCGAGCTCGGCTGCGCGCTGTTTTTCCGCTCGCCGCAGGGCGTGCGCCTCACGCCCGAGGGGGAGAAGCTCTACACGCACATCGCCGTCGCGTTTGAGAGCATCGAGGCAGGCGAAGAGGAGGTCCTCTCCGACCAGAGCTTGCAAAGCGGTATCGTCCACATCGCAGCGAGCAGCCTTGCCCTGCGCACGCGGCTTTTGCAGGTGCTCGCGCGCTACCGGCGCGCATACCCGCACGTGCGCATCTGCCTGACGAACCACTCTGCCTCCCACGGCCTCGCCGCCGTGCAGAACGGCCTTGCCGACTTCGCCATTCTGGCAGAGGGCGCGTCCGTGCCGGATTCGCTCACGGCGCAGAAGATCGATGAAATTCAGGAGATCCCCATCTGCGGCCCGGCGTTTTTGGAGCTCACCGAGGAGCCCGTTTCGCTCAAAAGGCTTGCCGACTACCCGATCATCAGCTTGACGGAGGGGACATCGTCGCACGACTTTTATGCCGAGCTCTTCCTGCGCCACGGTCTTTCGTTCAGCCCCGATGTGGAGGTCGAGACCACGGCACAGGTGCCGCCCGTGGTGCAGAGCGACCTTGGCGTCGGCTTCGTGCCGCGCGAGATGCTTTACGGCACGCCGGAGGCAAGCGGTATCTACCCCATCATGCTCGAAGAGCCCATTCCCGCACGCAGCGTCTTCCTCTTCCAGCGCAAGACGCAGCCGCTGAGCATCGCCGCCAAAAAGCTGCGGCAGATGCTGCTCGAAGACGCGCCGCAGGAGAGTGGAAAATAATCAGACAAAGCCCCGCCGTTTTCACAGCAGGGCTTTTCTCTTCACTTTTTTACAGATTCAGCAGCGTTTCGCTCAGGCGCTTGCCGGCGCTTCCGGCAAAGTCCTCCGCCCGGCGGATGCGCAGGAACGACGCGCCGTAGATCATGCGCTCGTTTTCAAGCTCTCCGTCCTCGCCGAGGAAAATGCCGATGACGTGCGCGCCCTCGCGCCGGAGCTTTCGCACCTGAAAGCAGGTGTCGCGGATGGCGGCGTCGCCGACGTAGACTTCCGGCGCGCCCTCGCGCTTGCGGCCGCTGACCATGTCGTTCGGTAAGCCGTCGCTGAACACGATGATAATTTTGTGCTCCTCGCGCCGCTTCTTGAGGTCGAGTCCCGCCGCGGCCAGCGCAAGGCCGTCGCGGTTATTCGACGTTGCGCGGTACTCCAAAATGCGGCGGTCGGCCTCGCTCTTGTCGTCGTAATCGCGGAAGCGCCGCAGCACCGTGTAGTTGCCGTAAGTGCAGTAGCTCATCACGCGGTGCGGAATGCGGATGCGGCTGAGCGCCGCGCTGAAGAGGTAGCTTTGCAGCGCCACCATGCTCTGCCGCACGCTCTGCGAGCCGCTTGCGTCGATCAAAAGCTCCACGACGACGGCGGACGGTTCCTGCCGGACGATCTTTTCAAAAAGCTGCGGATTTTCGCAGCGGCTGACCTTCCAGAGCAGATCGTTTTGCAGCACGCCGTGGTCGGCGCGGTAAACGTCCGGCTCGCTGCGCAGGCTCAGCGCATTGCGAAAGGCCTGCTCGATGCTGCGGATGCCCTGACGCGCGGCGTCCTCGTGCTCTTGGAGCATTTTGAGGTTGCCGTCCCGACTGGCGCGCAGCGATTGGGCGCGCGGCTCACTGCCCTCGTAGGCGTCCGCGCTCAGGCCGTCGGTGAAGAGGAGCTTTCGCTCCTCGTGGATGCCGGTGCAGACGGCGCTTTCGATCTCCTCCATCGCCTGCTCGGTCTGAAAGCTGGGGCCAAAGTTGCGCATCAGATACTCCGGAATGCCGGCGAGCGCGTCGTCCGGCAGGACGAGGCCATCGGCCGATGCCTCGCCCGCCTTGTCGTATTGGAGTTCCATCTCCTCGGTCTGCGTCCACTCGATGTCCCCGGGTTCGGCTGCGGGCTCCCACTCTTCCGTCTCGCGCTCGGGTAAGATGTCCTGATTGTGGTCGAGCGCAAAATAGCGGATGAAAATTTTGCGGTACAAAAGCGCTGCGAGTTCGACGAGCGACTTTGCGGCCGCGCAGCTCTCGCTGCGCGCGGCAAGGTCGTCAAACTCGGCCAGCATGTCTTCAAAACCGCTGAAATTTTTCAAAATGCGGCGGTCGCCCTCCGTCGCCGCGGCGGGAAACTGCTTCGTCAGATCGTAAATGTACATCCAGCCGCGCGAGCTGCGCCGGTAGCGCAGGAGGTCGCCACGCAAAATCTCGCCCGCCGCCTGCTCCGCCATCACGGCGACGCCCGGGCGCTCGCCCATCAGCTTTGCCCTCACGGCGCGCTCGACGCACAGGTGCGCAATGGGCAGCAGCACGTCCATATTGTAGGCCGCGTAGCGGTGCCGCCGCAGCCACAGATTCAAGTCATCGAGCCCGAAAAACTTGTCCGCCCCGCCGAGGACGACGCCCTCGTACACCTCCACCATGCCGCCCGCGCGCTCAAAGGGTTCGCTCATCTTCTGCACATACTCGGGATAGGTCCGCTTGCGGTGATCTTCGGAAACGGTCAAAAATAGGCTCTCTTCTCTGCCGATGCTCATCTCTTCAGGCAAAGCGCGTCAGCGCTACGTCGCGCACGAGCGCATACTCGTACTCATCGAAGCATTTATTCGTGATGCTCACGGCGATGGCATCCTTCGGTGCCATGCCGTCGGTCATCAGGTGCAGGGCCGCGATCATGCCGCGCATATCGACGGAGTTCGTCGAGATCTCGCCGTTCACGGCCTTGGCGTTCAGATCGAGGAACAGCCCCGTGCAGCGCTTGATGTTCTCGTCCGATGCCTCGGACACGTTGGCGCGCATCAGCTCGCAGAGCTGGGGTTCCTCGAGCGTCGGCATACGGATGACCGTAAAGCGCGAGACGAGCGCTTCGTTCAGCTCGCGCGTACCGGCGTAACCGTAGTTCATCGTGGCGATGAAGCGCGCGGCGGGGTGGATAGGGATACACTCATAGCCCGGCACGTCGATGAGGCGGCGGTAGTCGAGCGCGGAGTGCAGCACGGCCACGGCGTCGTTTTTCGCCATGTTGATCTCATCTAAGATGCAGAAGCCGCCGTACTGCGCGGCGAGCGCGACAGGGCCGCGGCGCAGCCGCACTTCGCCGCCGGTGAAGGTGTCGGTGCCGATGAGCGTGCTGCTGTCGGTATTCACGTGGAACGACACGGTGTAGACCGGACGGGCGAAGAGCCACGCGAGGTTGTCCGCCAGAATGTTCTTGCCCGTGGCCTTGCCGCCGGAGAGCAGAACGTTCTCCCCCTGCAGAAGCGCGGCGACGGCCAGCTCCATGATCTCATCGCCGATGAATTTGACGGGCGGCTCGGCGATGCGGCTGCACACCGCCTCGTCCGCGACGTATTGCTTTTTGAATTGCTCCAGTCGGAGCGATAGATCCTGTCTCATGTCTTTGATAGTTCCCTTCTGTGTGCGGAAACGGTTCCCGCGCGATGCGCTCTTTTCAGCGCTTTTCCATGCAGAGCATTATAGTATTCACGCGGAATATTGTCAATTTGCGCCGCCGTTGCGCGCGGGAAAAACCTGTGGTTCTCTGAATGCAGAGAACTCCATTTTCAAAAAGGGGGCCGTATTATGCTGACGATCTTCAACCGCAAGGAACTCATCACCACGATGGACATGCAGCGCCAGGCCAATATCCGCAGCATCCTGTCCGCCAATGGCATTGCCTACACGGTCAGAACCGAGAATTTGCAGGGCTCTTCCGCGCTTGGCAGCCGCAGCCGCGGGAGCAGCGGCAGCTTCGGCGTTGACCCGAACTATTCGTATGAGTATCATATCTACGTCCACAAAAACGACTATGAAAACGCCCTGAGACTGATTCGGTAACGTCCCTGAGCCCTAGAACGATAAAAGGCATTCCGCGCGATCGCGCGGAATGCCTTTTCTTTTGTTTTACAGCGCGGTCCCCTTTTTCGGCACGAAAAAGGACTTCATATCCGCCCTTTCAAGCTCGAGCAGCTTGATCTTTTTGTCGACGCCGCCCGCGTAGCCGGTCAGGCTGCCGCTCGCGCCGACCATGCGGTGGCAGGGGATGATGAGCGAAATATCGTTGTGCCCCACCGCGCCGCCGACGGCCTGCGCAGACATGTGCGTTAGGCCCTGCTTCTCCGCCAGCTTTCGCGCAAGCGTGCCGTAGGTCGTTGTTTCACCGTAGGGAATTTCCAGCAGCAGCGCCCATACTGCCTGCTGGAATGCCGAACCCACGGGGTGGAGCGGCGGCGTGAAGTCCGGCTCGCGGCCCGAAAAGTAGATATCGAGCCAGCGCTTGGCCTCGCACAAAACAGGCGTCTTGCTCTCGGCATACTCTTTTGGCAGCGTGCGGGCAAAATATTTCTGCCCGTCGAACCACAGGCCCGTCAAGCCCTCTTCGTCCGCCGCAAGCAGGATGCCGCCGAGCGGCGAATCATAATGCTGGGTGTAAGTCATCGTCCTCGCCTCATTTCTTCTCTTTCGGTGCGTAATCGTGCAGCTCGGGGATCGCACCGCCGGACACCGCCCAGAGGTACAGGCTCGCCACGCTGCCATAGGGCGAAAAGCGGCGGCGGTACTTTTCAAAGAGCCCTCGGTCGATCTTTCGGTGGTGGTACACCATGCGCAGCCCCCGCTGGATGGCAAGGTCGTCGCAGCTCAACACGTCCTGCCGCTGCATGCAGAAGAGCAAAATCATCTCCGCCGTCCACACGCCGATGCCCTTGAGGGACGAAAGCTCCCGGATAGCCTCCTCGTCGCTTTTTTGCCAGATACCTTCTAAATCGAATGCGCCGGTGTGGACCTTTTCGGCAAAATCCGTGATGTACTCCGCCTTTCTGAACGTCATGCCGAGTGATTGGAGCTTGGAAACACCCGCGGCGAGGACCGTCTCGGCGTTGACCTCGCCGAGTGCCGACAGCATCCGCTGCCAGATCGTCTCCTGTGCCTTGGTCGAGATCTGCTGGCCGACGATGTGGTGCACGACGGCGGAAAAGAGGTCAGTATCCACTTTTCTCTCGACATGGCCGATGCGGTCGATGACCTCGGCCATGCGCTTATCCTTCTTTTTAAGATAGTCGGTCTCCTCTTCCCCGTAGGCAAAATACATTGAGCTTCCTCCCCGCCGCGTCATCTAAAACGTATGTTCTATATATTATATGGTGCCATTTTCTTTCTGTCAAGCGTGCAAGCTTTTGCAACGGCCTATCGAAAAAATTTTCGAAACCCTCTTGACTGAAAGTGCACTTTAAGTTGTAGAGTATCAGTGAACTTTAAGAACAACAGTTTTTAGAGGAGGAATGTCTCATGAACAAGCCTTATATCGTATGCCACATGATGACCTCGGTCGACGGACGTATCGACTGCGCCATGACCGAGCACCTACCCGGCGTGCAGGAATATTACGACACGCTCGACGCGCTGGACGCGCCCACACGTATCAGCGGCCGCGTGACCGCGGAGCTCGAAATGGCGCTGCCCGGAAAGTTTGAGGCCAAGACCGCCGAAGCACTTGGCAAGGAGGCCTTTTCCAAGGCCGCCGACGCCGAGGGCTACGAGATCGTCGTTGACACCCACGGCACGCTCCTCTGGGGTGAGAGCGCCGAAGACGAGCGTCCGCTGCTCATCCTGACGAGCGAGCAGGTCAGCAAGGAGTACCTTGCGTATCTCAACGGCAAGCACATCTCGTGGATCGCCTGCGGCAAGGAACACGTCGACTTGAAGCGCGCGTGCGAAATTCTCGCCGCGGAGTTTGACGTCAAGAGAGCCGCCGCGGTCGGCGGCGGACACATCAACGCAGGCTTCCTCGCCGCGGGGCTACTCAACGAGGTCAGCATTCTGATCGGCGCCGGCATCGACGGCCGCGGCGGCATGCAGAGCGTGTTCGACGGCCTGCCGATGGAGCGCGGCGTCACGCCGCTCAAGCTCACGAGCGTGCAGCAGTACGGCAGCGGCGCGGTCTGGCTGCGCTACAATGTGGAAAAGTAAAGCAGAGGAGGCTTTTTAACATGAAGTACGAAAATAAAGAAGCATTTGAACAGGTCAACATGTTCGGCACCGGCACGCCGAACACCGCTTACGCCAAGTTTTTCATCGGCGATTCGTTCTTAAATCCTCTGACTGACCCGAAAGGCAGCCTCTTCGCCGCGAACGTGACCTTCGAGCCCGCCTGCCGCAACAACTGGCACATCCATCACGCGACTTCCGGCGGCGGACAGCTCCTTCTCTGCACCGCGGGCGAGGGCTGGTATCAGGAAGAGGGCAAGGACGCCGTCAGCCTGCACGAGGGCAGCGTCATCATGATCCCCGCGGACGTGAAGCACTGGCATGGCGCGAAAAAGGACAGCTGGTTCAGCCACATCGCCGTTGAAGTCCCCGGCAAAAACTGCCGGAACGAGTGGTGCGAGCCGGTCTCGGACGAAGAGTACAATAAGCTGTAATCGGAGGCAATTTCCATGATCTTAAACGAAACTTATACGCTCGAAAACGGCCTGAGCATCCCCAAGCTCGGCCTTGGCACCTGGTTCATCGACGACGATCAGGCCGCCGAGGCCGTCCGCACCGCCGTGAAGCTCGGCTACCGCCTCATCGACACCGCGCAGGCCTACGGCAACGAGCGCGGCGTGGGCGAGGGCGTGCGCACCTGCGGCGTTCCGCGCGAGGAGCTTTTTGTCGCCAGCAAGGTGGCCGCGGAGCTCAAGACCTATGACGAGGCCAAAAAGTCCATCGACGAAACGCTCGGGAAGATGGGCCTTGACTACCTTGACCAGATGACCATCCACTCTCCCCAGCCGTGGAACCAGTTTCGCGTGGAAAAGCGCTATTCTGAAGAAAATAAAGCCGTCTGGCGCGCGCTCGAGGATGCGCAAAGCGAGGGCAAGGTCAGAGTCATCGGCGTGTCGAACTTTCTGCGCGACGACCTTGAAAATCTGCTCTCCGACCGCCGCGTAAAGCCGATGGTCAACCAGATCCTGCTGCACATCAGCAACACCGACCTCGCGCTGCTCGACTACTGCCGCGAGCAGGGCATCCAGGTGGAGGCCTACTCCCCCATCGCCCATGGCGAGGCGCTCAAGAACCCCGCCATCGCGGAGATGGCGAAAAAGTACGGCGTCAACGCCGCGCAGCTGTGCATCCGCTATGTCATCGAGCTCGGCGCGGTCGCGCTGCCGAAGACGGCCAACCCCGACCACATGGCGAGCAACGCCGCCGTGGACTTCACCATCTTGAGTGAGGACATGGAGACGCTCAAGCACACGGACCGCATCGCCGACTACGGCGAGTTCAACATCTTCCCCGTCTTCAGCGGCAAGCCGCTCGCGTAACGAACGCAAAAGGAAAAGGAGAGAACGCAGCAGCGTCCTCTCCTTTTTTACAAAAGCATGCAGAAACCGATCTGCATACAGAGCCATCTTTCAAAAAGTTTCTTATTTCTTCTCTTCCTCGCGCACAAACATCATCAAAAAGCTGACTGCGAGCAGCAGGCAGGACACCCAGATGCCCTTTTCGGCAAAGCGCGCCGTCAGGACGCTGCCAAGCCCCGCGCCGACGGCAAAAATACCGATGACGCCAAAATACGTCAGTGCCTTTTTCAGCACCTCGCGGTCGTGCGTGTGGAAGTAGACGCACAGCGCCTCGGTGCCGCTGCGCATGTTGCCGATGCACATGGTGCTCGCGTAGGCGTGGCCGCGCACCTTGCGGAAGGTCTGCACCTGCATCGCGCAGACGAACGAGACGAGCGCGTTTGCAAAGGTGTTGACCTCCTGCGGCAGGAAGCCGACAAAAAACAGCAGCACGATCTCGGCCAGAATGATGAGCTGGCGCCAGTGCACCTTTTCCATGCACTTATAGCGGCGATGGACGCATTCCGCCACAAAAATGCCCGCCATAAACGAGATCAGCGGCACAAAATAGCGGAAAACACCTGCCCAGTCACCTGCAAAAAGGTGTGTGCTCATCAGCACGATGTTGCCCGTCTGCGCGTTGGCAAACACCTTGTCGCGGCAGCAATAGGTATAGGCGTCCTGCAATCCGCCGGATAAAATGATAAACGCGGACATCAGGAACGAATCGGACATCTGCCCGTGCGGTCGATCAAGCTGCATGGTTACATTTTGGCTCCTGTTCGTTAAAATTCCGCCATGATTATACGGCGGTGGCCGCGCTTCGTCAAGTGGCTTTTGCGTCGAGCCGCGCGGTGTATCTGCGAATGCACGCCGCAGCGTAAACGGCGGTGACAAGCTCCGTGATGGGCATGGCGAACCAGAGCGAATCCGCGCCCGCAAGAAGCGGCAGCATCAGGATCAGTGCACCGCTGATGACGAGTCCGCGCGCGACCGACACGATAAACGCCGCCTTCGGCTGTAAGATGACCTGGAAATAATACGTCGAGAAGATGTTGAACGGCAGCAGCAGGAATGAGATCGCATACGTGCGGATGATGGCCGGGGCCATCGCCAAGATCGTCTCCGTCGGGCTCATAAAAATGCGGATGTAGAGATTCGGGCACGCCACGCTCGGTGCCGTCCAGAAAACGCCGAAAAATACGACCGTCCACAGCGCATATCGCAGCGTCTCGCGGATGCGAGCCTCTTTCCCCGCGCCGAAATTCGTCGAAATGATGGGCTGGGATGCCTGTCCGACGCTGTACGCGCAGCACTGGACGAATGTGCTGACGTTGATGATGGGGCCGTAGATCGCGAGCGCGTCCGAGCCGAGGTATTGCATGATCTGGCGGTTGAAGAGCACAGTCAGAATACCCATCGCCATGTCGATAAAGAAGCTCGAAAAGCCCGTGACGGCGATCTTCCACAGCTTGCGCGCAAGCCTCTTTGGTTTCACGAGGCGCAGCGTGTTCTTCCTGCTCGCAAAGTGCGTCAGCATCACGAGGAACGACACCGCCGAGCCCAGCGCCGTGGCAAGACCTGCGCCGTAAACGCCCATATCGCATGGGAAGACGAAGAACCAGTCGCCGAACACATTGAAGATGCCGCCCGACAGCACACCAAGCGTCGCAAGTGCGGGCGCGCCGTCGTTGCGCAGAAATGCCGCAAGCATCTGATTGAAGAGGAACAGCGGGAATACAACTTTAACGGGGATCATGTACCGCTGCGCGAGGGCGAGCAGCGTCTCATCCGTGCCGAAAAACATCAGAAGCGGACGCTCGAAGAGGATGAGCCCGACCCACGCGAGCGCCGCCAGAATGACCGAGCCGATGACCGCTGCGGTGAAATACTGCTCGTCCTCACCGTCGGCGCTCATGCCGCTGCCGCGCTTCGTGCTGAAGATCACACTGCCGCCGATGCCCATGAGAAGGCCAATGCTGTAAATGACGTTCCACACCGGCGCGACCACAGCCAGCTCCGCCGTGCCATCAGGCCCCTGATACTGCCCCACCATCGCCATGTCGACGATGCCGTAGATGCTGGAGATCAGCGCACTGCCGAACGCTGCCGACAAGTATTTGAAGTAAAGCGTTTTGATATTTCCACGCAAAAGGTCCATTGTCGTTTCCTCCTGTCAACAAAAAAAGCCGGATAAGGAACAGGCATTTCAACCTGCGCCTTATCCGGCTGCCGTTTCTTTCGAACAGCGCGCCCTCCGAGCGAGCAAGAGGGACTTTAGCACAAGAAAACGGCAATGTCAAGCCGCGGCGATCTCCCTCCTTTTTCCTTTCTGAATTTTCCGTGGACAATTTCTTCCCGATGGGGTAACATCATAGAAAAACGGAAACGGACGGGAAGTATGAACAAGTACAGCATCTTGAAGCAATATTACGGCCACAGCGCGTTTCGCGCGGGGCAGGAGGCGCTGATCGACGCGATCCTCTCCGGGCGCGATGCACTGTGCGTCATGCCGACGGGCGGGGGCAAGTCGCTCTGCTATCAGATCCCCGCGCTGCTCCTGCCGGGCATCACGCTCGTCGTCTCGCCGCTCATCTCGCTGATGAAGGATCAGGTCGCAGCGCTCAAGAGCGCGGGCGTTCCCGCGGCGTACATCAACAGCTCACTGACAGGCGAGCAGATCCGCACGGTCTACGCCCGCACGCGCAAGGGTGCCTACAAGCTCATCTACGTCGCGCCCGAGCGGTTGGAAACGAACAGCTTTTTATCGCTGATGCAGGAGATGGACGTGTCGTTTCTCGCTGTGGACGAGGCACACTGCATTTCGCAGTGGGGACAGGACTTCCGCCCGAGTTACCTCGGCATTGTCGATTTCATCAATGCCCTGCCGCGCAGACCCATTGTCGCGGCCTACACCGCGACGGCGACAAAGCAGGTGCAGTCTGATATCCTGCGGCTCTTGCAGCTGCAAAGCCCGTACCGCATCGTGACGGGCTTCGACCGTCCGAACCTCTATTTCGACGTGCGCCGCCCGAAAAACAAGTTTTCCGCCCTCGCCGCACTCATTGACGAGCGGCGGGGCAGGAGCGGCATCGTCTACTGTGCAACGCGCGCGGCGGTCGAGCGCGTGTGCGACAGCCTGTGTGACCGCGGCATCGCCGCCACGCGCTACCACGCGGGCCTCACAGATGAGGAGCGGCAGCAGAATCAGGACGATTTTCAGTTTGACCGCAAGACCGTCATGGTCGCGACGAACGCCTTCGGCATGGGCATCGACAAGTCAAACGTCAGCTTTGTCATCCATTACAACATGCCGAAGAGCCTCGAGGCCTACTATCAGGAGGCGGGCCGCGCCGGACGCGACGGCGAGAATGCCGACTGCGTCCTGCTCTTTGCGCCCGCCGATGTGGAGACCGCGCGCTTTCTCATCGAAAACGGCGGGGCCGACCAGCTCTCGGAGGAGGACGCCGCGCTCGTGCGCAAACGCGACTATGAGCGCCTGCAGGCGATGACGGGGTACTGCAAATCCGTCGACTGTCTGCGCGGGCGGCTGCTTGACTACTTCGGCCAGATACACCCCGCAAACTGCGGAAACTGCTCCAACTGTAAAGCGACCTACCAGGCCGAGGACATCACGCTCTCGGCGCAGATGATCTTATCGTGCGTCATGCGCATCCGCGAGCGGCTGGGCTACTACGTCGGCAAAACGCTCGTCATTCAGGTCCTGCGAGGGAGCCGCGACCAGCGTCTTTTGTCGCTCGGCCTTGCGAGCCTGTCGACCTATGGTCTCATGGACAAAACGTCGCCAAGCGTCATCGAGCGGTACATCGAATACCTCGAATCCGCGGGATATCTCGAGGTCGACCAGCACTATTCGACGCTCAGGCCCACAAAAAAAGCATCCGCCGTGCTCTTTGACGGCGAATGCGTGCTGATGCAGAAACGGGTGGAGCCGAAGGCGGAGAAAAAGCGCCCGCGCGGCGCGTTTTCGGACGAATTCGAGGAAAACCGCCTTTACGAGGCGCTGCGCGCCCAGCGCGCGGAGCTTGCCAAGCGCGAGAGCGTTCCCGCCTACGTCATCTTTTCGAACGCGACGCTCGCCGACATGGCGGAGAAAGCGCCGCGCTCGCTCTCAGAGCTTCTTGAGGTCTCGGGTGTCGGCGAGCGGAAGGCCTCCCGCTACGGAGAGGCCTTTCTGCGCACCATTGAGGAGTATATACAGCAGCAGGGGTAAAGCGGGCTCACTTCAGCACCGTGCCGTCTGCCAGCGTGATGGTATAGCCGTTGAAGTTGATGGTGCCGTTGTTGGTGAGGCTCGTGAGCGTGCAGTTGCCGGTCAGGTTCCACGTGCAGCCGTTCTCGATCGTGACGACCGCGTTGTCGCTGACGGCGGTGCCGCCCTCGGCATTGTCGATGATGTTGATGGTGCCGATGAAGGTGCTGCCGTTTTTCATCGTCATCGTGAGATTTGAGATGGTATCGACGATGATATCGCCTGCAAGCGTCTGACCATCTGCGGCGAATTCGACCTGTGCGCCGTTGCTGCCGGCGGTGCCCCAGCCGCGGCTGGCACTGTTGCCGACCACGCGCAGCAGCGCGCCGTCCGCATCATTGTTGACGATATTCACGCCGGAGAGCGTCAGCAGGCAGTGGGTGTTCGTGATGTAGAACATGTCGCCGCTGCTGCCAACGAGGCTTTCCCCTTGGAACGAGGTCATTATTGCCCGCCAACCTAAAAAAACTAAAGGAAAGTTTGAACATTTTGTTTTTCACGAAAACGCAAAAAGCAGTGCCGCCTGAAATCAGGCGGCACTGTTCCTATTGATATAATGTTCCCACCGGCGCGGCGTAAGCGGTTAGTTTGCTCTAACTCGCAGTCTTTTGAAAAGCCGCCGCAGGGCAGCTTTTCAATATATCCTGCTTTCCCGCTTGCCTTCGGGAAGGTGATCGACCTTGCGTATTGTAGCACAGCGATTTTCGCATTGCAAGAGCGGTTTGCAAATTTTTCGCGATATTTTCTTTGCTACATACGCTTTCTCGCCCCGTCCGCTGCGACAAACTGTTCCCATTCTGTGTCCCGCGGCACTTGCATCCCGCGGCTTTCGCTGGTATACTATGTCCAGAAGTTAGATGTATTTAACAGAATTGATATTTCACACAGAAAAGACGGTGAACGATATGGAAGCATTTTACGGCATTTTGATCCCATTTCTCGGCACGTCGCTCGGCGCGGCGTGCGTGTTCTTCATGAAAAAGTCGCTCAGCGACGCTGTGCAGCGCTCGCTGACGGGCTTTGCCGCGGGCGTGATGGTCGCGGCCTCGGTCTGGAGCCTGCTGATCCCCGCCATCGAGCAGTCGTCGGCGATGGGAAAACTCTCGTTTCTGCCGGCGTTTCTCGGCTTTTGGGTCGGCATTCTCTTTTTGCTGCTGCTCGACCACGTCGTCCCGCACCTGCACGCCAAGAGCGGGCAGGTCGAGGGGCCGAGGAGCCAACTCCAGCGCACGACGATGATGGTACTGGCCGTCACACTGCACAACATCCCCGAGGGCATGGCCGTCGGCCTCGCGTTCGCGCTCGCGGCGGACGGGGAGAGCCTTGCCGGCGCGTTCGCGCTGGCGCTTGGCATCGGCGTGCAGAACTTTCCCGAGGGCGCGGCGGTGGCGCTGCCGGTGTACCAGGCGGGCAAGTCGAAACGGCGCGCCTTCTGGACCGGCGTGCTCTCCGGCGCGGTGGAGCCGCTGTTCGGCGCGCTCGTCGTGCTCGCGGCGGCGGGAATCCATGCGCTGATGCCGTGGCTTCTGAGCTTTGCAGCGGGGGCGATGCTCTACGTCGTGGCGGAGGAGCTTCTTCCGCGCGCGGGCGGACGGCGGGGGACGTGCGGCTTCCTCGTGGGCTTCCTTCTGATGATGATACTGGACGTCGCGCTGGGGTAAGCGTGAAAAATCCGGCATAGAATGGCGCGAGGTGATCGACCATGCACATTCATGTTGTAAAGCGCGGCGACACGCTTTCTTCCATCGCCGCGATGCACGACGCCCTGCCCGCGTTCGTCGCGGCGGACAACGGCCTTACGCTGAGTACGCCGCTTGTGATCGGCCAGGCGCTCGTCGTGCGGACGCCGAAGACACTGCACACCGTGCGCGCGGGGGAGACGCTTTCGTCCATCGCGCGGGACTATGATTTGAGCGTCAGGACGCTCCTGCGGCGGAACTTTTTCCTCCACGGACGCGAGCTTCTGCGCGAGGGCGACGTGCTTGCCATCGACTACGCAGACGAAGCGCCGCTCGGTACGCTCGGCGTGAACGCCTACGCCTACCCCTACATCGGCGGCGAGCTGCTCGACTCGGTCCTGCCGTACCTGACGTATCTGACGCCGTTCACCTACGGCATCACGCCCGCGGGAGTCCTTGCGCCGCTCGACGACGCGCGCCTGTTCGAACGTGCGGCGCGCTATGGCGCAAAATCGCTCATGCACCTCTCGACGCTGACGCCGGAGGGGAATTTTTCGAGCGAAAACGCCGCGGCGCTCCTGCAAAACGACCGCGCGCAGAGCGCGCTCCTTGCCGAGATCTTGCAGACGATGGCGAAAAAGGGATACTACGGCCTCGACGTCGACTTCGAGTACGTCCCGCCGGAGCTGCGCGAGGACTACGCCGCGTTCGTCTGCCGTCTGCGCGAGGCGCTGAACGCCGAGGGAAAGCCCGTCGTCGCCGCGCTCGCGCCGAAGACGAGCGCGCAGCAGCGCGGACTGCTCTACGAGGCGCACGACTACGCGCTGCTATCAAAAGCCGCGAACGCCGTGTTCCTGATGACCTACGAATGGGGCTACACCTACAGCGAGCCGCAGGCCATCGCGCCGCTGCCGCAGGTGCGCGCGGTGCTCGATTACGCGCTCTCGGTCACGGCGGGGGAGAACATCTTCCTCGGCGCGCCGCTGTACGCCTACGACTGGCCGCTGCCCTACGAAAAAGGCCGCACGCGGGCCGAGACGTTCTCGTCGCAAGCGGCCGTCGCGCGGGCGCGGCTGGTGGGGGCGGAAATTGAGTTTGACGAAACCGCGCGCTCGCCCTGCTACCACTACTTCGACAAAATGCGGCGCGAACACGTCGTCTGGTTCGAGGACGCGCGCTCGCTGCGCGCGAAGATCGCCCTCGCGGCGGAAAAGGGCTTGCAGGGCATCGGCTTCTGGCAGGCGGGGCGGGAGCTCGCGCAGGCGTGGCCGCTGCTCGACGCGCTGGTCACGCTCGAAACCCTCTAAAAAATGCAAAAAACCGCCCAACGGGCGGCAAAGATTGACAAAATGCGGCAAAAACCGTAAAATAAAGGTAGGCGCTGTTGTAAACGGCGGTTAGCCACTCCCTTGCGAAAAGGGGTGATGCGGATGGGAAGAGGAAATGCTCTGCGTTTTCTTCTGTGTCTCGTCATTGTCCTCGTGGTAATGACCTACATAGCCCCAAAAGCGTGTTAACCGCCCGGCGGCCACCGAGCGGTTAACATAGTATTGTTTTAACCAGCTTTGAGGGCTAACCGTCATGACAACAGCGCCCTTTTCTATCTCCATTATACCCCGCTTTCCAGCGTTGTCAAGGCGGAAAAATTTTTCTCCGCTGCACCGGTTCGTCCCAAAAACCGCTTTACAGCTTTATAGCTGTAAACGGTCCGCGCAAATGCGTGGGCTGCACAAAATGAGGAGGAAAAACATGTACAACAACACCTATGAACGACCCAGAACCCAGATCGAAAAATGCGAGCACTTAGCGCGGATGAAATTCGAAAACCCGATCGAAAAGGCGCAGCGCGAGCGCGACGAGCACGTCTACCGCTTTTCGAGCATCGACGAGGCCATCGGCGTGCTGAGCGTCGTGCGCCGCGCGTGGTGAAAGGGGAGGATGCGATGGGAAAAACAGCCAATTACGGCCTGCCCAAGTGGGAAAAGTCGGACTTTATCAAGATGGATGACTTCAATGCGGCGTTTGCAAATATCGACACCGCGCTCAAAAGCCACGACGACACACTGAACACCAAGGCAGACACCTCGGCCGTCACCGCCGTGCAGCAGGAGGTCGCGGCGGCGCGCGAGGCCAACTGCCTCGTCAAGCTCGCGGGCCCGCTCGTGACGACGGCGGACAACGCCGCGATGGAATTCGATCTCTCGCAGGTCGACATGACCAGGGTTGCCGCGCTGTTTTTGACATTCAGCGCCAGCTCCGTCAGCGGCACAATGAGCGTTTCCGTCAACAACGCATCCGTCGGCACGATTTGCAGCAACGACCGCTCCACATCGGCAGGCGTTGCGTGGCTGTTTCCATTCGGCGGCAAGGTTGCCAGCTATACGTTCTCAGCTTGTAATGTGGGCGGCTTGACTAACTACAGCGACACAACCGAGTCAGTTAACTGGACGGGGGTTACTTCCGTCAAACTCAGCGGCGGTTCCAACGCAGGTGCAACGGCAACACTATTTGCGATAAAGAAATAACAAAGCAGAAAAACCCCCGGGGCCGAAGCCTCGGGGGTAAAACTTTTATGAATGCATCCTGTCTTGTCGTAACCGACAGCGCGGAGGATCATGGCGAGGACTTCGTAGCCGGTGAC
>ERZ780168.1865-NODE-1865-length-20229-cov-63.191534_pt1 | contig 20229 bp, 14 predicted proteins | sample MGYA00510981_ERZ780168 | MGnify/ENA primary metagenome ERZ780168 (study PRJEB29588, sample SAMEA2158769) | human gut metagenome | biome: human gut; feature: human-associated habitat; material: faeces | place: Denmark | collected 2008/2010 ...
CAAAATATATGAGGCTATGCAGGTGGAAAATTGCATTTCGACTTTGACTTTAGGGGGGAGGAATTTCAGTATGCATTGTTGGGACGCGATTTATCGCGTCCGCACTCGAATGACATAACATAGTAAATATAGCGCGGACGCGATGAATCGCGTCCCTACAATTATAAAAATCCTCATTATTGCACGCGTTTTTAGGGTTGATTCTGACGAAATCGTTGCTTTCGCCTCGGGCGATGTCTAATTTTGTAATGCCGTGAAATTTACGTTTTAACTAACCTAACTTATTTCATCATGAAAAATTTTACCAAATCATTAATGCTTGTGGCTGCGACTGCTACCGCCTTCAGTGCAGGCGCGCAGGCAAAGTGGACTGTCAACCAGGCAAGTAAGGATTTCTTCCGGTCGGAGCGTTCGGGGTCTGTTGTGGCTGACTTCAACAACGACGACCATCTCGACATATACGATTCGGGCAACGGAAAGGTTGAAAAATTCGGCAAAGTGAGCGGTTTATGGTTCCAGCTTACATCGTCAACGTAGCCGGCAAATCGGTCAAAGTGGTGAAATAAAACCGGCATAAACAAACAAAGGCACGAAAGCCCTGACAATAGAAAATCCCCCCTCCTCGTGCTATTGCCAAGGCTTTTGTCTTTTTGTTTTAAAGTCATACAAAGGGCAGTATTTGTTTGATGAAGCAATTGTTGTAAAAACTGACGCAAATGTAGTATATGCATTTCTGAATAATTTGCGATTTTTGCGAAACAGATTTCTAACCTAATCATTATAACATGAAAAATTTTACCAAAAATCTAATGTTCGTTGCAGCTGCTGCAACAGCCCTCAGCGCAGGCGCTGAGGCCACTTGGGAATTTAACACCAATTCAACGAATTTTCTTGTCGGCGCCCAGGGCAGTCAAGGTATAATGGCTGATTTCAATAACGATGGGCGTCTGGATATCTATTATTCAGGTACCGGCGTAAATCCCATCTACAGCCAGCCCGGTCTGCTTAACTGGCAGGCATCGTCAAACATGCTTTATAACAATGGTGACGGGACATTCACGCAGGATATCATTTCCGCTGAAGGAACCGGCGAGTTCGAAGATGTATATGACGGTGATGGTAATCTGACAGGACAGCGGGAAAAATACCGTTATGTCGATCCAAAGCATGGCATCTGGCCGGCTACCTATCCCCATTATGCCACAATCGATTATAACAACGACGGTCTGGTAGATTTACTTGTCGCAGGTAAAGAAAACAATGACTGGGCTGCCGGATTTTTCAACAGAATCCCCGAAGATTTCAGGGCTTCCACGAGCCAAGGCAATTTCTGCATGGTCCTTTACAAGAACAATGGCGACGGCACATTCTCAATTGAGCCGAACTGTAATCTTCCCATCGTGATACCTGACCGTAACAATGGCGGAGCCAACTTCTTCAATACAATCGCTTGGGGCGACTATGACCGTGACGGATATGTGGACCTCGCATTCTGTGGAATTGCCCGCGATGTCGACCCCGGCGAGCCCAACCGCGTGGCTCAGCTTTGGCGCAACATTGACGGTACCGGGCGTTTCGAGCAGATGAACATCGCCGAGACCAGAGGCGGCTCATGGACAGATGCCGTGACCGAAGGTGAAGGTGACGAAAAGGTGGAAGTGATTCCATCCCGCGAACTTGAAGGCTGGTTCCTCCTCATCTCTGGCAACGTGACAATGGCCGACATCAACAATGACGGTTGGCTTGACCTCGTGTTTGACGGCTGGGTAAACAAAATGAGCGACGGTGTTTATGAAGCCGGTTCAAATGGCCGCGTCTACCTCAATGTAGACAATGGCGAAGGCGGTAGGAAGTTTATCGATGTCACCGACCCCACCGGACAGTTCTACCTTACCCGTGCCGGCAATACTCAGCTTGTCGACCTTGACGGTGACGGATATCTTGACCTTATGAATGTCGGTTATGGCGACCATGGCCTCGGATGGAAGACCCTCTATGCCCACAATAACATGGGCGATGACCCCGAAAATACCAAACCGGAAGAAATTTACAATTATTGTGAGACGATGAGCCAGTATGGTCTCCCCGATAAAGAGTGCGTAAAAATGATAGTCCGCGACTTTGATGGTGACGATATTCTGGACTTCCTTTATGTAGGCTGCGATGATGAAAAAGTAAATATGGGTGATGCCGGCGGTAATTATACTCAGTCAGTGGCAATGCCAATCCGCGGTTTCGATGGCAGTGACGGTGGTGAAGCAGTAGGTGACCTTACCGGCAACGGTCTCGCTGACCGCTTCCAGACAGGTTACACCTGGGTTCATGACAATGCTGAGATGGACGGAAAGAACTACCGTGAGATTATAGGTTGCGGCGATTGGGCGTTCGGAAAATGGATTTGGCACAACACTACCGATGTTGAAATCATCGCTCCTGATGTTCCTGCAAATGTGAAGACTTCAATTGATGAGACTGCCAAGACCATCACTATCGAATGGGACGATGTCGAAAGCCCCAACTGCGCTTACAATGTGGTAGTGCTCTCACCCTCGGGCAAAGTAATCGCCAACATCCCCGTCGACCCCGTGACCGGCGCGCTTAAGGTGGCCGAGAACAAGAACATCGCCATCCGTCCGTTCGTCAACAAGTATACCCTCCCCTACAATGAAGTGGGCGAATACAAGATGGGCGTGCAGGCCGTGAGCCTCAACAACGAGAAGGCATCGGCAATAGCATGGGGCCAGAACCTTGTGGCAGGTGTAGGCAACATCACCACCGACCTCACTGACAACGACGTCAAGGTGACAGTCAACGGCAACACTATCGTAGCCAACGCGACAGCCAATGCCGACGTGAAGGTAATCGACATGATGGGTCGCACCATCGCCACCGGCGTGACCAACACCCCCATCAGCGTTGAAGCCAACGGTGTGCTCATCGTCAACGTAGCCGGCAAATCGGTTAAAGTAGTGAAATAATCCACAATCCCGCCACTTCCGGCGGCATAAATAAACAAAGGCACAAAAGCCTTGACAAAAGCACAATCTTTCATTTTGTGCTCCTGTCAAGGCTTTTGTCCTTTTGTTATGATACACCCTCTTGTCCTTTTTTGTTTGGTTTTTCGAGTTATTAACAATTATGGCAGGGGAAAATAGTTGGGGGTACAAAAAAAATGGCTAAATTTGCGGATTGACTTAATGATTAACTTAATAATGAGTCGCAAACTGTTGATTTTTTGCCGACAATGTGTAGGGACGCACGGTCTGTGCGTCCGTCAATAGGCTGAGAATCTGGACGTATCGCGCGGACGCATAGGCCGTGCGTCCCTACGGAGTTTGAGGCTTGTTATCTAAGGATGTTTATAATATTTCTATCATCGCATATTTACTATGGGTATAGCGACTGCTTCCCCGGCAAAGGGGGTAACTTCTTGCGAACGACCGCTTTACGGTTATAAGAAGTATAATGTCATCAATAACGTGGCAGGATGGGCATGCTTCGTCATCGCCGCCGTCACTTATATGCTGACTCTGGAGCCTACGGCAAGTTTCTGGGACTGCCCCGAGTTTATCTCACAGGGTGCCAAACTGGAGGTGGGACACCCGCCGGGCAACCCTATCTTCATACTTGCCGCAAGATTTTTCATCAACTTTACGGGTGGCGACGTGTCGAACTATGCGTTTGCCGTCAACGCCATGTCGGGGCTGCTCAGTGCCGCGACAATACTGCTGCTGTTCTGGTCGATAACGCATCTCGTCAGGCGTCTGATGGTAGGGCGTTCTCAGGAGGCTCTCACGCTGTCGCAGCTTCTTGTGGTGATGGGTTCGGGATTGTGCGGCGCGCTGCTCTATACGTGGAGCGACACATTCTGGTTCTCGGCCGTAGAGGGTGAGGTATATGCGTTCTCATCGTTCTGTACCGCTTTGGTGTTCTGGCTGATACTCAAATGGGACAACCGCGCCGACGAGCCGCATGCCGACCGCTATCTCATACTCGTGACGTTCATCATAGGCGTGTCAATCGGCGTGCACCTGCTCAACCTGCTTACCATTCCTGCGCTCGGGCTTATAATATATTACCGCAAGGCGCAGTATATCAACAATAACACGACGCTGCTCAAGGTGGCTACGTGGCTTTCGTGGATAGTGGCCGTAGCCGTTGCCGCAGTGACGCTCGTGCTGCTTGTCAACGGTTATTATCCCGCCGCGCTGCTGGCGCTGTGTGTGTGCGCGATGTGCTGGTTCTACCGCAATTCGCCCACATTCAAGTTCTCGCTTTTCGCGCTGTTTCTCTCGATGGTGGTGGTCGGCCTGATACTCTACGGCCTGGTGCCCGGATTCATCGAGATTTCGCAGTATTTTGAACTATTCTGTGTCAACACCCTCGGATTCAGCTTCAATATCGGTGTGCTCATTTACGCCGTGATACTCATCGGCGTGCTCGTGTGGTGCATACGGTCGCTTTACCGTCAGGAGTCGAAGCTGCAGATACAGATTTCATTCGTGCTGTCGGTGGTGCTTTCGGGCATACCGTTCATAGGCAGCTCGCTGCTGATACCCTTCGTGCTCACTGCCGCGCTCGTGGCCTACATATTCCTTGCCAAGCGGCTGTCGGTGCGTTTCCTTACGCTCACGGCACTCAGCATACTTGTGATATTCATCGGCTACACGTCGTACACGCTGCTGCTGATACGTGCGTCGGCCAATCCGCCGATGAACCAGAACGCGCCCGACAACGTGTTCACCCTCTCGTCGTATCTCAACCGCGAGCAGTATGGCGATACGCCGTTGTTCTACGGCCCGTCGTTCGCCTCGACGCCCGAGTATACCATAATCTACGACGGTACCGGACAACCCATGCAGGAACTCCGCAGCAGCAACGGCAAGTCGCAGTATGCCAAAGAGGTGAAGACCTCGAGCGTGCAGCCCGACAGATATGTAAGGCAGGAGCCGAAGCTCAAGCCGCGCATGGTGCCCAATATGCTCTTCCCCCGCATGCACTCCCAGCAGCCCGGCCACCCGCAGGGCTACCTCACCTGGATAGGGGAGAGCATCGAGTCGCTGCCTACGGAGAAAGTCACCGTATACTATGACGAGGATGGCGCTCCGTTCACCATCCCGGGACAGGATCTGCGCGAGGAGGTGGCGGCACCGACATTCGAGCAGAATCTCCGCTATTTCTTCGATTATCAGCTCAACTATATGTACTGGCGCTACTTCCTGTGGAATTTCGCCGGACGCCAGAACGACCTCCAGGGCCAGGGCGAGCTTAACCGCGGCAACTGGATTTCGGGCATACCGTTTATCGACAATCCCCGTCTCGGCGACCAGTCGCTGCTGCCGCCCGACCAGGGCTCGGCCAACAAGGGGCACAACGTGTTCTACATGCTCCCGCTGCTGATGGGACTGCTCGGCATCGCCGCCCAGCTCGTAAGAGGCAAGGAGGGTATATGCCAGTTCTGGGTAGTGTTCATATTCTTCTTCATGACAGGTATCGCCATTGTGCTCTATCTCAACCAGCCGCCGAACCAGGTGCGCGAGCGTGACTACGCGTATGCCGGTTCGTTCTACGCGTTCTCGATATGGATAGGCATGGGTGTCTACGGCCTGTGGCTGCTTGTCCGCGCGTTGTTCGGCAAGAAGAAACAGTCGACGAAGAATGCCATGCGCCTGTCGGCCGCCGTCGCCTGCGTGGCCGCGGTAGCGGTGCCGTTGCAGATGGTGTCGCAGACATGGGACGACCACGACCGCTCCGGCCGCTATACGACGCGCGACTTCGGCATGAACTACCTGTCGTCGGTCGACAAGAACGGCATCATATTCACCAACGGCGACAACGACACCTTCCCCCTGTGGTACGCCCAGGAGGTGGAGGGCTACCGCACCGACGTGCGCGTGGTCAATCTGTCGTATCTCACCACCGACTGGTATGCCAACCATCAGAAGCTGCCGTCGTACGACGCTGCGGCCATCGAATTCCAGGCTCAGCCGCAGGATTACGCCTACGACCGCATGCAGGTGGTCTATGTCTACGGCGCGGGCAATGACTCCACTGTAGTCGATGCGTTCTCGGCTCTCAATGATGTATATGTCAATCCTAAAGCCGATTTCAACGGCACGCGCATGCTCAGGTATCCGCAGATGTATATCCCCGTCGAGGTTGACGACGCGGTCAAGGCAGGGGTAATCACGAAGGAGGAGGCTGCCGCGGCCGACGATTATATTCTTGTAGACTGGTCGGGCAAGAATTCGGCTTCGCTCGGCGACCTGCTGTCGCTCGACATGATAGCCCACGGTTCGACCGACGGATGGAAACGTCCGGCATACTTCGCGATGACGGTGCCCGACGACTACTATCTCAACCTGTCGCCCTATCTGCGCAATACGGGTCTGGCCTATCAGGTGTCGCCGATACGCGACCCGCAATACAGCGAGGGACAGGCTTATGCCGTGGCCACCGACAAGATGTATGACAACGTGATGAACAAATTCCGCTGGGGCGGCCTCGATTCGGGCAATGATGTATATCTCGACGAGACGGTGCGCCGCATGGTGACGACCCACCGCTCCACGCTGATTGACCTCGCCAACGCTCTCTACAACGAGGGTCTGTACGCCAAGTACGATGTGACCGAGGGTGAGGACGGGTCATATCAGGAGACTGTCAACGAGGCAAATGCCGGATATGCCGCCGAGCGATTCCGCAAGTCGGTCAATGTGCTCGACCTGATGCAGGAGAAACTGCCTGCGCGCCTGTCGCCCTACTCGGTGCAGGTGGGTCAGCAGATAGGCCAGCTCTACATATATCTGGGCGAGGAGCTTGAGGATGATGCGATAGTGGACAAGGGCATGAAGATGCTGCTGACCGAAATCGAGCATTTCGCTCCGCATGTGCCTTACCTCTATTCGCTTATAATGGACAAGGAGGATAAATCGGCGAAGAAGGAGTCGTTTGATTTCAATGGCGTCGAGGTTAGGAATGAGAAACGTAAAGAAGTTTCAGTCTATGACCTCGAGTTCTCGTCGGTCGACAAATACGTGCCGTACTATCTGTTGCAGCTTATCAACATGTACCGCGACAACGGCGGCGACGAGAATGCGCTCGCCGCTGTCATCAGAAAGGCTGCAGGTCCCGACTTCGAGAAGCAACTCAACCGTGTGCTCAAGGGAATTGTATAAGAGGGTGTCATAATCATTCTGTCCCGCCTATGTGGATTGAACAACCTCCATTGCTGTACCGCCTCCTTTTTCCGGAGGCGATATGGCGTGTGAAGAAACGCAAGCGCAAGGTTGCGTATATCACCTTTGACGACGGCCCTATACCTGAGGTGACACCGTGGGTGCTTGATACGCTCGACCGCTACGGAGTAAAGGCCACATTCTTCTTCGTGGGCGACAATGTGCGTAAGCATCCTTATCTGTATGAGGAGGTGAAGCGCCGCGGCCACAGCTACGGCAACCACACGATGCACCATCTGCAGGGATTCAAGACTCCGCGTCTGCGCTATATGCGCGACATCACCGAGGCCGACGGCCTCATCGACTCCCCGCTGTTCCGTCCGCCCCACGGGCTGATGCGCTGGGCGCAGGCCAAGGCTATCAAAAATCATTACAACATAGTGATGTATGACCTTGTGACGCGCGATTACAGTATCAAGATGTCGCCCGAAGAGGTGTTCCGCAATGTCAGGCGCTATGCTCGCAACGGTTCCATTATCGTTTTCCATGACTCACTCAAGGCTGAGCGCAACATGAAAGAGGTGCTCCCGCGAGCTATCGAATGGCTGCAAAATGAAGGATACGAACTGCTTCCCCTCCCGATGTGACGGGTGCGGGGCGCCGCGTGGTGCGGAGGATGCCGTGCCGACGGATGCCTTGCGGCAGTGGGTGGCTGAGGCGGGGGGCGCGGCCTGCGGCGTAGCCGATGCGGTGGCTGTGGATGACGATCAGCTCGCCCGGTTCGACAAATGGCTCGCCCGCGGCATGCATGGCGATATGCGCTACATGGAGAACTATCGCGAGCTCCGGCGCGACCCGCAGCTCCTTCTTCCGGGAGCGAAGTCGGTTGTCGTGGCGGCTTTTTCCTATTATCATTCCGATCAGACCGAGGGCAATCTCGCTTCGATTGCGGCCTACGCTCACGGCGACGATTACCACGAGGTGGTGCGCGAGCGGCTCGGCAGGGTCGCGGCGCGTATCATGGCGGCGTATGGCGGGGAGACCCGCGTGTGCGTCGATACGGCTCCGATGCTCGAACGATACTGGGCAGTGAAGGCGGGCGTAGGATTCGTAGGGCGTAACCGGCTGCTTATCGTGCCGGGCGCGGGCAGCTACGTGTTCATAGGGTCGGTGCTTGCTACGGTGCGGTTTATGCCCGATGCGCCAAATGAGGGGACGTGTGACGGCTGCGGACGCTGCATCGCGGCATGTCCCGGCAAAGCGCTGAGCGAAGAGGGGGTGGACGCACGCCGATGTCTGTCGTATCTGACGATTGAGCACCGCGGCGAATTTCCCGACGGTACTGACCTGCACGGACATCTGTACGGCTGCGACACGTGCCAGCGCGTATGTCCGCACAACAGGTCGTTGCCCGACACTCCGATAGCCGAATTCCATCCCCGCGAGGCATTGCGCACCCTCACCCCCGAAAAAATAGCCGCTATGAATCAACAGGAGTTTTCGGCAATAATGCGCCGATCTGCCATCAAGCGCACCAAACTCGCCGGTCTGCAGCGCAACGCCCTCCACCTCCTCCGCGATGACGACAATATAAAACAATAGCACAACAGCCCTGTCAGGAGCACAATAATTTTGTCCTTTTGTCACGGCTCCTGTCCATTTGTTTGAAAGGTCGTGCGGGCGTAAGAGGAATGGATAGGGGCGGAGGCGTCTCGCCCCCGTGGTAACTTCCAGTAGATAAGGATAATACCACGGGGGCGAGACGCCCCCGCTCCTATTGCCATATTATGGTTTTTTTGTTGCGGTGGGTGTGGTGACTGATTTTGGCGCGGTATTTGGCAATAATTTTGTATCTTTACGTTGTGAAACTGTTTTTAGGGAATTTTGGGATGCTTTTTAGGGCTTTGGGGTGTTTTAATGATGGATAATGACAAAAACATGATGCGATTATGACTGACAAGGATATGATGACTGATAAGGAATTGAAGGGTAAAAGGCGTATTCTTTTCGTGTGCCTCGGCAATATATGCCGTTCGCCGGCAGCGGAGGGTATCATGAAACGTATTGTCGCCGAGGCGGGTGCCGCCGGTTATGTCATTGACTCGGCGGGGACCGGACGGTATCATATCGGGCAGCTTCCCGATCCGCGCATGCGGGTACATGCACGTTACCGCGGTCTGGAACTCGACCATCACTGCCGGCAGGTGACGCCGTCGGATTTCGATGACTTCGACCTCATAATCGGTATGGACAGCAGTAACATAGCCAATCTGCATGCCGTGGCTCCGTCGCCTGAGGCGGAGGATAAAATCGTGGCTATGGGTGATTTGTTCAACAAGTCGACATATTTTGATCATGTGCCCGACCCGTATTACGAGGGGGACGATGGTTTCGAAATCGTGCTTGACCTGCTGGAGGAGGGTTGCCTCAATCTTTATAACGCAGTGGAGGGGAAATGAAAAGATGTGAAACGGTCATATTGTCATTAGTGGCTCTCACGGGCAGTGTGCTGTCGGGCTGCGGCGGTCATGAAGATGAGAAATCGGCGGAGGCCAAGAAGGCCGAGACGGAGCTGGAGCTTGCGCGTCTTAGCGAGATGCTGCGTCCGGAGCCGCTTTTCTCACAGCCGTATGACTGGAAACTCGACTCGATGCCTCCCGGCGGTAGAAAGATGCATATAAATTCAGTTGGGGGAACATTGGGGAAAGTGTTCAATGATTCCAACTATCTGCAACTGGAGGCGAGCCGCAGATTGGGCATACGGCCTATAAACTCGCCGGCCGAAGCGTGGCATACTCGCCGTCCGCTCGTCAAAATATCGTCGAACCACGACTTTTTTGTCGACGAGCTCACACACTCGATGCCGTACTTAGTGCCTGAGGCTGCCGAACTGCTGCATGAGATAGGACGTAATTTCAATGATTCGCTCAAGGCTCGTGGCGGGGGAGCGTACAGGCTTAAGGTTACGTCGGTGCTCCGCACGCCGACCACGGTGAAGTCGCTCAGGCGCCGCAATGTCAATGCTGTCGAGACATCGACGCATCTCTATGGCACTACGTTCGACATATCGCACGCACAGTTCGTATGTGTCAATGACTCGCTGCCACGCACTCAGGAGGATTTAAAAAATCTGCTTGCCGAGGTTTTGTATGACCTAAAAGGGCATGGCCGTTGTTATGTTAAATATGAGCGCAAGCAGGCGTGTTTTCACATAACGGTCCGTCCTGACGGCTCATAACCGTTAATTTCAACTATTTATACACTTTATTTAGGGATATGGCCGACAATAACAGGAATAACGAAGAGAAGTCCCGGGCCGGGATTTCTCAGAAAATAAAGGCACCGCAGGAGAGGCGTCAGCGCAGGCGTCGTCCGGTGTGGTTGCGTATATTGCGCGGTACGGGATGGGTGTTGCTGTCGCTCGTCGTGGCGCTTGTCATAATCTGTTCGGCCGTGGTGTGGGTGCTTTCGCCCGAGCAGCTTACGCCGATTATCGAGCGTGTGGCATCGAAGAGCCTCAATGCCGATGTCAGGTTAGGGCGTGCCGAACTTACTTTCTGGAGCTCATTCCCTAAAATCAAGGTCGAGATTGACGGGCTCGACATCGTGAGCCGTTCGCTCTCCGGACTTCCGGAGCATGAGCGCGCGGCGCTTCCCGCCGATGCCGATTCGGTGCTGTCGGTAGCACATTTCACGGGGGGAGTCAACCTCGTGCATGCTTTGGCGGGTAAGTTCACCGTCTACGACGTTGAGCTTAACGGCCCGCGCCTCAATCTTATACAGGTCAACGACACAGTGTCAAATTTCAATATCTTCCCCTCGTCGGCGCCTGACACCACCTCTACGCCGCTGCCCGAAATCACAGTCAACCGGTTTGCAATCACCGATGCCGGGCCGTTCAGATACCGATCGCTTGCCGATAGCGTTGACGTGACGGTCAATCTGCGCACAATCAGCCTGCAGGGCAACGATGCGCCGCAATACAGACTTGAGATGCAGACGCGCATCGAGACCCCGCTGCTCGACGACGTATCGTACGAGACGATGCGTTTCTCGCTCGACGGCCGGATTAACTGGTCGGCACGGGAGCCGTCGCAGTTCAATATCGACGACCTGCATTTCGTGCTTGAGGACGATGTCGACATGACACTCTCGACATCGGTCGACATTGCGGAGAATCTGACATTCAGCCGCCTTGACATGGCGTTGCGCAATATCCGCCCGGCCAATCTTGTGGAGCATCTGCCTAAGGGGCTCCGCGACGGCTTCCGTACGCTCGACACCGACATGTCGGCCGATATATCGGCGCGGCTGCTGCGTCCGTTTGTCATAACCGACTCGATAACAGTGCCGTGGGTCGAGGCTACGGTGAGCATACCCGACTGCCGTTTCAGTTTCGAGACGATAGATTTCCGCCGACTGAGCGCCGAAATCAAGGCCGAAGTCAACGGCGACGACATCAACCGGTCGACAGTCACGGTTGAAAAACTCACGCTCAACGGCAACGCTATCAATGCCGACCTGTCGGCTACGGTGACATCGCTGCTCGACAATCCCGTGTTGAAGGGTAAATTTTACGGTTCGGTCGATTTCAACCGTCTGCCCCTTATCATCAAACGCCGTCTCGGCGGCAAGCTGACGGGACACCTCGACGCCGACACGAAATTCAACTTAAGGCTGTCGGACTTCTCGCCGCGCGACTTTCATAAAGCCAATATCGACGGTGAAATCAATCTCCGCGACTTGAGATACACGTCGACCGACACGCTGACACGCCTTTATTCGCACCATGCGCGTCTGGCGTTCGGCACTGACATGACATTCCGCAGCGACGACCACCGGGTCGACTCGCTGCTCATGGTTAAAATCAATGTTGACACCGCTTATATGTGGGACGCCGGGATAGAGACCCGTATCAAGTCGTTGCGTGCCGGCTTCGGTGCGTCAAATGTGGTGTCATCGTCTGATACGACACAGATAAATCCGTTTGGCGGCGCTGTGCATCTTGCCGATTTCTTCTGCTATTCGGCCGACGATTCCGTCAGGGTGCGCATGCGCGATATAGGCGGATTCGCATCGCTTCTGCGCTACAAGGGGGAGGCACGGGTACCGTTGCTGGCGCTGCGTCTGAGTGCCGGCCGCATGCGACTCGCCCAGCCGGCCTACATGACGTCGCTCACCGGAGCCAAACTCGATGTTACGGCGCATCTGCGTCCACGCCGCCGCACCCGCTCGCGCGGTGCCGGCAACGTAGAGGCAGGCCGTGAGGCGCTGCGTGCGCTGTCGGCCAGCGATTCGCTGGGGCAGACACTCCGGGGACGCCTGTTGCGTCTCACTGCCGAGCAGCTCGATTCGGCCGGGGTGGAGGTGATGGATTTCAATGTCGACAACTCGATACGCTCGCTCCTGCGGCGCTGGAACCTGCACGGCACGATGCAGGCTACCAAAGGCAGTCTGAGGCTGCCGCGTATGCGATTGCGCAATAACTTCACCGACCTAGACCTGAATTTCAATACCGACTCCGTAGAGCTACGCAGTCTCAATTACCGCTTCGGGCATTCCGATTTCCGCGTGCAGGGGCTTGTGTCCAATATCAGGCAGGCGCTCTCCACGCGCCGTCCCGGGCCGGTCAAGGTTGATTTCGACATAGAGTCCGACTCAATCAATGTCAACGAGATAGTGCGCATCCTGGCGGGAGCCGGAGGCGAGGCTTCGTCGGGAGCCGACGCGGCGCTTGCCGACGAATGGGCACGCGAGGAGCTTGCCGAAATCGAAAACGCCGATTCGCTGCCCGACTCAATCACCGGGCCGATACTCATTCCGGTCAATATCGACGCCACTCTCGACGTGCATGCGCGCAAGGTCATATACTCCGATCTGCTTCTCGACGATTTCGCCGGACGGCTGCTTATATACCACGGCATGGTCAACCTCCACAATCTGAGCGCCAACACCGAGGTGGGCAATCTGAACGTATCGGCGCTATACTCCGCCCCGACGGCCGACAAAATCAATTTCGGCATGGCGATGGACCTGCACAATTTCCACATAGCCCGGTTGCCGCAGGTGGTTCCGGCAATCGATTCCATCGTGCCGATGATGCATTATCTGTCGGGCGTGGTCAACGCGCAGATAGCCGTCACGTCCGACATCACCCCCGACATGTATTTCGACATACCTACACTCAAGGCCGCGATGCAATTTTCGGGCGACAGTCTGGTGGTATTCGACAACAATACGTTCCGCTCTCTCTCCAAGTGGCTGATGTTCAAGGATAAAAAGCGCAACATGATTGACCACCTCAATATCGAGATGACGGTATCCGACGGAATACTAAATCTATATCCCTTCATAGTCAACATCGACCGCTACAAGCTCGGCGTGATGGGATATAATGACCTCGACTTCAATCTCAACTACCACATAGCCGTGCTGAAGTCGCCCATACCGTTTAAATTCGGCATAAACATCAAGGGCACGCCGGCACATACGAAGATACGTCTCGGAGGCGCCAAATTCAAGGAAAAAATGGTGGCCCAGCGCGATTCAATCGCCGCCAACACCCGCATATCGCTGCTGTCGGAAATCAACGGAGCATTCCGCCGCGGCCTCCGCGCGGCGCGTCTCGGACCGCTGCGCATACAGGGATCGGCCGACTCATCCTACATGCAGGCTCCCGAAGAGCGATTCTCGGCCGCCGACTCGGCCGTCATGATAAAAGAAGGTCTTATTGAGGTGCCCGACAGCGTGGCCGCCGATATTTTCTCACGAACAGATACGATAAAATGACAGAATTGCAGGATAAAATAAGCAGGTCGTTGCGACAGTTTGTCCGGCGCCACCGTGTGGCTTCGGGCGCGGGTGTGCGGTTCAGGGCCGCGCTGATCGATATGGACGGCACGCTCTATGACTCGATGGGTCACCACACCCTTGCATGGCACCGCATGATGCACGACATCGGCATAGACACCGACCGCGACAGATTCTATCTCTACGAGGGGATGACGGGCAAAGCTACCGTCAATCTCCTGTTCAGGGAATACCTTCACCGCGACGCCACCGACGAGGAGGTGGCCGAACATTACCACCGCAAGACTGTTTATTTTAATGAGATGCCGGCTGTCAGCCCTATGCCCGGCGCGGGAGAACTGCTTTCGTATCTCCGTCGATGCGGAGTGACATGCGTGCTGGTGACCGGTTCGGGACAGCGTTCGCTGATTGACCGTCTGGAGAGGGATTTCCCGGGTATTTTTACCCCGGAGCTGATGATAACGTCGGCCGATGTGGAGCACGGCAAGCCCCATCCCGAGCCTTATGTCAAGGCTATGGCGCGGGCGGGTGTCACGCCGCAGGAGGCTTTCGTGATAGAGAACGCGCCGCTTGGCGTCAGGGCCGGGGCGGCGTCGGGAGCTTTCACGATAGGACTGACGACGGGGCCTGTTCCCGTTGAAGTGCTCGCCGGTGAAGGTGCCGACATAGTGCTGCCGTCAATGCAGGCGCTCGCCGACAACATCGCGACGCTGCTCGGCGACGGAACGGATGCGGCGGACAAATGAGTAACCGTAGGGCTGCACCCCGGTGCAGCAGCCGAAACGGATAAATCCCGACAGGGGAGCGGCTGCACCGGGGTGCAGCACTACAGGAGGGAGACCGTCAAAATTATGTTTAAATTTAAATTGTTTTAGGTTATGAATACACAAGAACTTGTTTTTACCAATAAAGTCGGTGAGACCATCGACGCATTAGTCGCAAAGATTAATCCGAGCAAAGTATTTGTTCTTGTAGATGTCAATACGGCGTCTTTCGTGCTGCCGAGGTTGCAGGCTCTCTCTACGGCGGTGGCCGGAGCGACGGTCATAACGGCCAAGGCCGGCGACATGCATAAAAACCTCGACTCGACGCAGGCTATATGGAAACGCCTCGGCGACGAGGGAGCCACGCGCCATTCGCTGCTTATCAACGTAGGCGGAGGGGTGGTGACCGATATGGGCGCTTTTGCCGCCGCTACGTTCAAGCGCGGCATCAGTTTTATCAACGTGCCGACCACGCTGCTTGGAGCCGTCGATGCGTCGGTAGGTGGAAAGACGGGCATCAATTTCGGCAATCTGAAAAACGAGATAGGCGTATTCTGCCAGGCCGATACGGTAGTCGTATCGACAATCTTCTTCAACACGCTGACATCGGAGGAGCTTCGCTCGGGCTATGCCGAGATGCTCAAGCACGCGCTGCTCAGTGGCGCGTCGTCGTTCGACAGTCTTATAGCCCGGCATGTCGAGGATATAGATTCCGACACGCTTCTTGAATTGCTTAAGCAAAGCGTACTCATAAAGAAAAATATCGTCGACTCCGACCCCTGCGAGAAAAGCATACGCAAATCGCTCAATCTCGGCCATACGGCGGGGCATGCCTTCGAGTCGCTCGCTCTCGAGCGCAAATCGCCGATACCCCACGGCTATGCCGTGGCCTACGGACTCGTCACCGAGCTTGTGCTGTCGCACATGAAACTGGGATTTTCATCCGAAGTGCTCCACCGTTTTGCCGCGTATGTCAAAGAGGTGTACGGCGGCTTCGAATTCACCTGCGACGACTATCCCCGTCTGATTGCCCTGATGCGCCACGACAAGAAAAACCTTTCGGCGGCCGACATCAACTTCACCCTGCTCCGCAGCATCGGCGACGTGCAGATCGACTGCGTGGCCGGCGAGGAGGATATAAAGACCGCGCTTGACATCACACGCGACCTCCTCGGCATCTGATTCATCACCAACCGAACGATATGACCCGAACACTTTATGTCACCGATATGGACGGTACGCTGCTCAACAACGGCAGTTTTGTCAGCAACCGTTCGTCATCGATAATCTCCGACCTCTCCCACGACGGCGCTCTCATCACGGTGGCAACCGCGAGGACGCCGGCGACTGTCGTGCCGCTTATGGAGGGCACGTTCACCACCGTGCCGTTCGTGGTGCTCACGGGTGCCGCGATGTTCGACCACGCCACCTCGGCCTACCACGACGTGAGCTACATACCGCCCGACGACTGCGAGCTGCTCAAATCGCTATATGCCGATGCGGGCATCCACCCCTTTGTCTACCATCTCGACGGCAGCGGCGAACTTGTCGTCTACCACCATTACGACATGACGCAGGCCGAGCGCGATTTCTACACTCCTCGCAGCAATCTGCGACTCAAGCGGTTCACGTTCGAGAAGATGGCCTCGGGGGAGAACAACAACGTCCTGCTGCTGTTTTCCACGGCTCCGAAGCGTGCCATCATGCCCCTTGCCGACGCCATACGCGCCACCGGGCGTTTCTCGGTGTCGTGCTATCCCGACATATTCATGCCAGATATACTTATACTTGAGGTATATTCGGCGGGAGTCTCCAAGGCCAACGCCGTCATGCGGCTCATGGAGTCGACCGGGGCGCAGCGTCTCGTGGCGTTCGGCGACAACCTCAACGACCTCCCCATGTTCGACATCGCCGATGTGGCCGTAGCCGTGGCCAACGCGCATCCGCATGTGAAGGAGAGCGCCGATATTGTCATAGGCCCCAACTACGACGATTCCGTGGCCCGTTTCATGCTCCACGACTACTACAACCACTGACGCAATAAACGTCGTCCCGCAACGTTAAATAAATAAAATATGTTTCCGCGGTTAAAAACCGCGGCTACTATATCCATGAATATATACGACATACGACGATATTCCAGACTGATATTTCTTATTATCACCGCGATAGTGGTGATAATATTCCTGCGTGTGTCGTCAGGCATAATCAGCGGGCTCGCCACACAGGAGCGCGAGAGGATGCAGATATGGGCCGATGCCACCCAGCGCATAGCCACGATAGCCTTCGAGTCGGTCGACGCCGGGTTTGAGTCGTCTGACGGTGCCGCATCGTCAGGCATGCAGTCGTCCGACGACATCGAGTTCCTGCTTTCAATCATACGCCGCAACCATACCATACCGGTGCTTCTGGCCGATGCCGACGGCAATATACTCGACCACCGCAATTTCGACCTTCCCGACCCGGTCGACTCCATAAATCCCATTGTCACCGTTGAGGCCAACCGGGTGTTCCTGCATGATAAGTACCTCAAGCTGCGCACATCAACCAATGTGATTCCAATCAATATCGGCGGCGACATCGTGCAGTATCTCTACTACGAGGACTCCAAGATGCTAAAGCGTCTGAGCCTCTTTCCCTACCTGCAGCTCGTGGTTATGCTGGCGTTTATCGTCGTGGTGTATTTCGCGGTGTCGTCAACCAAGAAGGCCGAACAGAACAAGGTGTGGGTCGGCCTGTCGAAAGAGACGGCTCACCAGCTCGGCACCCCCATATCGTCGCTGATGGCATGGATGGAGCTGCTGCGCGCCGAGGGTATCGACCCCGACATCGTAGGGGAGATGGACAAGGATGTCACCCGACTCGAGACCATAGCCTCCCGTTTCTCCAAAATCGGGTCACGGCCCACGCTTGAGCCGGTCGACCTGCGCGACGTCGTGTCGTCAGCCGCATCCTATATGTCGACACGCATATCGTCGCGTATCACCCTCAAATACGTGCCCGACGGCCAGCCGCTTCCGGTCAACATATCCCGTCCGCTCGTGGAATGGGTGCTCGAAAACCTCATCAAAAACGCCGTCGACGCCATGGAGGGAGCCGGTTCCATAACGATAACATCGTCGATAGAAAACCGCTTCGCATGCATCGACGTCACCGACACCGGCAAAGGCATCCCCCGCAAGCGCCAGAAGACAATCTTCAATCCCGGCTATACCACAAAGAAACGCGGCTGGGGTCTCGGCCTCACTCTCGCAAAACGCATCATAGAGCAATATCACGACGGCCGCATCTTCGTGCTCAGCTCCGAACCCGGCTCCGGCACCACCTTCCGCATCCTCATCCCCCTCGCCGACTGAAAGAGTGGTTAAAATTGTTATCGTACCTATTTGATGGTGTTAAAATAAAATATTTACGAAATTTTCTCAAAAAATTTGTTTTCAAGAAAATATTATGTAGATTTGTGAATTAAAAAATCATACATAAATGTTAGTAGATTTTACCATTCGGAATTTTCTGTCATTCAGGGAGGAAGTTTCATTTAGTATGTTGGCGGCAAAATCGGTCAAAGAGCATGAATTATGTGGCCCCGAAGAGACATGCAATATAATTAATGTGCCGAATACTGATTCCAGACTCTTAAAAGTTGCTGCCATATACGGTGCGAACAGCTCAGGCAAAAGTAATCTGTTGTCGGCAATGTCTTTCTTTAAGAAGATGGTGCTTGATTCTTTCAGAAACGACTTTATTCTGCGTCCTGTAAAGGATATGTCGTATCAATTCAGCGTGGAGTCAAAAGATGAACCCAGTTCATTTGAAATGATGTTTATCGTTAACTACAAGCGATATCGTTATGGGTTTGAAATATCGGGTAAATCTATTGAGTCGGAATGGCTGTTTGTGAAGCCTCTTGAATCAAGTAGAGAAAGCTATTGTTTTAGACGAGAGGATAAAAATATAACTGTCAATTCAAAGACCTATAAAGGTGCAGGAGGAATTTCCTCAAAAACTCGTCATAATGCATTGTTTTTATCTACATGTGCCCAGTTTAATGTTGAGGTGGCAATGATTATAAAAGAATGGTTTCGGAAAAGATTTAATATTCTTTCAGGATTTGATGACGATACACTCCATTATACTGCGAACCAATATTTACGTAATGCGGATATGCGTGCCCGCATTATGGAATTTATTAAAGTGATAGACTTGGGAATTAATGATATAGCCATAAAAGAAACAGATGTTGATAATATCCCTGAACCGGTCAATCAATTTGTCAACGCAATTTCAAAGAGTCCGAATGTAAGCAAATCTGAAATAACTGATATAAAAAAGATTGAAATTCTCTCTGAACACAAAAGATATGACCATGGTAAACTGAAAGATACGCTCCTTACTCCTTTTGGAATTGAATCATTGGGGACAAAGAAAATATTTGCCCTTCTTGGTCCGTGGTTTGATACTATATTTAATGGAGGAACGCTTTTGATAGATGAATTTGGAGCAAGTTTTCATACCAAACTTTCAATTGAATTGATTAAAATATTCCAAAGTTCTCTCAACAAAAACGCTCAGTTGATTATCACGACCCATGACACTAATTTACTACGAAGCGAATTGTTGAGAAGGGATCAGATATGGTTTACGGAAAAGAATGAATTTGGCGAGTCTGATTTGTATTCATTAGTGGAATATAAAATTAATCAGGCGAATTCTGTTAGAAATGATGCAACTTTTAACAAGGATTATCTTTTGGGAAAATATGGGGCAATTCCATATTTTGGCAATATCTCAAAGTTTCTAACGGATTTTTCTGATGATGGTAAGCAAATTTAAGGAACAGCGTTTTACGGCCAAGAAGAAAGCTGACAAACGCATAGAGAATACCCGCAATGAAAAAACGGTGGAAGGAGAGTTGCCAAAAGTAGTTTTTAGCTTTAAAGATTTTGACAGAATGCAAATTCCTCCGGGACAGACTTATGAAGATTGGCAAGCAAAAGGATATCTGGCCTATTTGTTAGAAAAACTTGGCCACATATCTGAACTTAATATTATAGAAGCTCAGCAACAGAAATATATTACTACGTATGAAACTTTTCCCAAATTGTCTGATTTTAAACATCCGTCACACATCGCTCAAGATGTGAATTGGGCTGTAATAAAGAAGATTAAAGGGCAGAAAGGGCGCGTAGCCGGACATATTATAGGAAATGTCTTTTACATAGTGTTTCTGGATTTAGAGCATAAGTTATGGAAAATGGATAGATAAGACAAACTGCAATATACACGTAGGTTCTCATTTAGTTATTGAATGAGTATATCACACGTATCTATATGTCTAAGAGAGTGTTTGAATTTAAACCGTATTAACAATATAAGAGAATGCAAGGAAAAACTTCAAATTAATCTTGAGGCCTTTTTTGGCTAATTCCGCCAAGTTTCATCAGTCGCATAGCTCGCTATGCTCCTTCTTCAACTCG
>ERZ780168.1873-NODE-1873-length-20177-cov-5.574148_pt1 | contig 20177 bp, 8 predicted proteins | sample MGYA00510981_ERZ780168 | MGnify/ENA primary metagenome ERZ780168 (study PRJEB29588, sample SAMEA2158769) | human gut metagenome | biome: human gut; feature: human-associated habitat; material: faeces | place: Denmark | collected 2008/2010 ...
GGGCATGATACCCGCCGCCGTCGGCTGTCGGTCGCGCCTTCAGGGAACTGCGGGGTGCCGGGTGAAATCCCCGGGCACAGGCGCACCGCCCTGCGGCAGTCAGTTGGCCGACACGAATGTCCTGGTGAGGAGCTCCTTCAGGGTCTCGGGGTTGTTGGTGGTGATGAAATCCATTCCCCATGCGATGCAGGTCATCATGTCCTGCACCGTGTCGACCGTCCATACGTTCGTGACCATGCCGTTGGCATGTGCCTCCTTGACCCATCCCGGATTGCCCGAATAAGCCGAAAAGCGGTAGTCGATACCCCCGATGCCGTCCTGCCGGACTGCGGCGGGAGCCAGGTCGCCGTTCAGGTATTGCACCATGGCACCCGGGAGGGCGTTGACGATGCGTTTGCAGGTCGTATAGTCGAAAGCGATATATTCCACACGGTCGGTCAGCCCCTTTGCCTTGACAGCCTCGATGACGGCATCCGCCGCACGGGCGTTGTTGGCGGCCGAACTGTGCCTCTTGATTTCGAGGATCAGCTTGGTGTCCGCATTTTTCGTGGCCTGCTCCAGGTAATCGTCGAGCGTCGGGAGCTTTTCGCCGTTGGCGAGCGTCAGATCCTTGATCTGGTCGTAATTGACGTTCTCGATCACGAGGCTACTCCCGGGAACGGTGCTGTCGTGGTTGATGACGACCTTGCCGTCGGCCGTGATCCAGACATCGAACTCCGAGCCGTAGATGCCCAGCTCCTGCGCCTTGGCGAGCGCAGCTACGGAGTTTTGGGCGGCGCCGTCCTTGTGGTAGCCCCTGTGGGCGATCACCCGGGGTTTGGCGACTCGGGCGGGATTATTCGAATAGGTGAGCTGCGTGATGCCCAGCGGGTATTGGTTCTGGCCGCGCATCAGCACCATCCGGTACCTGCCCGAGGCAAATCCGTTCGGGATGCGCACCGAAAGCGACTCCGCTGCGGCCGACCCGTCGAGCGTGAAAGCCCCGGCACTGCCGGCGAGCGGTTCGAAGCGGATCCTGTCCCCGGCGGCAAACCCCTTGCCGTAGAGCGTGTAGGTGTAATCGGCACCCACCTCGCAGCCCGAAAGGTAGAGCAGCCCGGTAATGTTGATCGCGGCGGGCTGCTGGTCGCGTTTGACGGTTTCCCACAGAGCCTTCACCTTTTCGGCCGTGAGCGGGGCGTCGTAGACGCGTGCGATGGCCACGTCGCCTTTCCAGGCGTTCTGACCCACGGTCGCACTGGCGTCGACGCCGATGCCGAACCAGTAGCTCGTCGTGGTGGTGGGCGGCACGTAGTTGCCCGGGGCATCCATCGTACCCTTCAGCTCGCCGTCTACGTAGATGTAGGTCTTGGCCTCCTGCTTGTTCCATACGCCCACGACGTGGTAATAGCGCCCCGCCTCGGGGTTGATGCCGCTCTTCGTCCATATCCAGTTGGATTTCCCGGTCGTGCTGACGTTGGGCAGGAAGGTCAGTTCCGTACCCTTGTCGGCCTTGCTGATAAGGAATCCGGTGCCGCCGCTCGACATCGAACTGAACATCTTCAGCTCGGCCGAACCATCCGACTTCTCATCCAGTTTGAAGAGCGCCTCGAGCGTGTGCCCGTCGGCGAGCGCATCCTGGAACTGCTTGTTGGCCGAGTAGTCGGCCTTGTAGAACCCCTCGTTGACGGACGTGCCCGGCGTGTGGTTGAAATGGGCCGCATACCTCGAATAGAGGTCGTTGTAGTAGGTCATCATCGCCGTACCTTCGAGCGCCCGCACGGGCGTTGCCGACGGGGAGTTGTCCATGGCCGAACCGTCGTTGCGGAACACCACGTCGAGCAGGTCGGCCGTCGGAAGGAGCGGCTCGCCGCCGCTGTCCATGGTCGTGGCGTTCGCCGTTTCCGACCAGTCGGAATCGAGGCTGCCGACCGCCTTGACCTTGGCCCAGTAGGAGGTGTTGCTCTCCAGGTTGGTCAGCTCCTGCGACGTTGCCGTGGACGCGATGCCGGTCTTGTAGGCATACTCGCTTTCGGGGGCTGAGGCCGAACCTTTCCAGTAGGCGACCGTGTAGGAAGTCGCATCGGGGACGGCGTTCCACTTGAGCGTCAGCCTGTCGGCCGCCGCTGCGGCGTCGAACGAAACCCCGCCCGGTGCTGCGGGTTTGGTCGCGGGGGTGATGGCCGTGCAGGTGACGACCACGTTGTCCAGCAGGGCGCGTTTCTCGCTCGTCGAGATCACGATGCGGCAATCGGGTGTCACGTTCGTGAGGGTTGCCTCGAACTCGCGGAACCGGGCTTTGGCAGCCGAAATATCCACGGGGTCGGCCGCGGAGACCTCCGTGACCGTGCCGGTGATGGCGCCCTTTGCGCCGAGCACGGCGCCGCGGACGGCCTTGACGAGGATTTTCCCGGCATCGGCGCCCGAACCGTCGTATTTCTCGCTGTAAGCCTGTGCCGAGAAGCGCACCTTGACGGTCGCCGCATCGGGCAGGGCGGTCAGTTCGGGGGTGTAAAGCGAGGCGGCCGCACTTCCGGCGCCCATCTTGACATAGCCCGGGCGGCCTGCGATGTTGCCCGACTTGCCCCAGGCCGCAAGGCCCGTGCCCTCGGTGTAGGGCGCAGCCACGCCGCCGCCGCTGAACACGTCGAACTCATTGGCCGTACAGCGGGTGGCCGAGAACCCCGAAGGATTGTCGCCCGAAGCTGCGGCGTAAGTCCCGCGGTTCGAGCTCGGGGGATAGTAGCCCGCGGCGAAATTGGCGATGTCGCCGCCGTGGATCACCCTGGAGAAATCTTCCGCCAGGAGGATGTCGCCCGCCTTTGCCGAGCCTGCCGTCGTGGCACCCGCCTGCGGCCCTGCGGCGGCAGTCGCATATGCGAGCGGGTCGGAGAAGAAATCGTTGGTCTTGTCGTCCACGCAGACGTAGTAGGTCGTGGCGGGGGCCAGTCCCGAGAAGGTGAAGCGGAAGCGGTTCCCGGCCGTGATGCCGAAGACGTTCGAGGCATTCCAGCCGACGACCAGATCCTTGCATTCGGCGTCGCTGTAAAGTTTCACGTGGTAGACCTGCGCACTGCTGTTGACACACGCCTGGCCGTCCGCACGGGCCCATTCGACCGTGAGGGTCGAGGAGGTCGCCAGCACTTTCGACACGACGATCCCGGCCTGTACCGGGGCTATGTCCGTCTTCTGCGACACGGCGGCGGAGTAGTCCGAATCGTAGTCGGGGTTGTTGTAGCGGCACGCCTTGACCTTCGCGTGGTACTCGGTGCCGGCCTCCAGTTCCTTGAGCAGGTACGAGGCCGAGGTGATGCCCTCCGCTACCGTGGCGTCCTTCTCCTCGGTGCCGTCGGCCCACCATGCCACCGTATAGGAAGCCGCCCCGGCCACTTCGTCCCATTCGAGGGTCAGCTTGTCGGAATAGACGGCTTCGGCGTCGAATTTCACGTTCGCCGGAACGGTGAGTTTCTCCAGTCTGGTCTCACCGTCGTAAACCACGACGATGTCGTCGAGCAGGTAGCGGGTCTTGTTGGCGCCCGCCTGTGCGGGGTTCGACGAAAATGCGATGCGCGAAGTAGGCGAGAGGCCGTCGAGCGTCACCGTGAAGGTCTCGAACCGACCTACGGCCGACGAGATGTCCACGACTTTCGAAGCCACGGCCGTGCCTTTCTTGCTCACGGAGTTGTTCGACCCGAACTCGGCGCCCTCGATGGCCTCGACCACGATGTCGCTGCCATAGACGTTTTCGCCTTCGGCATAGGCGCTGGCCGAGAAACTCACCGTTACGGTCGTGTTCTTGGGCAGGGCCGCCAGCTCGGGCGTATAGAGGATGCCGATACCGCCGCCACCGCCGCCGCACTTGATGTAGCCCGGACGGGTCGAGGTGTTGCCCGACAGCCCCCAGCCTTTCATGCCGACGCTTTCGATGTACTCGGCCGACGTGCCTCCGGTGAATACGTTGAACTCCGTCGTCCAGTTGCAGACCGGACGGTCGCCGTCGGCCTGCGGGTTCTCGCCCGTGGCAGGTTCCCACGTCTTGCGGTACTCGGTACCCGATACGGCGTTGTAACCTGCCGCCGAGCGGACGATGTCGCCGCCGTGGATGAATGCCGCGAAATCCTGCGCCAGCACGATATCTCCGGCCTGTGCCGGGTTATTCTGCGAGGCTTTGGGCCCGGCCTTGGCCGTGGTCCCGGCGACGACGGGGGTCATGATGTTGCCGAAGCTGGCATTGGTGACCCGGGCGTAGTAGGTCGTTTCGGGATCGAGCCCCGAGAAGGTGAACCTCACGACGGGATAACCCGCCAGAGCGGTGAAGATGCCTTTGTCCGACGCGAGTTTTCCGTCGGCCAGCCAGCTGACATGCAGCTCGCTGCACGCCTCGTCACGGAACAGTTCGATGTTGTAGAGGCGCGTGGCGTCGGTCGCCGCATCGTCGGTATACGACCACTCGTAGGTGAGCGTCGACCCCGTCGCGGCATTGAGCGTGAGCTTCGGGTCGAGTTCGAGGATACCCACCGAGGCCATCAGCATGGCCGGCTGCTCGTTTGCCGTGACGTATACCCAGTCCGAGGTGGAGGAGTAGGGGAAGTTGGCCCTGACGCGGCCGTAGTATATCCGGTCGGCCGCCAGGTCGGTGAATTCATGGTAGTCGATTGCGTCCGTGGTCTTGCAGAGCGCTTCGCTGACGGGGTTCATCTCCCCGTCGACGAGCTGTACGGTGTACGATGTCGCGCCGCGGATGAAATCCCAGCAGATCGTAAGCGACGTGGCCCCGTATTCGAGCAGTTTCACGTTCTTCGGGGTCTTGGACTTGTTGGCCCCCGATATTTCCACGCCGTCGTCCTTGCAGGCCGTCAGCAAGACTGCGGCCGATAGCGAGAAGAGGGCGAACAGAATATATAAAATGCTTTTTTTCATGATTGTTGTCCGGTTTTAGTATACGAGCTTGATGTCGTCGATGTACCAGCGACCCGCCTTCACCGAGGAGCCCGAGAACCAGCTGTCGGCCGTGGAGATGAAGAATGCCGGATTGGCTTTCGCGCCGGGATTGGGGATGACGGCCGTGACCTCGACCCACGTGTAGGCGGGGATGTCGAGCGAAACGTAGCTCTTGGTCGAAGCTACGATCTTGTCCAGCGTGCCCTTCGAGATCCAGAACCCGTCGTTCTTCTCGCAGATGCCCACCATGCCCTGGTCGGGGGCTGCGGCCCAGATGGCGACCTTGCAGGTCAGCAGCAGGTCGTAGCCCGCGGGGATGTTCAGCACCGGGGAGATGAGGTTGCCCGGCTGCCCGTCGGCATTGTCGCTCGCAGCGCCCAGCTGGATGTAACCCGGGCACATATAATTCAGGTAGCCCGTCCATCCCTCCATGCCGATGGCGCGGTAGAATGCCGCGTTGCCGTTGCGTACGGTCGAGGTGATGCCGCCGATGCTGGCGTTGGTGCCCGCCGAGACGCTCACCGTCTCGTTGTCGAGGCTCAGGTTGGCCACGGTCTTGTCGGCCGTCGTGACACCCGCCTTCTGGCCGATGCAGTCGCCGCCCCAGGGGAATTTGCCGAAGTTCTGCGTCAGCAGGGGAAGCTCCTCGCCCTGGGCGTCGAACCCGGCGCGGACGATGGTCGAAACGGAGCCGAAATCCTTCTCCGCGCCAGCCTCGTCCGTAGCCTTCACGGCGAAGGTCACGATGCCCTGGCGGGTGGCGGTGCCCGTCAGGGGTACTTCGATGTAACCGTTGCCGGCCGCCGAGATCGAATAGCTGCCGCTGGCGGGCGTGATCCCCTCGCCGCCGGTCTGCGTCACCGTGACGGTGTATTTTTCCGTGCCGAGCGCCTTGATGTAGGGGATGCGGAGCTTGGCCCCGGCTTCCGCGTTGAGTTTGAGCATACCCGAGACGTCGAACTGCTGTCCGTTGTCGAAGGGTTTCCACTCGAAGATACCGTTGTCCTGCCTGATGGCGATGGCGACGTTCTCTTCGCCGCAGCCGTGCAGGTAGATGGTGGCGCTGCGCTCCTCGGAGGTGTTCTGGTCGCAGGTGACCGTCACCTTCTGGTAGGTGCCGGGGTCTCCCTTGCCCGAGAGCTGGTCGACATGCACCCAGCCGTAGGCGTTCGTCCACTCGCGGCTGTCGGGGGCGTCGCTGATTTGCCAGTCCCCCGTAGCGCGGATCGTAAACGTATCGCTCGACTCGACGTACGGGAAACTCATCTCGCGCAGGTTGCGTTTGAGGAACCCCTGGTCGTCGTCGCTGCACGCGGCAAGGCCACAGATCCCGCCCAACGCGAGAACTATCGTCAGTTTATGAATAAATTTCATCATGATTGGATCGTTAGTTTGTTTGTAAAACCAATAAAAAAAACAGAAACCGACTCCGGATACACTGCCGGATGTCAATTTCCTACACGGTTTCTAACGATATCGAATGACTTGCACTGCAAATATAGCAATTTTCCGGGATTCGCAAGAAAAATGTTTAAAATTTTACGAACCTTGCGACGAAAAACCGAAAAATAAAATATCTGTAATATATAGGTATAAAAATTTGCATTGCAATCTTGTGAAAAAAGCTTCCGGCATTGGGTAGTTTGCCCCGGTCGCTTGTATCTAATGCAGACCGGGCGGAAAACGCCGGCCGCAACCGACCCAATGTAAACTAAAAAAAGCGATTATTAACCGGAAACTTTAAAACAGCTTCGAAAAATGCCTGACTAATCCCCCTACACCAGCACTACACGGTTTTTTATCGGACGACGGATGACTTGCAAGGTTCTGTCTGCCGTATCGGAACGAATTTCCCCGGAGCCCGCCTGCACGGCGCGGCTGCGGACGTGCTTTGCACGCGGCAGCGGGAAATAACCAATTAACCGAATTGAAACTATGAAGAAATTATTCCATAAAGGACTATGTCTGGTCATGGTGCTCTGCGCGGGGGCTTTCGGCGGATATGCCGCCCAAGGATCGCTCCCCGGTGCGCAAGGGCAGGGGTATGACCTGAATTTATCCTACTCGCGGACGACGCTCAAGGCCGTTGCCGATGCTATTACGCAGCAGGCGGGCATCGCCTTCTCCTACGAAACGGCACTGGCCGGCTATCCGATGGAGAACCTGGAGGTCTCGGAGAAGGGTGCCACCATCGAGGCCATCCTTGCGACCGTATTCACGCCTCGCGGCATCGACTACCGGGTGGTTGACAAAGTGGTCGTGCTGACGCGCAGCACGCGCCCCGTTCCGGCAGCCAGTGCCGCCGCCAAATCGGAGGTGAAAGGGGTCGTCCGCGACGCTGCGGGCAACCCGATGATCGGCGTGACGGTCACTATCAAGGGGACGCTGGTCGGCGTCTCGACGGGTGTCGACGGCGGCTATGCGATCCCGGCCGACGGGAACGCCACGCTGCTCTTCTCGTATATCGGCTACCGCCCCCATGAGGAGGTGGTAGGGCGCCGCACGCAGATCGACGTCACGATGCAGGAGGACGAGCTGGTGATGGACGAAGTAGTCGTCGTAGGCTACGGCACGCTCAAGAAACGCAATATCGTGGGCGCGGTCGAGAACCTTTCGGGCGACGCGGTCGAAAACCGGCCCAATGCCAACATCACCCGTTCGTTGCAGGGCCAGATCCCCGGCCTGAACATCGTGCAGGTCGACGGTAAGGCCGACCATGCCGGCGAAGTCACCATCCGCGGCGTGAACAACACGTTCAAGGCCCGTGTGAGCGGCGGTGAAAAGACCAACAAACTCGGACAGGGCGGCGGCGCGCTGGTGCTCATCGACGGTGCCGAAGGCGACATGGGTTCGGTGAACCCCGACGACATCGCCTCGATCTCGGTGCTCAAGGACGCTTCGTCGGCCGCAGTATACGGCGCCCGCGGCGCATTCGGCGTGATTCTCATCACGACCAAGGATCCCGAGAAGGGCAAGGTGCGCGTGAGTTACAACGGCTCCGTGTCGCTGCACCGCCGTACGGTGATCTGGGAGGACAACGTGGTCACCGACCCCGTGCAGTGGGTCGATGCCTTCCGCGAGTCGTATCTCAACTCCTCGCCGACGGCGACCGTACCGTCGCTCTTCAACAACTACATGCCCTATTCGAACGCCTGGTTCGAGGAGCTCAAACGCCGCCGTGCCGATCCGACGATGGACAACTACGACATCGACGCCAACGGCAACTACAACTACTACGGCGAGACCAACTGGCTCAAGGAGATCTACAAGTCGGTGAACTATTCGACCACCCACGCCGTCAGCATCCAGGGCGGCCGCGAAGGGGTCAGTTACTACATTTCGGGCCGTTACTACAACCAGGACGGCATCTACAAGGTGGGCGAGGAGACCTACAAGAAGTATAACCTCCGTGCCAAGGGCTCGATCCGCATCCGCCCGTGGCTGACGCTGGACAACAACACCAGCCTGATGAGCAGCAAGTACCACCAGCCCATGGTGCACTACGGCCAGCAGGTGATCTCGCGCCAGATCGACATGTTCGCCTTCCCGTTCGCCCTGCTGAAGAACCCCGACGGCACCTGGACGCAGACCGCGGCCAAGACCGGTTATGCGGCCTTTGCCGAGGGCACCTCGTGGCAGGAGAACAACAAGCTCGAAGTGGCCAACACCACGACGTTCAACTTCGAATTCGTCCCCGACGTCTTCAAGGTCTCGGCCGACGTGACCTACAAGGGATCGCGCTGGTCGCGCGACCGCATGGAGAACCTCTACACCTACTACACCGGCGTGAACGTTTCGGGGCAGGACAACAGCTATTCGTCGCTCGAAAACTGGACGTACCGCTCGGACTACATCTCGACGAACATCGTCGGTACGGTCACGCCCAAGCTGGGGGCCGACCACGACCTGAACGTGGTCGCCGGATGGAACCTCGAGGACTACGACTACCGCACGCAGAAGACCTACCGCCAGGGCAACCTCTATCCCTCGAAGCCGAGCTTCACGCTCATGGACGGCGAGTATTACTCGACCACCTCGGGCGGCTACACGTGGGGGCTGGTCGGATTCTTCGGCCGCGTCAACTACGCCTATGCAGGCCGCTACCTGGCCGAAGTGAGCGCCCGTTACGACGGGTCGTCGAAATTCCCGTCCAGTTCTCAGTGGGGCTTCTTCCCCTCGGCATCGGTCGGATGGCGCCTCTCCGAAGAGCCGTGGCTCAAACCGCACGTCGAAGGGTGGCTGGACAACTTCAAGGTTCGCGCCAGCATCGGTTCGCTCGGCAATGCCAACATCGACCCCTACCAGTACCTCGAGACCATGACCGCTTCGGGCAGCGCCTCGATCGCCAAGTCGTCGGTCATCATCAACGGCCAGAACGTACCTTACACGTCGGTGCCCAGCCTGATCCCCGACGACATCACCTGGGAAAAGGTCACCACCTACAACATCGGCCTCGACCTCGACCTGTTCCACAACCGGCTTTCGTTCACCGGCGACTACTACCGCCGCAATACGACCGACCTCTACACCGTCGGCCCGAACCTCCCGCAGGTACTCGGAAGCGCCGCGCCCTACGGCAACTACGCCAGCCTCAAGACCAAGGGGTGGGAGCTGAGCCTTTCGTGGCGCGACTCGTTCAACCTGGGCGGCAAGCCGTTCAGTTACAGCATCAAGGGTATGCTGTGGGACAGCCGCAGCTGGATCACCGACTACTATAACGAAACGGGCGACCTGACGACCTACTACAAGGGCATGGAGATCGGCGAGATATGGGGTTTCCGCACGGCGGGCATCTACGCCAGCAACGCCGACGCCCTGAACGGCCCGGCCTACAACTTCTTCAAGAACGGCGAGATGTTCCGCGCCTATGCCGGCGACCTGCGCTTCGTCGACGTGGACGGCGACGGCATCATGACCAAGGGCAACCGCACGCTGTCCAACCACGGCGACCTGGAGATCATCGGCAACCAGTCGCCGCGCTACCAGTACAGCATCAACATGTCGCTGAACTGGAACGGCATCGGGCTTTCGATGCTGTGGCAGGGCGTGGGCAAGCGCGACTGGTACCCGTGGACGGAGTCCGGATTCTTCTGGGGCAAATGGAACCGCGCCTACAACTCGCTGATGAAGACGCAGACGGGCGACAACGTGGTTCGGATCGACAAGAGCACCGACAACTGGCGCGTCACGAACATGGACAAGAATCCCTACTGGACACGCATGGTATCGCTCGCCGCCAACCGCAACGACGGCCCGCTGACGTGGGAGAACGACCACTACCTGCAGGACGCTTCGTACATCCGACTGAAGAACATCACCATCGACTACACCTTCCCCAAGCACATCTGCAAGAAGCTGCGCCTCGAGGGGCTGAAGGTCTACCTGTCGGGCGAGAACCTCTTCACCCACTCGCCGATGTTCAAGCACACGGACATGTTCGACCCCGAAGTCATCACCAGCGGCGACTCCGATTTCGCGGCCTCGACCACTTCGGGCCTGAACGGTACGGGTAACGGCTATTCCTACCCGATGCTCAAAACCGTGACCCTGGGTATAAACGTAACATTTTAACCGACAGCAACCATGAGAAAGATACTGCTATATACGCTGACGACCCTCGCTGCTGCGGGAATGGCCTCCTGCGAGGATTTCCTGACGCGCGACACCTACGACCAGATCGGCAGCGACGAGTTCTGGAAATCGGAAACCGACCTGGAACTCTATGCCAACGGTTTCATCCAGAAGATGATCCCCGGCGACGGAACCATCACGCGCGGCGACATCTATGCCGACTACTGCGCCGTGGACATCCCGACCGACCTGCTGCGCCCCGACGGCAACGTCTCGCCCGACAACCAGACCGGATGGGCTGAGAGCAACTGGACGAACCTTCGCCGCGTGAACTACATGCTCGACAACATGCACAAGTGCAGGGGGCGTGTGAGCGACGAGATCTACAACCACTACGAGGGCGTCGCCCGTTTCTGGCGCGCCTGGTTCTACTACGACAAGGTGCAGACCTTCGGCGCCGTGCCCTGGTACGACTTCACGATCGCGGCCAGCGACAAAGAGGCGATGATGAAACCCCGCGACAGCCGCGAGTACGTCATGGACAAAGTGCTGGAAGACCTCACCTTCGCAAGCACCTACTGCCTCTCCGACGCCAAGTTCACCAAAGGCTCGGCGCTCATCAACAAGTGGGTGGCGCTGGCCTTCAAGTCGCGCGTCTGCCTCTATGAAGGCACCTTCCGCAAGTACCACTCGCGCGAGCCGTCGTCCGACAAACCGTGGCAGGCCGAGTATAACGCCGACAACAAATTCCTGCGCGAGGCCGCTGCCGCCGCCAAGGAGATCATGGACAAGGGGCCCTATTCGCTCGTCACGGGCGATGTGAAGACCGCCTACCGCTCGCTCTTCACCAGCGCCGGGCTGCTCACGCAGGAGGTGATCTTCGGCCGCGAGTACAGCAAGGAGCTCTCGGCGTTCCACGAGACCAGCTGGTACTACTATTCGCCGACCTACGGTGCCAAGATCGCCATGACCAAGAAGTTCATGAACACCTACCTCACGACCCGGGGCACGCCGTTCACCGACATCGACGGTTACCAGACCATCGACTTCATCCGCGAGTTCGACGGCCGTGACGCCCGCATGGCGCAGACGGTCATTAGCCCGACCTACAAGATGAAGATCAGCGGCCGCGAACGGCTCTATTCGCCCAACTGGAAAGTGACCCGTACGGGCTACCATCCGATCAAGTGGTCGATCGACGACGATGCCGACAACGTGCTGTCGAAGGCCGCGAGCTGGAATTCGCTGCCGATCCTCCGCTATGCCGAGGTGCTGCTGAACTACGCCGAGGCGAAGGCCGAGCTGGGCGAAATGGACGCCGCGGTATGGGATCAGACCATCGCGCTGCTGCGCAGCCGTGCCGGCGTGACCCCGGTCGTCCCGGACAAGGCCGACCCCTACATGGAGGCCTATTTCCTCAATACCTTGACCGACAAGTGGATACTCGAAGTGCGCCGTGAGCGCGGCATCGAGCTCTGCCTCGAAATGGGGCTGCGCTGGGACGACGACATGCGCTGGCACATGGGCGACCTGCTCACGAGCGACAACAACCCCTGGACGGGCATCTGGATCGGCAACACGGGCTACACCTACGATTTCACGGGGCAGAGCACCGACGACAACGGCGATCCCGTACCCGACTTCTACATCCGCCCGGGCGAGGATACCGAACATTCGATCGCCATTTCCAATACGGGGGCCAACCAGACCTTCTCGCTCAACGCCGCGGGGAATATCGTCTGGGAGTACAAGCGCACGTGGGGCGAAAAGAAATACCTGCGTCCGATCCCCCAGACGGCGATCACCCGCAACCCGAACCTCGAACAGAACGCGCTTTGGAAATAAGCAATAAAAAACTCAGGATATGAAAACGAAAATCATGTTATTATGCTGTATGGCGGCGACGCTGATGCTGGCATGCAGCAACGACAAGTCCGGCGGGCATGACGGCGGCGAGGGTGTCGAAACCGAAGTCAACGGCACGCAGCTCGACGGCAATACGACCCTCTACGGACTGGTGACCGACACGTCGGGGAACCCCGTCCCGGGCGTGGTCGTGTCGGACGGCTACGGTTGCGTGGAGACCGATGCCAACGGCGTCTACCAGATGGAGCGCTACAAGAAGGCGCGCTTCGTACATTACAGTACGCCGGCAGGGTATGCCGTCAACACGTCGGCGGACAACTACCCGCTCTTCTACGCCGAGATCGTCCATAAGAACATCGCCGACCGCCACGACTTCGTGCTGACGCCGCTGCCGGCCCCGGAAAGCGATTTCACGCTGGTCTGCATCGCCGACCCGCAGTGTTCGACCACGGCCGAGATCAGCCGCTACGTCAACGAGACGATCCCCGACATCGAGGCTACGGCCGACGCTTACAAGGCCAAGGGCACGCCGGTCTACGGCATCACGCTCGGCGACATCGTCTTCGACACGCCCGACCTGTGGAGCAACATGAAGGAGTCGATGGCCAACCGCAACCTTCCCGTCTTCCAGACCATCGGCAACCACGACCATTTGCAGACCGAGACTTCGGACGACAATGCCGCGGCCAATTTTGAAACGCAGTTCGGCCCGCGCAACTATTCGTTCAACCGCGGCGACGTGCACATCGTGTCGATGGACAACGTCCTCTACGAAGGTAAGAAGAAGTACAAGGGCGGCATCACCGACAAGCAGCTCGAGTGGCTGCGCCAGGACTTGTCGCACGTCGACAAGGACAAGCTCGTGATCTTCTGCGCGCACATCCCGTTCCGCGGGGGTACGAGCGTGACGGACGAGAGCCACGAGAACTACGACGGCGTGCTCGACCTGCTGTCCGGGTTCTCCGAGGCGCACATCATGATCGGCCATACGCATTACCACCAGAAATACATCCACAAGCGTAACGGGAAGACGATCCTCGAACATGTCCACGGCGCCGCCTGCGGTGCATGGTGGACGGCGAACATCTGCGCCGACGGCACGCCGAACGGGTACAGCGTCTACGAGATCTCGGGCAACACCATTGCCAACCAGTACTACAAGTCGACCAACAAGGAAGCCGGCTATCAGATCCGGGCCTATTCGGCCACGCAGGTGTTCGGCAAGTCGGGCAGCCTCACCTTCGGCTGGGCGGCCAACGCCCCGGCCATGAACGATGCGAAGTGCATCGTGGCCAACGTCTGGAACTCCGACGCCTCGGGCAACTGGAAAGTCTCGCTCTGGCAGAACGGCACGAAGGTCTGCGACATGACCCGCGTCAAGACCTACGACTACTGGGCCTATGCCTACCACGTGCTCTATTACAGCAAGAGCGTGGGCACGACCTGGGGCAAGAACCTCGACCATTACTATTACGGGAACCTGGCGTCGGGAACGCCCGAGACCGCCGATTTCGAAATCGTGGCGGAGGACGGCATGGGCAACACCTACCGCACCTCGAAGCTCCAGACCGACTTCATAGGCTTCTGACCCTCCCGCTTCCTAAAAGCGATGCCGCGCCCCGAAAAGGGCGCGGCATTTTTCTTGCCGGTTCACAGGCGCGGTTGCAGGCACGTCGCCTCCCGGGCGCAGGTTCCTCCTCCCGCCTTGCGGGAACGCCGTCGCCGCCCCTATACGGCGGCGTTCCGTCCCGGGCGGTCAATACCAGCCTTCGGTCTGCGTGAGGTTGTAATTTCGGCTCATGGCCGCCTGCGTGATGGGCCATAGCAGTATGTTGGGGTTCTTGTCGCGCTGCGCCGCGATGTCGGCGCTGTACTCCCATATCTTGTCCGTGCGCAGGAGCATCCACCAGGTGCGGCCTTCGCCGACCATCTCCCTGAGGTATTCGTCGACGATCGCCTGCAGGACGGCTTCGGGCGACGTGTCGGTGTAGTAATCCTTCCGCCCGTAGGCCCTGGCGGCCAGCGGTGCCAGGGCTTCGAGCGCACCCGCGTAGTCCTTCCCATAATACCGGGCTTCGGCCGCCATCAGGAAGGCTTCGCCGTAGCGGTAAAGGATGAAATCCGAGTCGAAAATGCGTGTGCCGTTGTCCACGCGCCCCATCAGTTTCTCCGTCCAGCCGATCCTGCGGCCGCCCGTGCCGTAATCGGCCGTGCGGCAGGTCAGCGCTGCACGCGTATCGGCGGGGTCGGCCTGCAGCAGGGCCCGGTAGGTGTCGGTATACCACCACCACTGGTTGCCCCCGGTGGTGGGGACGGGGTTGTTGCGGTAGGCCGCTTCGACGTAACTCTCGTTCCAGCCGAGGTAGTAGGCCGGGCCGTTCAGGGCTTCCGACACATCCTGGTGCACGGCGAAAATGACCTCGCGGCCGCATTTGTTCGACGAACTGAAAATATCGGCATACGCGGGCTCGAGCAGGGCGTCCGACAGGCCGAGTTCCCCGAGCGCCTCTTGGGCCATCGCCAGGTAAGCCTCGCCCCCGGCCTGCATACGGTACATCCACAGGGCATAGTCGGCCTTCAGCATCGCCACGGCGGCCGGCGTGGCCACGGTCTTGTCCGACGTATCGGCGACGTACCTTTCCGCGTCGGCAATGTCGCGTTCCACGCGCATCAGCACTTCCGATACGGGGGTGCGTCCGAGGAACAGCTCCGTGTCGGTCGATTCGTAGCCCCAGAGCGGCAGCGGGGCATCGCCCCAGATGCGTGCGATCTGGAAGAAGCAGTACGCGCGGATGAAGTGGGCGTTCCCCAGACAGAAGGCCCGCGGTTTCTCCTTCAACCCCATCGCAGGAACATGCCTGATGACCAGGTTTGCCTGGTTGACCGTCGTGTAGAGCGCCGTCCAGTCGGCATACTCGTTGACCGAGCTCATGGTGCTGGTGCGCACCTGCGACTGGTCGACGCCGTTGAGCGTGTTGTGCGTCCCCGGGCCCCACAGCCCATTGCGCAGCTCGCCCCAGCAGAGGTAGATGTCGTTCATGCTCTTGAGCGCACTGCGCAGGTAGACGTACAGCCCGTAGGTGGCCGACGTGGCGTCGCTCTCCTCTTTCCACATGTTGCTGGCCGAGAGCTTGTTGTCCTGCATGATGTCCAGGTCGCCGTGGCAGCCGCCCGCCCCGTATGCGCAGAACAGCAGCGCGACTCCGGCTATGATCTTTCCGAATTTCGTTTTCATGGCAGTAGGGTGTCAGAACGTGAGTTTAGCCGTGAAGAGCACTTTGCGCGTCGGCGGGTAGGGACTGAACCCGGTGTCGTAGGTCGACGACGCGGTGTAGAGGCCGCCGGTGGTCGCGGCCTCGGGCGAGACCCCGTGCACGGCCGTCCAGTAGCAGAGCGTGTTGCCCGAGACGGTGAGCGTCACGTCGCTTATGTGCAGTTTGCGCAGCCACGCCTTCGGGAGCGACCACGAGAGCGAAACATCGCGCAGGCAGAGGTAGTCGGCCTTCTCGACGAATATGTCGGACGTGCGCCCGTAGTTGCGGTTGCCCCAGTCCGTATCGTTGGCCGTGAAACGGGCGTAGCGTGTATCGTCGCCCGGCTGCGACCAGCATTTTTTCACCTCGTTCACCAGGTTGTAGTTGCAGTTGCCCATCGTCGACTGGAAATAGCGCATCTGCATGTCGTTGCGCACCGAATGTCCCAGGGCATAGTCCATGTAGACGTTCAGCGTCCAGTTCCGGTAACGGAACGTATTGCCGATGCCGCCCGTCGAGTGGGGCAGGGCATACCCCAGCAGGAACTGGTCTTCGGCGTTGATGATCTGCCGGCCGTCCATGCGCGTCGATCCCGGACGGTCTTTCCACTCGTAGTCGCCGATGTCTTTGCGCCCGGCTATCTGCCGCCGGTCGCTGCGCCGGTAGCCGCGCGACTGCGTGTCGTACCGGGCCGCGTCGGCCTCCTCCTGCGTCTCGATGATGCGCTCTGCGACATAGCCGAAGATACGCCCCATGCGCTCGCCCTCGGCGATGCCCCCGAACTGGCTCCCGTCGCCGACCGAGATGCCGTTGATGCGGTTGCGGGGATTGCCGTTGTCGGGCAATTCGAGCACGCGGTTCATGTTGTAGCTGTACGTGAAATCCGTCCTCCACGAAAAACCCTTGCGGTCGATGTTGACCGACGACAGCGACAGTTCCGTGCCGTAGAACCTGACACGCCCCAGGTTGGTCGAAACCGAGTTGTAGCCCGTCGTATTGGGGAGGCTGACGTCGAACAGCAGGTCGCGCGTCTCCTTGTTGTAATAGTCGAGCGCCAGCGTGATGCGGTTGTCCAGCAGCCCGAGGTCGATGCCGGCGTTGAACTGGAGGGTCTTCTCCCAGATCAGGCCGTTGTTGGGCATCGTATTGGTCGTGGTGGTCGCGTTGCCGTTGTAGGTGTAGAGCGAATTGTAGCTGCCGTAGGTGTCGTACAGCCCGATCCCGTTGTTGCCCGTCAGCCCGTAGCTCACGCGCGCCTTGAGCATGCTGACCGCACTGTTTTCGGGCCAGAACCCCTCCTTGCTGACCACCCATCCGGCCGATGCCGCCGGGAAATAGCCCCAGCGGTGGCCTGCGGCGAATTTCGACGAACCGTCGATGCGCATTGTCGCGGCGAGGAGGTAACGCCCGCCGTAGTCGTAGTTCACACGCCCGAAATAGGAGATCAGACACTCCCGCGTGCGGGTACTCTTCGGATAGTTGGCGATGTTCGAAGTCCCGGCGTCGAGCACGGGCAGCTTGTCCGACACGGCACCCTGCACCCGCACGTCGAAGCTGTTGAGTTTGTCGAGCATGTATTCGTAGCCCGCCACGGCACCCAGGCGATGCCCGTTGCCGAACGTACCCTTGTAGTCGGCATAGGCCTGGAAATCCATGCGGTTGGTCTCCGAAAAGCCCTCTTTCATGGGCCGTATGTTCGAGCCCGTCGTGGGGTTGTCCTCGACATAGAAATAGCTGCGCGTATGGCGGTTGTAGTTGGTGAACTGCCCGACCAGGCGCAGCCCGTCGAACACCTCCCAGTCGAGGTTGATCGTGGCCGTCGAACGCTTGATCGTCGACCCGGCATTGTGGTAGTAATAGGCGTAGTAGGCGGCCGGTATCGTCGTGTTGTTGGTGCCCAGCGCGGGCGTGCCCGCCAGCTCCTCGCCCGCCTCCTCGCCGTACCAGTCGCGGTGGGTGTTAGGGACGGAGAGCCCGCGTATGACCGAGTTGCGCAGGCTGAGCGGCGCACTCTCGAAGGTCTGCTGCTCGATCTGCGAATAGTCGAATGTCGTCGAGGCCCTGAGCCGCCGCGTCACCTGGAAGGTCGTGTTGCCGTGGAACGTGAAGCGCGAATAGCCCGTCGTGATCCCGATCCCGCTGTCGTCCGTATAACCCGCCGAGGCGGCGTATTGGATGTTGTCGCCGCCCCCGTCGATGCCGACGTAGTAATTCTGCCAACATGCGTCGCCGAACCATTGGCTCTGCTGGTCGTTGTCCTCGAAGACGATGATGCGCCCGGGGTTCACCGGGTCTTCGACCCATTGGTAGCCGGCGGGAACCTGCTCGTCCGGCCGGAGGTAACGGGTCGTCCAGAGCGATTTGGCCGTATTGCCCGTGCCTGCCGACTGTTCGCCGCCCAGCACCGATGCCGGATCCATGCCGCCGCAATACCCCTCCATGAGCGCCGGACGCACCGTGAGGATGTAATCGCGGGCGTTCATCAGGTCGAACTTCGTGGCGGGCGACGCCCAGGCCCACTGCCCCTCGAATACGATCCGGGGGCCGAGGTGTTTCGAACCTTTCTTCGTGGTGATGAGGATCACGCCGTTCGACGCGCGGGAACCGTAGATGCCCGCCGCCGCGGCGTCCTTGAGGAACGAAACGGATTCGATGTCGTTGGGGTTCAGCCCGGCCATTTCGCGGACTACGCCGTCGACCAGCACGATCGGGTCGTTCGACTGGTTGATCGACGATCCGCCGCGGATCAGGAATTTGGGGTCTGCGCCCGGTGTCGCATCGGTCGTGGCGACCCTCACGCCGGGGATGCGTCCCTTCAGGGCGTCGCCGACCGAATTGACGGGGATACCCTCCAGGAGATGCCCGTCGAATTTGCTGATGGCCGCAGTCACCGTCCTGCGCGACTGCGTGCCGTATCCGACCACCACCACGTCCTCGAGCACGGCTTCGTATTCCTCCAGTACGACGTCGATGGCCGACCTCGTCCCGATGCGTTCCTCCCGGTCGGCATAGCCTATGTACGAGAAAACGAGGGTGGCTTCCGGATCGGCGAAGATCCGGTAATTGCCCTCCGCCCCGGCCGAAACGCCCCGCATCGTATCCTTCACGACGACCGAGGCGCCGACCAGCGGCATCCCCGAGCCGTCCTTGACGCGCCCCGTCACGAGTACCAGCTGCGAACGCGCGGAATCCGTGTCGTAGGTCAGCACCACGATGCGGTCGACGACCTTGTAACGGAATCCCCGTCCCTTGAATACCTTTTCCAGGATATGTTCCAGCGGCGCCGCGGTTTCATGCACCGACACGTCGCCGAGCGGCATCTGCGACAGTGCCGATTCGTAGGAGAACAGTACGCCCGTCTGTGAGGTGACGGCCTCCGTGAAGGTCAGCACCGTTGCGGATCCGAGCGTGAGATCCACAGCGTAGGTCTTTTGTGGCGAGGCATTTCTGCCGTCATCCGTAGCATGGGCCTGCGGACACATGCCGGTCAACAGGAGAAGAAATACCAATTCCAGCTTGGGGATGGAATTTTTCTTCATATTTTAAGGTTCGTGAAGCGTGTTCCGGGTTGTGCGGTGCAAAAGGCCTGCGGTGGTCGGCCGCAGGCCCCGTATCATTCGTTGCGGATCACCTCGCAATGCGTTCCGGTCATGAACTCGACGATGTCGACGACCTCCTCGAGCGAATTGCTCCGCAAGTAGTTGATGTCATAGCGTTTGCCGTCGTCGGGCGACATGATGCGTATGCGTACGCCGTAGCTCTTTTCGATGCCGGCGATGATCTCCGTGATCGTGGCGCCCTTCATCGTGACCAGGTTGTAACGCCTGGTCACATAGAGCGGCGCGTTGATTTCGGCCACCTCCATGTCGCCCATCCGGGCGTCGTACACGGCGCGCTGGTTGGGATGCAGCCGCACGAGGTTGTCGCCGCCGGGGGTTTCGAGGCGTACGGCGCCGCGTTCGAGCACCACCTCCGTGAACGGGTCGCCGGCGAGCGCCCGGACATTGAAGGCCGTGCCCAGCACCCGGATCGCCAGCTCGCGGGTCTCCACGACGAAGGGATGCCGCGCATCGTGCGACACGTCGAAATAGGCCTCGCCGTCGAGCCGCACGGTCTTCGCGTCGTCGTCCAGCTCAATGCCCCCGATGCGAAGAACGCTTGCGGTCACGCTGCCGCCGCCGAGCTGCAGAAACCGGCGAAGCTGGGATTTGACGCGGGCAACCAGCTCCAGCGGGTTAAATGGTTTGGACAGGTAATCATCTGCACCGATGTTTAAGCCAAGGATCTTGTCGGAATCTTCGGATTTCGCGGAGAGGATAATGATGGGGATACTGCTGGTCTCACGTACCTTTAACGTGGTGCGTATGCCATCCAGGCCCGGCATCATGACATCGATGATCATAAGGTCAGCGTGTTCTGTTTCTAAAATTTTCAAAGCATCGTAACCGTCATAGGCTTTCAAGATGTGAAAGCCTTCGCCGGTCAGGTAAATATCTATCGCATCAACGATTTCTTTATCGTCGTCGCATACTAAAATAGTCTGCATGATTGTCCTCCTTTGGCGGG
>ERZ780168.1881-NODE-1881-length-20105-cov-6.771072_pt1 | contig 20105 bp, 17 predicted proteins | sample MGYA00510981_ERZ780168 | MGnify/ENA primary metagenome ERZ780168 (study PRJEB29588, sample SAMEA2158769) | human gut metagenome | biome: human gut; feature: human-associated habitat; material: faeces | place: Denmark | collected 2008/2010 ...
ATTGTAGCATTCTCAGGTTTCACGACGGCTTTCAGCGTTTCACTTTCGCCGACATGGAGCTTCATAGAATCCTTATTCAACTCAATGCCGGTGACATGGACAGTCGAGTCCGTGACAGTAACTTTGCAGGCCGCTTCATAGCTGCCGTCAGTGGTCGTCGCAATAATCTCTGCTGTACCGGATGCAACAGCCTTGACTGTGCCATCCGCATCGACCGTAGCAACAGTTTCATCCGTAGACTTCCAAGTGACGGACTGAATTGTAGCATTCTCAGGTTTCACGACGGCTTTCAGCGTTTCACTTTCGCCGACATTGAGCTCCAGAGAATCCTTATTCAGCTCAACGCCGGTGACATGGACAGTCGAGTCTGTGACTGTGACAACGCAAACACCGGGAGCACACACGTCGCTGCCCGGAATCCCGATATAATATGTTCCGGGATTCTGGAAGGTGTAAGAGAACTCGCCGTTTTCATCACTTACCGCCAGCTTATTCCACTTGGAAACATCCTTGGCGAAATAGGTATCTGTCGTGTAATAGACCTGTGTATTCTTTGCAACGGCGCAATATGTTACCGCATTGTTCATATCTGCATAGGTGCGGATCGTATGTAGCGTCACTGGCTGGCTGGAAGCTGTTTCCAGTCTGTCTACCGTGTGATCGCTGCTGTCCCGGAAGCCCATGAAGCCGCTCTCATCCTTTTTCCAGAAATTCCAGTCGTCATACATGGCGACCTCAATCACGTCTCCGTCATTCAGAATGATCCAGTCGGCAGTTGCGCCTATTTTTTCACTCATAAGCGGATATTCGTGGTTCACGAAATAGGTGAGATTCTCATTGTGATTCCAGAACTTCTGCATATACATGTGTCCGGAAGACCCGGTAACAGTCAGCAGATTTGGGTATTTCTTCAGCATACCTTCTCCGCATTCATCCTCTGGCAGACCGAGATAATACTGCTCCAACGCGGTAATAAACAGGTGCAGGCCTGTCGGCTGCTCAAACGGCTGTGTGCTCTGGTCACAGTAACGTCTTGACAGCTCGTAAAGATCATAGTTGAGAAGGTTGAAATAATCCACTGTGATTGGAATCTGCGCCATGGTACGTCCGGTCGCCTCTGAAACAACATACTCGCCGCCTTGCGTGAGAGAGAAATATACCGTGACAGTATGCTGCGCCTCCGGGTCGCCGTCATACGGCTCCGGCAGCTTCTGCTCCCAAACCGCGGTCATTTTGAGTTCTTTGGGAAGCTCAGAAGAATAGACCGTATACGTCTTACCCTCATAACTCCAACCCTTGAATATCATGCTCTTATCGAGGGTAAAAGTCTGATTGTTGCGATAAATCGGAACCGGCAGCGGTGCATTCTGCATACCGGCATCATAGGTATACGTTACCTCGGATACGCCGCCCTTATAATAGCCACCCTGCCGCCAGGTGTTAAACCAGCCGCCGTTTGCATCAAAGGTGATCGTCGAAGCCTTCTGCGCCTCGCCGCTTTCGGACAGTTTGATCAGCAGGATGCACGGCTCTTTCCGGCCCTCCTGAACGATGACGCGCACCAGCTTGTGCTTCGGGATTTTCACAAAGGGAACCAGACGCGCATAATTGCTGTTGATATAAACATTTGCGTTGAGCGGTGCCTCGACCTCGACATTAAAGCCGCCGGATACCTCGGCTTCGTAGACAGTCTGCCCTTCCTTCAATTCCAGTTTCTTACCATCAACTGTGATCGAGGCAGGCATCTCTGATTTGCCCACAGCCTTTTCTTCGGGCTGCGGCACAAACATATAGGAAACTTCCGTCGATTTTTCACCGATCGCGCCGTTTACGATGTGCGAGGCCGTCTGAATTTTTACATAATGGAACGCCATCTGGCTGACATTGACCGGGAAACCGTTCTCATCGACTGCCCATTGCAGGTCGAAACCATCTACACGGCGCGGCGTCTGCGAATAGGGGTTATCTACATGCGTACCATATCCCATCTCTCCACAGTCCACATAACCGAAGCTGGTGCTGGCCGCCATGGTGTTTCCGTATTCGTTTTCACCATCGGATTCCTTCAGCCAGATGCCGTGCATCGTCAGCTCTGTGACCTCTTCCTCCGGCCATGTATGCAGCGGATAGTATTCTTTTGCTGGGAATTTATAAATATTTCCGCCGCCGCTGTTCCCACGATTATCCGTATAGGTTTTATCTGCGTGATAGGTAACGGCATAATCCCAGTCACAGGTGTCATTATAGTGCTCGGAGCCGGCCAGCGCATACCATGTGTTTCCGTCCTCCGACACCCAGACCTGACCGGGCTCCGCAAAATCATTCGTAGAGTTATAGGAGTTTCCGCTGATCACCATATCGACGCCGTATGGATGGTTGGGGTCGTCCGTAATGGCATCCTTATAATAATAGACGATATAGCCGCCGAAATTGCCCAAAGAAGTGGGAGGCGCGGCGATATCCTGATTCGCGGAGGTAGCATAGCCATAAAGGGTTCCCACGGCGTTCAAACCATAGGGGCCAAGGCCGCTGCCGTTTGTATACTGAGAACCGATGCAGAGATAATTCGTGACCTGATCCGGCATTCCGGGCAGCTCCTGGATATGGCAGGCAAACGAATACTCTGTATAGATCGTCGGGTCGTCGGCGCTTTGTACCCGAACCTTTTCATCATCTGCGGTCCACGATAAAGACTTTCCGTTTTCATCACGGGAAACTTGCCCATTATGAATGGAAATCGTGCAGACGCCGTCTGTGTCGACCGGCTGCTGCTTATCGGAAATATAAACCTCCGTTCCCTCCGGGACACGGAAGGAGAAGCGGCCAGCGGTCTCTCCGTACTTGACAAAGGCGTAATAGGCATTTTTCGTATGTCCAACGCCTGCTGCACCCAGGAATTTCAGATCAGGAAGGATCTGTCCGCCGTTCAGGATCTGCACATCGCTGATCTGCGTGGGCGGACGGACTGTGATCGGAAACTCCACGCTGACCGTTCCATAACGCAGCGTGACCTTTGTATTCGAAAGTGTCAGAGGACCATCCGGTTCAACCGTATAGCCCACAACAGGGACTGTCGTATCATCGGTTAGGGTTGCCGTAACGACCATGCCCGCGCGGTCAAATTTCTGCCCCGCGACCTGATACGGCGCGGAGGGCGGCGTCGTGACGGTCAGCGCTTTCACAGATGCCGGATCCGGATCTCCGGAGGTGCTTTCCTGTGCAATGCTGAAGGTCACGGTATATTCCTTTGTCATTTTTCTTGAGGCCGATCCGGCCCAGAAAGTCAGTGTAGCCGCGCCCTGATCTAAATTAACAGAAAAACCGTTTGTCAGAAATCGCTTGTCAGAAGTAGCGCCCACAGCATTGTCGCCGATGCTGGGGCAACTTGTGGTTCGGTTTACGATTGTATGAAGTGTAAAGGATGCGTTCTGCTGTGTGGACTTCTTGAGTACCACGGCGATTTCACACGCAGTTTCGCTATCTGATTGGATCGTGCTGCTTTCAACGTCCGCACCGTCCAGTTCAAGTCCGGTCAGGTAACCACAAATGTCACCACTTTCATATCGGTGGTGCAGCGGAATCAAATCGTCTGGATCATGCGCCAGAACCTGCACGGTCGTGCTTCCTTCATAAAGTACTTGTAATGCTCCGTCTACCATACGCTTTACACGATAGCCGAACGTTACATCACCGCTTCTTTCGGGAGTCCAGTCGAATGGAAGATACCTTTTTGTAGGAACTTCCACATTTTCCATTTCCCCGATTATTTTTTCCTGGCCGCCATTTTCTTCGTAGAGTTCGACAATCAGTTCATTGGCTGGCATCATCGGATTTGTTGAAACAACATAAAGGAGTGGTGCGCAGCTTTCGTTTTTTACAATTGGAACTTCTTTATAATATTTTGCAGACGGTGTGAAGCATAACGAGGCCTCGACACGAATTTCCGTGTCTGTTTCGCCACCATCGTCGCCCTCATCTGCAAAGACCTGAAGCGGCAAGATTCCCGCCATTATCACAAAACATAAGAGAATTGCAATTAATCGGAACCCGATGCCCTTTCTTTTACATGAAGTCATGTCTTTTTACCATCCTCTTGCTGGGCGATTTTTACCATACAAAAAGGCAGCGGCAGTCCCTTCGGGGGAGGTTTTTCAAATTGCTTCGCCCCAAAGGGACCCCGCTTCCTTCACGGGTAATCAATTTTCCAGTTCAGTCATCGCTGAACTGCATTTTTACAATACTGTTGCGACTTGCGATTTGTATGCAGTAGTTTTCTTGTATACAAGGGACGCTTGTGTTTTAAGCCGCAGGAATGTCGATGTAGGAATACGCACCAGTTTTCCCGATAAAAAGAGTTTCATACTCGGAATAGCCGCTATCCTCATCAAATGCGTACAAACTGCTGTTGCTGACGAGCGTGTATCTGCCAGCGGCAAGCGTACCGGATGTGGTAAATGTTACACGTCCATTGGAGGGCGAGTACCGTGCGCTGCCGACCTGATTTCCGTTTGCGTCATACAGCTTTGCCGTGATGCCGCTGGCCTTGGTATAATCATATACATGCATAATATAGGTCACCTGATTATCAATCGTAGCGATTTCCATGTTTGTCTGATGGCTCTGAAGCTCCACCGTGACGCTGTTGCTCGTTCTGCTGACGTAGACACCGCGGACATAATCGGCATTTACGCCCTCTTCCAGGTCAAGATCTGCCGACAAATCATAGAAGAAGTGTACGACATCACCGTCATGCAGGTAGGTCTGCGCAATCAGCGTGCCTTCGTATCCAGCACTATCTGCGGTCGCCTTTACCGGGAACTTATCATTGACGCGCATAGACCAGCCATCAAGACCGAGAACCCCACCGGCAGACCATGTGTGTCCATTGTAGGTAACACCATTCAAGAACGTGGGATGGTATTCGTCTCCAGCCAAATCGAGGGTCAACCCATTTGTCCCCTGAATAGCAGCCAGAAGCTCGGATACGGTCACGCCCGTGCTGTTCGTTACGGTTGTGGTAATTTCCTTACGGAATGCAGAGTTATACACAACACGACCAGAGTTATAAGCATTCGGTGCTTCAATGACCAACGTTACGGTCGCAGTTGTATCGCCGCTGTCTCCAACGACATACATGGAGGAGTTTGTACCTGCAATGTCGGCAGCTGTGATTTTTGTGCTATTGTCTTCTCCATAGCCTTTCCAGAGGTAAGCGCCATCACCGGTTTTATACGCAAACGCGGTGATGCTCAGCGAAAAGACCATGACTACTGCAAGAAGCAGCGCAAACAATTTCTTATTTGTTTTCATTTTTTCAAGTTCCTTTCTACTCAGTATTTTTTTGTTTCGAGAGACGGACGTATGCACCTTATTCTTTTTGTACACCACCATTCCTTCCCATGTCGTCGTTTGTTTCAATGTGATTCCGGAGTCTCCGCTCCATGAGTACAGAAAAATATGTCCACGGCTTTCGCCGGTAACACCTTGCTGCCCTTTCTCTCCCGGACTGCGCAGGTGTGCGCAGTCCAAAGAGAAAGGAAGGAAAAACAGAGATGAAGCTATTTCTAGGCGGCCCAGTCTGCGGTTCCCATTCGCAGACCGGGCACGCCATATAGGGGGCAAAAAAGCCGGTCTCAGCTTCAACTGGCGCACGTTGTCCTGTAAAAACAAAATGCGCCGATCTCGAAACGAAACCAGCGGCATAGACGCAGGCATGAACTGCTCGGTACAACAGGAAAGCGCTCGCCGCTGCACATACCATACACGGCCAAGAAGCCGTGGTAATACAGATCTTCTGACTTGCGTTAGGGAGCGGAATGCTCCTGCGCCCACGTCCTACCTTCTCACAGGTCATCCCTGCAATGGCGAACTTTCGTCCCGGCGGATTACTCCGCTTCGGCGTGGCCTCACGCGCACAGCACCGTTTCGTGTCGGCATAAATGCCTTCTTCTGAGCCTATCCTGCCCGAGGGTGTGCGGAATCGGCGTGTATTACGGTATCAACAATATTGAATTGAATAATGTCTCTCCAGCCCGGTTATGATAAACTCACCAGACCGGTCATTTGGTGTCGTAAAGCATTCTTTCCTTTACGACACGTTTTCACGTTCCTTACACTCGAAATTATACCCTAATAAAAAGAAAAGTCAATCCGTTTTGATGAAAACAGCAGATTTTTGTTGGAGATTTAGGGGCATCCGCTCCAATATTTGAAAAATAGCTGAAATTGGATTGCAAAACAGGAATATTTCTTTTGTTTACGCCGTCAGAAATGCCGTCAAGGAGGAACAATGGCAAAGTGTGGAGAGAACATTTATAAACGCAAAGACGGGAGATGGGAAGGCCGCTTTATTCGCAGCCGCAGGGAAAATGGTCACGCGATATACGGTTATGTCTATAGCCGGAGCTATGCGGAATGCAAAGGCAAGCTAAAGGCTGCCGCGATAGCGCCGCCTCGCATGATGTGCGGCTGTCGTCTGACGGCGAAAGAGCTTTTTTCTTCCCTGCTGCGGAAAAAATGCGCGGAGGTCAAACCATCTACCGCCCAGCGCTATCGCTTTTTGATTGAAAAACACATTCTCCCGGAACTGGGGCATCTCCGGGTCGAACAGCTGACGGCGAAAAAACTCCAAGCCTTCCTCCAACGAAAGCGTGTAAACGGAGGCCTGAAAGGCGGTGGGCTTTCGGCCAAAACCGTCCGGGACATCGGGACTCTGATAAAATCGGCGCTGAAATACGCACAAGCGGAGTTTTCGGTCCCCTGTGATGCAGATGCGCTGCGGCTTCCGTCGCCTGCACAACCGGATATTCGCGTTTTTACCGAAGATGAACTGCGGCGTATCGGCGAGCAGGTCACACGCCAGCCGCATTTGATGGAAATCGGCATTCTGCTGGCGCTGAACACTGGCCTCAGAATTGGAGAATTGTGTGCGCTGCAACGGCAAGATGTCGATTTTGCTGCCGGAACCGTCTCCGTCCGCCACACGGCACAGCGAATCAATTACGGCGGCAGGACGGAATTGGTCGTTCAAACACCGAAAAGTGCTGCTTCCAACCGCGTCATTCCCATTCCGGTTGAAATGCTGGCACTGCTGCGGCAGTATGTATATGCCTTTGCACCGGGCTGCTATTTATTCAGCGGAAACCCAGCACGGCCATTGGAGCCACGCACCTGCCAGCGGCATTTCAAAGCGCTGCTAAAGTGCTGTGAGATTCCTTACCGGAACTTCCACAGTACGCGCCACACCTACGCCACGCGCTGTGTGGAGGAGGGGGCGGACATCAAGACAGTTTCAGAACTGCTGGGACATTCCAATCCACAGATCACGCTGCGGCTTTATATGCACTCGTCCATGCGGCACAAACGGGAGGTCGTCCAGCGGATCAGCTTTCTGCCCTCTGGTGCATGAAGCTTTATCGCCGTCAATTTTGCCGTCAGACTCTCGGACAAATCCTGGCGCCACAGGCGGTTTCGCTGCTTTTGTCGTAAAGGAAAGAATGCTTTACGACACGTTTTTTTACGCAAAAAACGCCCGCAGTACCTTTCAGTAATGGCGGACGTATCCCTTAAAAATGGGCGCACAGTATCGTCCGCAGGCCGTTGACTTGGCGGCTGCTCTTGTAGCTCTCTCAGGCGCGTGTCTGACTAATCTCCTCCACGGGAGCTTCACAGTGACCAGTTCGCCGGGACTCTCACCCGATTCCGTTTCATTGCCGCACCCTCAGCGCGGCAAACCTGAGACTCTTTCTATGATCTTGGATTTTTATTGTAGCATGAAATGTGAAGAATTTCTATCGATGGCCCATTATTTCAGCACAGCGCAATTCGCTCAACGAACACCAACAAAGTAAAACGAATCCCCATAAAACGAAACGCATCAAAAAAGCGTTTTTCCCGATAATAAAAAAGCCCGCCCCAGCGGAAAAGCCGGAACAGGCAAAGATACTCAAAAAGTTCTGATATTGGATAGTTTTCGTGGAAAACGCGAGAAAAAGGGCTCTTATCTTGATAGCCATTCTATCAAAATAAGAGTCCTTTTATGGTGGAGCTGAGGGGAATCGAACCCCTGTCCGAAAGCAACTTGACTGGACTTTCTCCGGGCGCAGTCTGTTATTTACATTCCCTCGGCGCGGCGGGAGCAGACACTCTCCGCGCCTTAGTAGCTTCATGATGCGTGACGCAGGCAAAGCTTACTGCGTTCACGGACGCCACTAAATCACGCCCAAGCCCGGCTCGTGGCCCTTCCGGGGAGGACGGGTTGCCTAATTAGGCAGCCTGAGCAACGTAAGTGTTGTCAGTTAATTTAGAAAAATTGCCCGTTTTATGGAGGCCAGGCGCCTCCGCCCGCTTATCCAGCCTCACTGCCCCCGTCGAAACCAGTGCAGCCCCATATAGCAGCGGGAAACCGCTGCGGATCGCTGGAAAACTCTAACTTAAACTCTCGTTGCTTTTATCATCCACTTCATGGGCAGGATCTTGGCCACGAAGCGATAGAACTTGTTAAATACGGTCGGCGTGTAGAACGTCCGGCCCTTTTTCGCCGCCCGAATTGTCCCGGCAACAACCTTTACCGGGTCACACCATGGAATATTGCCGAACAGGTCATGGTCGCCCGCGGCATCGAAGAACTCGGTCTTCATGGGGCCGGGACAGACGGCTGTGACGGAAATGCCCTTGGGCCGCAACTCGTCGGCGATGCCGCCGGTAAAGGCGGAGACATACGCCTTGGAGGCGCTGTAGACCGTCATGCGGGGCGTAGGGCAGAAAGCCGCGATGGACGAGACGTTGATGATCTTCGCCCCGCGCGTCATAAATGGAATAACTGTCTGCGTGACCATGGTCAGCGCACGGACATTGAGGTCAACGACACGCATAACATCTGCTGAGGTCGCGCCGAAGCCGATATTGCCCGTCGTGCCGCAGCCCGCGTTATTGACGAGCACGCGCACGTCGGCCTTCTGCTCGGCAAGCTTTTCGCCGAGATAGCGGAAGCTTTTGGGGTCGAGCAGGTTCAGGCCCATGCAGACAAATTTCTTGTCCGGGAACTGCTGGGCCAACTCTTCAAGTTTGCCCACGCGACGGGCGATAAGCCAGAATTCCTCGATCTCCGGGAATTCCCGCACAAGCTGGCGCGTGAACTCCGCGCCAAGCCCGGCGGACGCACCGGTTATGACGGCCGCGGTCATCCGCGTCCGTAGGGGTCGCGGAGTTTATCGGGCTCGGGGTATTCCTCACCCTTGGTGTCAACGCGGATGGAAGCGATCTTCTGCTCAGTAAGCGGACGGTCGTTCCCGTCGGTCTTCACAGCGGCGATCTTGTCAACGACATCCATGCCCTCCAGCACCTTGCCAAACGCGGCGTACTGGCCATCGAGGAATTCGCCGTCCTCGTGCATGATGAAGAACTGGCTGCCGGCGGAGTTGGCTGCCTGCGCGCGGGCCATAGAAAGAACACCGCGCTTGTGGCTGAGGTTATTCTTCACGCCGTTCAGTTTGAACTCGCCCTTGATGCAGTAGCCGGGACCGCCGGTGCCGGTGCCCTTGGGGCAGCCGCCCTGGATCATGAAGCCAGAGATGACGCGGTGGAAGATCAGGCCGTCGTAAAAGCCCTTGTTTGCAAGGGAGATCATGTTGCGGACGCTCTGCGGCGCCTTCTCGGGGTAGAGTTCGCAGACGATTTTGCCGCCATCTGTCATTGTAAGGGTCATAATGGGATTTTCCATAGGATTACCGTCCTTTCATTGCGCGGTCGATCTGGCGCTTGGCGTCTTTCTTTGCGGCGTCGTCTCGCTTGTCGTAGAGTTTCTTGCCTCTTGCGAGCGCAACCTCGACCTTGACGAGACTGCCGCGGAAATAGACGCTCAGCGGGATCAGCGCATATCCGTCCTGCTTCACCTTGCCGTACAGCCGCATGATCTCACGCTTGTGCATGAGGAGCCTGCGCGGGCGAAGCGGGTCTTTGTTGAAGATATTGCCCTGCTCGTAGGGTGCGATGTGCATCTGCCGGATGAACAGCTGGCCGTCCTTGATCTGACACCATGCTTCCTTCAGACTGAGCGTGCCGAGGCGGATGGATTTGACCTCGGTTCCGGTGAGTTCGATGCCGGCCTCGAATTTTTCATCGATGAAATATTCATGGAACGCTTTCTGGTTCCGCGCGGCGATCTTCACGCCCTCCGCCATGGAACACACCTCCCTCCGGCAATCATACGATGTGTATTATATGTCAATTATATCAGCCATGTCAAGCGTTTTCCGGTACTGCGTGTACCGGACGACACGGTTCAGCAGATATTGTTGAAATGCGCGGCACTGCTGCGCGCTTAGATTCCGGTTTGACATGATGACAAGCGGAACAATGGGACCGCCGCCCTGAAATGGAAGCTGCACATGGCCATACGGCTGCGCACACAGGCCGTTTCGCTCGTAAAAATGCTTGCGGCGGCAGGTAATCTCATCCTCCGGCGGTTCGATCTCCAGAATCAAAGGCTTGTCCTGCGTCAGCAGCTGCCGGAGAATCGTGCTGCCAGTCCCGTGGCCGCGCAGAGACGGCTGAACAGCAAAATGTTCAAGATAGCAGAAGTCTTCCGTCTCCCATAAGAACACATCCGCCAGAAGCACGCCATCCTCAACTGCACCGAGCGGGGAAAAGTCCGCATCCTGCAGCGCGCGCAGGTGATCTTCCCGCATACGCCGCTCGTTGGGCGGGAAGCTGGCTTCGTAAAGGGTAAACGACGCTTCAAACAGCGGATGGGAAGCGTCAATGTGTGTAAGCTTCATCTCTGATAAAAGTCCGCGACCAGCTGCCGGTCATACAAAACGCGGTCACGCAGCGCCTGCACGCTTTCAAAGCGCAGTTCCCCGCGGATATGATCCTCCAGCCAGATTGCAAGTTCCTTTCCATATAGATTGCCGGAGAAGCCGATCAGATTGGCCTCCAGCACCGGCGCTTGCAGTGCGCCAAGCGTCGGATGGACACCGATATTGACGCAGGCAGGATAGTGCCTGCCGTCAAGTTCCGCCTCCGCGCGGTAGACGCCGAAGGCCGGGACGAGCACATCCGGAGAAAAAATCAGATTGGCCGTCGGGAACCCCAGTCCCGCACCACGGCCCGCACCCTTCTGCACAATGCCGGTGACAAGCTGGCCGTGGCCAAGCAGGCGCACGGCAGCCTTGCAATCACCGGCACGCAAAAGCGCGCGGATGGTTGTTGAACTAACGCACTGCCCGTCCAGCTGAATTTCCGGGATCACGTCGCAGCCGACGCCGAGTGCGCAGCACTTTTCGCACAGCCGCGCGGGATTCCCCTGTCCCCGGTCGCCGAAGTGAAAATCGTGCCCGCAAACTACATGGCGGGCGCGCAGCCGCCGAACGAGATAGTCCTCAACGAAGACCTCCCACGGCATGTGCATCATCGCCTCATCAAAGTGTGCAAAAAGTACTTCCTCAACGCCGCAGAGCCTGCGCATGAGAAACTCACGCTCGGCCATCGTGTTGAGAAGCGGAACGCGCGTTCCGAACACAAGCGTATCCGGATGCGTATCAAAACTCATGGCCGCCGGTGTAAGGCCCAGTTCCTGCGCGCGCTGCCGCGTTTTGTTCAAAAGTGCAGCGTGGCCCAGATGGATGCCGTCAAAAAATCCGAGCGCCAGAACGCGGTCATGTTGCAAGTGTGTTCACCTCGAAAAAACTCTTGATGGTGGTAAGTACCCCATTTTCCACACGGCCAAGCAGCAAAAATTCGCCGTCCTCGGCGTAAACGCGGTAAGTACCGAAGCTGAATTGCCAGTCCTTGACCTGCGCGCCGTTTTTGAGTTTTGCAGCCTGTCCCATCGTGACAATGAGCGGCGGATGCGCCGAAAAGACCGCGTCAACGGGCATGAGCAGCTGCTGCGGGTCGTGCTCCGCCGCAAACTCCAGCACCTGCTGCATGGTAACGGCCTGCGAAAGCGCAAAGCTGCCCGCCCGTGTCCGGCGCAGAGCCGACATACACCCGCCGCAGCCGAGCGCGCGGCCCAGATCGTGGCAAAGCGTGCGGACATACGTCCCCTTGGAGCAGCGGACGCGGAGGGTAAACTCCGTCCCCTCCCCTTCCAGCAGTTCCAACTCATGAATGGTGATGCTGCGGGGCTTGCGCTCAATCTCCTTGCCCTTGCGGGCTAGTTCATAAAGCTTCTGGCCACCAATTTTAACGGCGGAATACATGGGCGGGATTTGCTCGATGGGGCCAAGGAACTGCGCAAGTGCGGCCTGAACTGCCTCCCGCGTGGCAGTCACGGGATGCGTTTCGAGAATATTCCCGCTCGTATCCTGCGTGTCGGTCACAACGCCGAGGCAAAGGCCTGCGATGTATTCCTTTTCCGCCGATTCCAGAAATTCTGCCGCTCTTGTCGCGCGGCCGATAAAAATGGGCAGAACGCCGGTTGCCATCGGGTCGAGCGTGCCGCCATGGCCGACACGGCGTTCATGAAACACGCCGCGCAGCTTGGCGGCCACGTCCTGACTCGTCCAACCGGCGCTCTTGTCAATCACAAGGATTCCGTTTGCCATAGGCTCTCCTTCAAAGCTTCACGCCGCTGTCGCGCAGCGCTTGTAAAACGGCTGTTTTCGCGCCCTCAATGCCGCCGGGGACACTGGCCCCCGCCGCCGCGGCATGGCCGCCGCCGCCGAGCAGGCCGCAAATCTTCGCCGCGTCATACGGCGCTTCGGTGCGCAGGCTGATCTTCCCGAGGCCGTCCTCGACCTCGCGGATCATGACGCCGATCTGCACGCCCTCAATGCTGCGGGCGAAGCCGGAGATCGAGTCCAGATCGTCCTCGGTGACGAAAAACTCTGCAAGCAAACTCTTCGGCATGACGCACATACCGACGGCTCCGTTCGCGTAAAACTCCATGGTCTCCGTCAGCTTTGCCTCCAGCCGGAGGCGGGAAAAACTCTTGGTATCGAAAAAAAACTTGTTGATAGGATACACGTCCGCGCCCGCTTCGATCAGCGCAGCCGCCGTGCGATGGGTATTGGACGTAGTGTTGGAAAACTTGAAACAGCCCGTATCCGTCGAGATCGCCACATACAGACACTCCGCGATCCGCTTTGTAACGGTCACGCCGAGTTCCAGCAGGATTGCATGAATGATCTCGCCGCAGGCAGCCTTATCCGCTTCGACAAGCTTCGGGCAGGTGAGTGAATTGCTGCCGTGATGATCGACCGCGCAGACGGGGATAAGGCCCATGCGCACAGCATCAAAGGACAAAAGGCCCTCGGACGCGATATCCGCAGAAATAATGGTCGCGCCCGCGGGCAGTGCCCCGCAGACAAGCCCGTCCAAAAACGGGGTGAAGCGCGGTGTGAACTGCTCGTTCGTCAGGACGAACGCCGTCTTTCCAAGCTGCCGCAGTCCGAGGCACAGCGCGCTTGCGCTGCCGATGGTATCGCCGTCCGGGCGGCGGTGGGTCAGAATGACAAAGTTGTCATGCGCGCGCGCAAACGCGCAGAATTCAGCCCTCGTCATTGGCCTTCTCCGCCTCCCGTGCAGCCTCCTGCCGTTCAAGCTTCTCGAGAAGATCGAACATGTGCGCGCCGTATTTGAGAGAATCGTCGAGCGTGAAGACGAGTTCCGGCGTATAGCGCAGCTGTAACCGGCTGCCGAGTTCGCGCCGCAGCCAGCCGCCCGCAGATTTTAGTCCGCGCAGCGCGTCCTGCGACCGGGCCTCTTCCAGCACGCTCACATAAATTTTACTGTAGCGCAGATCAGGCGTGGTGTCCACGCGCGTGATGGAGATCATGGTCTGCACCCGCGGGTCTTTGAGTGAGCGGATCAGTTCCGCCAGTTCCCGCTGGATCTCCTCATTGATCCGGCCGATTCGATTGGAAGCCATAGTACCTCCTTGTAAACAATCAGGCTGGTCAGCGCCGTTTTTTCGGCGCTGACCATACCGGCTTTACTCCTTGATCTGCTCCATAACGAAGCACTCGAAAATGTCGCCTTCCTTGATGTCGTTGAACTTTTCAATCGACATGCCGCATTCGTAGCCTGCGGAGACCTCCTTGACCGCGTCCTTGAAGCGCTGCAGGGAGCCAAGCTTTCCTTCATGGATGACGATATTGTCGCGCAGGACGCGGACAGACGCGTCGCGCGTGATCTTGCCGTCCTTGACATAGCAGCCTGCAATGGTGCCGATGGCGGAAACCTTGTAGGTCTGTCGCACCTCGGCGTGACCAATGATGGCCTCGCGGAACTTGGGCGCGAGCATGCCCTTCATGGCATCGGTAATCTCGTTGATGGCATCATAAATGACGCGGTACATCCGCATATCGACCTTGTCGCGCTTTGCGGCAGCCTGGGCCAGTTCGTTCGGGCGGACGTTGAAGCCGATGACGATGGCGTTGGACGTAGAGGCAAGCAAAATATCGGATTCGTTGATCGCGCCGACACCCGCATGAATGACGCGCACGCGCACTTCCTCGTTCGACAGCTTTTCGAGCGAAGCCTTGACGGCCTCGGCCGAGCCCTGCACGTCTGCCTTGACGATGAGGTTCAACTCCTTCATCTCGCCTTCCTGCAGCTTGGAGAAGAGGCTCTCGAGCGTAACCTTCTGATTCAGCTTGTTGGCGTCGTCCTTGATCTTCTGCTTACGCTGTTCGACCAGCTGACGCGCCATACGCTCGTCGGAAACGACGCTGAACTCGTCGCCGGGAGACGGGACCTCAGCAAGACCGGTGATCTCGACCGGAACGGACGGGCCTGCCTCCTTGACCTGCGCGCCCTTGTCGTTCGTCATGACACGCACGCGGCCCACAGCCGTGCCCGCAATGATAAGGTCGGACTGACGCAGTGTGCCGTTCTGGACAAGCAGCGTCGCAATCGGGCCGCGGTTCTTATCCAGACGCGCTTCAAGAACGCAGCCCTTGCCCGCACGGTTCGGGTTGGCCTTGAGTTCTTCCATCTCAGCGGTCAGAATGACCGTCTCAAGCAGTTCGTCGATGCCTGCGCCCGTCTTGGCAGAGATCTTACAAACCTCTGTTTCGCCGCCCCATTCAGACGGTGTCAGACCGTGCTCGGTCAACTGGGTCAGGATGCGGTCGGGGTTTGCACCGTGCTTATCCATCTTATTGACAGCTACAATGATGGGAATTTTGGCCGCCTTGGCGTGATTGATGGCCTCGATGGTCTGCGGCATAATGCCGTCGTCAGCGGCGACAACGAGAATGGCGATATCGGTGCACATGGCGCCGCGCGCGCGCATCTCGGTAAAGGCCGCATGGCCCGGAGTGTCGAGGAAGGTGATAGGCTGGCCGTTGATCTCAACGGTATACGCGCCGATGTGCTGCGTAATACCGCCGGCCTCTCCGGCTGCGACCTTTGCATGACGGATATAGTCGAGCAGACTCGTCTTACCGTGGTCAACGTGGCCCATGACAACCACGACCGGCGGACGGGTGACAAGTTCGTCTGCGGTATCCTGATGGTCGTCAAACAGGCGCTCTTCGATGGTGACGATGACCTCGTGTTCAACCTTGCATCCGAGTTCCGTCGCAACGAATTCCGCCGTGTCAAAATCGATGGTCTGGTTGACCGTCGCCATCACGCCGTTCTTAAGCAGGCACTTGATGACCTCGGCCACCGTCTTTTTCATGCGGGAGGCCAGTTCGCCGACTGTGATCTCGTCAGGGATCTTGACGACCAGCTGCGCCTTTTTGGCGATTTCAAGCTGAAGCCGGCGCATTTTCTCCTGCTCCTCAGAGCGGGACTTTGTGCCGAAGCGCTTGGCCTGCTGCTGCTTTTTGTTCTTATTGCCGATCTTCTGCTTGCCGCTGGAATAATTCTGTACGCGGTCGGAGACAAGCGAATCGACGCGGTCGTCATAACGGTCGGCATTGACCGTGACGGCGCTGGTGTCGATGACGCGGCGCTCGCGCTTACGCTCAGGCTGCGGCTGTTTGGCGGCCGGCTGGGCGCTTTGCTGCTGCGGGCGCTGCGGATTCTGGCTGCCCTGCGGCTGTGCCGGGCGCTGGCCGTTCTGCTGCTGCGGACGCGGCGCATTATTCTGCTGCGGACGCGGCGGATTCTGGCCGCCCTGCGGGCGCGGCTGGTTCCCGTTCTGGCTACTTTGCGCGGGCGCGGCAGGCTTGGCCTGCTGTGTGGGCGCAGGTGCAGGAGCGGGAGTCTCCTTCTTTGCTGCGGCTGCAGCAAAGACCTGCTCGATCGAATCAATCTGGTTCTGCTGCGTGATATAGTCAAAAATCACGTTCAGCTGGTCTTCCGTCAAATTCTGGGAGCTGCTTTTCGGCTTTTCATAGAACTTCCCGACGATCTCGATCAGCTTCTTGGCCGGCATCGCAAAATCGTCCGCGACATCCTTGATCTTCTGTTTCACTTCAATACTCAATACAGCCACCTCCAGTTATTTCTTCCCTGTTTTAACATTCTTCCTGTGCGCCTGTGCTTCCTGCCGGCGCTTCAAGACGCGCTGCGTCTGCACAGTCAGCTGGGCCAGGATCTCAGCATGTGCCTCATCGCCCAGTGCCTCAAGAAACGATTTTGCAAACGCGGGATCGGTAAATGCGCACAGCGCACAGGCATTGCAGCCCAGTCCGTCTCCCAACTCATCTTTTGTATACGGCACACAGATATACGGGCATTTTCCGCCCGAAACAAAGGATCTCGCCCGGCGGAAGGTATGATCGCCGGCATCCTTTGCAACCAATAGAAGCTTCGCTCTGCCGCCGCGGCAGGCGATGCCGACCGGTTCTTCCCCGATCTCCAGAAGCCGCGCGCGGCGGGCAAGGCCCAGCAGGCGCAGCGCCTTTTGCTGCTGATCAGTCATGGCCGCCCGCCTCCATTCTCAAAAGAAGCTGGTCGTAGATCTCCTGTGGAATCTGGCAGTCAAGCCCCCGCTCGAGCGCCTTGGACTTGATCGCCCGTTTGAGACACTCGGTCTGCGGGCAGACGTAAGCGCCCCGCCCGGGAGCCTTACCGCGAAAATCGAGAGAAATCTCCCCTTCCGGGCTTCTGACCACGCGGACCAGTTCTTTTTTCGCCTTCATTTCCCGGCAGCCAACGCATTGGCGCATGGGAATTTTTTTTTGCATATGCGCGCCTCCTTTTCAGAAGCAGGCTTACGCCTGCGGCTCGGCGTCTTCCGGCGCTGCGTCCGGCTGCGCGTCGATCGCTTCGAGTTCCTGTTCCTGCGAAGCAGGCTTGATATCGATCTTGTAACCGGTCAGGCGGGCGGCGAGACGGGCGTTCTGCCCTTCTTTACCGATGGCAAGCGACAGCTGATCGTCCGGAACAATCACGCGGCAGGCCTTCGTGCTGCCGGGCAGAAGCGTCACGGATTTAACATCTGCCGGGGAAAGCGCCGCCGCGACGAATTTCGCCGGGTCGTCCGACCAGACGATGATGTCCATCTTTTCGCCGTGCAGTTCGTTCACAACCGCGCCGACCCTCGCGCCGCGCGTGCCGACGCAGGCGCCGACCGGGTCAATACCGTCCTGCGAGGCATAGACGGCCAGCTTCGTGCGGGAGCCGGCCTCGCGGGCGATGGACTTGATCTCGACCGTGCCGTCGAAGATCTCCGGCACCTCGAGCTCAAACAGGCGCTTGACCAGGCCCGGATGCGTCCGGCTGATGAGCACCTGCGGGCCGCGCGTGCTGTTGCGCACCTCGACCACGTAGACCTTGATGCGGTCGCCCTCATGCAGCACCTCGCCGCGGATGCACTCCGCCGGGGCGAGCATGGCCTCGGTATAGTCCGAGTTGGAGCTGATCTTCAAAAACGCGCAGCCGGTGCGCGGGTCGATCTTATTGACGACGCCGGTGAGGATCTCGTGCTCCTTGGAGTTGAACTCCTCATAGATCATGCCGCGCTCCGCCTCGCGGATGCCCTGAATGATGACTTGCTTTGCAGCCTGCGCCGCGATGCGGCCGAACTGCTTGGTCTCGACCGGGACACTGACCACGTCACCGATCTTGGCGCGCTTGCTGATGCGGTGCGCCGCTTCCTCGCTGATCTCGACATACGGGTCGATGACGCGCGCGACGACCGTCTTCTTGACGACCATCTCGATCTTCTTCTTGTCCTCGTCGAGAATGACCTCCACGTTGTCCTCGCAGTCGGGCGTGTCCTTGCGGAACGCCGTCAGCATGGCCTGGCGGATCTTCTCATACATATATTCGCGCGGAATACCTTTTTCTTTTTCGATATCTGCAACTGCGTCAAAAAATTCTGCGTTCATGGTCGAATTCCCTTTCCTTATATGGTCAGGTGCAGGCGCACCTGTGCGATGGCGGATTTTTGAAAGACACGGCGGGTCTTGCCGTCGGAGACGGTCACGTCCCCGTTGTCATACTGCTCGAGCGTGCCAATGTGCACCTTGCTGCCGTCGACCGGCTGGTAGAGCCGCACCTCGACCTGCGCGCCGAGAAAGCGCGCGAAATCGCCCGGGCGCTTGAGCTGCCGCTCCGCCCCCGCGGACGACACCTCGAAAATATAGCTGTCGGGAATGGGGTCGGCCTCGTCGAGGATCGGATCGAGCGCGCGGCTGAAATCCTCGCAGTCCTGGATCGACACACCATCCGGCTTGTCGATATACACACGCAGGTAGCGGCTGCCCGCTTCCTTGACGTACTCCACGTCCCAGATCTCGCACCCCTGCTGCGCGGCCACAGGCTCAGCCAGCGCCAGGACGGCGTCTGTCAATTTACTCATAGATCACCATTCCATTTTCTGACACTTTGAAAGACCTCAAGAAAAAGAGTGGGCGGGTGCCCACTCTGTCAAATCCTGCTTCCTTCGTACGGCAATATCATACCATCCCATGCCGGACAATGCAAGCCTTTTTTTGCGCTGGCGAACACTTACTGGTACAGCGCCACGAATTCCTCCAGGCAGAGGTTGTGCTCGGTCATGAACCGCGCTGCCGCATCGCCGACATAGCGCACGTGCCACGGCTCGTTGCGCCCGGTGATGCTGACCTTGTCCGACGGATAGCGGATGACGAAACCGTAGTCCGCGCAGTTGTCGGCAAGCCAGCTCAGAAAGCGCGCGTTGACCGTGTCCACGCTCAGCGAGGAGTAGTACTGGTCGACGATGTCCGCGCCGAGGCCGGTCTGATGGTCGCTCGTGCCGGGGGGCGCGGCGACGCGCGCGGCGGCGGTCTCTGCCTCGTCGCGGGTATCGCCCTTGCGCATGTTTTCGCTGACCTGATCCTCGTACTGCTGCTTCTGCGTGAGGTACGGGCGGTAGGCGCAGTAGATATACGGGTTCCAGCCGGCGTCCTTCGCCGCTTTGAGCAGCGCGTCGAGCGCATCGACGGCGCGGGAATCGAACGTGGACTGCGAACCGCTGATCTTGCTCACGTCTGGAACATAGTCGCTGATATTATGCGCCTGACTCGCGATGAGATACTCCCAGGAGGAAATATCCACATCCGGCAGGTCATCGTACTTTTTCACATCGGGCTTCGCCGTCGTCTGGATGTCCGGCGGGAGGATGAGATCCGTCGGCGCAGCGGGCGCGGCGTTGCTGCGCGCCTCATTGACGCGCGAGAGGATGAGCATGGCGCACACGACGACCAGAACCGTCAGCGCCACCGACAGCCAGAGACGTTTGTTCTTCATGCAGATCCCTCCCGGACAAAAATGAAAAGCAGCTCGTGTGAGCTGCTTTTCAGGATAACATATTTTTCGCGTTCCGGCAAGTCCCCGTCACAGATCGACCCGCTCGTAGTTTTTGGCCGCCTTCCGGTACGCCAGCCACGACAGCAGCGCAAACGCCGCCAGCCCCACGGCCAGCACTGCCGGGCGGTATTGCTTTTCGTGGGTCAGGTAGGCGTCCTGCCACGCGGCACTGGCCGGGCGCAAGGCGAACGCCGCCAGCGCCAGTGCGAAGATGACCGCAAAGCGCAGGACGGAGAAATCCAGCGGGCGGCGGGCGTTGGCGTAAACCGTGGTCAACTGGGCATTGAGCGGGTAGCTGCGGTACTCGCCAGTATAGCCCGACGCCGTCAGCGTCAGGGTGGACGCCTTGCCGGAGAGGTCAAGGCTGTGGGTCTGGCTGCGGGCGGACGCGGGGGCGGCCTCCCAGTTCCAGCTCTGGCGGGAGACCG
>ERZ780168.1883-NODE-1883-length-20062-cov-13.272105_pt1 | contig 20062 bp, 10 predicted proteins | sample MGYA00510981_ERZ780168 | MGnify/ENA primary metagenome ERZ780168 (study PRJEB29588, sample SAMEA2158769) | human gut metagenome | biome: human gut; feature: human-associated habitat; material: faeces | place: Denmark | collected 2008/2010 ...
AGTTCCCCATGTCCGCTCTCATATGTTTTTACCATTGCAGCGACCTCTGTCGCTTTCTGCTCGGAAAGCTCCATCACAACCTCCTCCGGCGCACTTTTCGAGATAACTTCCTCCCCTTTCGCCGGGCAGATTTCAAATTCCAGTCCGATCTGTTCTAACAATTCTTTTCTTCTCGGCGATGCCGAGGCAAGTATGATCTGTCCCATAAATTTCCTCACTTAACCGTTTACTTTTTCTTGACAAGACACCGTTTTTTGAAAAATGAAATGCCATAGCATAGAATCTGATCATAATCATCTTCATACTCCTTTGCATACAGACGTTCATCTATCTGTTGCAACGCAGTATTACATGTACTTTCCAATTTTTCCTGATTTTTCGTGTATTTTGCTTCAAAAATCGCAACACGTCCATTAACCGGATCATATACGACCACATCACTACGCCCTTCGCCATGCTCCTTATTCGAATCCACCATATATCCGGCACCTGTAAAGATTCCTGCAAGAAACGCATGATAAAAATCCTCTTTATAATCGTGATAACTGATTGTGCGTCGTAAAAGAATATTCATTTCTTTTGTCAGATTCACACTGTCACCATTCCACACTGCATCAAACAATAAAGTCCGATTCCATTTTCTGGTACTGTCATCAAACCACTGTATAACCGTCGTTTCAAATATATCCCTGATTTCTTCATTCGGTATCATAAGTGCAATCGCACCGTCAGGCAGCACCTCATCCGTTTGTTCATTCCGCGCTTTTGTGAGGTATCCTGTCAGATACAGCATACTCCACAGGTTATCCTCCGAAGAATGTAAATAATCGTAAGTCAGATTTTCATCCACACGCTGAACAATTGTTTCTCCAGCCATTAAATTTTCCAGCTTCTTCGTGATGCTGCTTCCTGAATGATCGATAAAAGAACGGATAATCGCATTATCGCTGGTATTTTTCCAATAACTGACCGGCTTAGCCTGTGGATTGTGCTGCAGCTCCAGCAGATAATTCATCACATCCCACGGACAATAAACATCAAAGTCACCAAAGTGATATCCGTCATACCATTTTCGGATATTTTCCGCCTGATCTTCTGTCTCTGCATCTGCTAAAATCTGATCCACCTCGCTCTGGACAAAGCCAAAGTATTCATTTAGGCGTGAATCTGTGATAGTGTCAGACACAAAATTATTGGTTCCTGTAAAAATACTTTCTTTAGCAATTTTCAGACATCCTGTGACAACCGCAAAACAAAGTGCCTGATTATCTTTCAAAGCCTGCAATAGTCCTTTCATGACATCTAACATCTCGTTGTAGTAACCATGCGCATTTGCCTTTGCAACCGGAACATCATACTCATCTATCAAAAGTACTACTGCCTTACCATAATGCTGCTGCATCATAGTCGTCAAAAGAACAAGACTGCTTTTCACTTCTTTTTCCGAACCACATCCATGCGCAATATTTGTAAACGTTTTCTTTTGAAACTCCGTTACATGACTGTCTTCAAGCAGATAAAGATGTTTGTTATACAGATCGGCAAACACCATTGTCAGCATATCGTATGCACTTGTAAAGTTCAGACCATCCACCTGCCGGAATGATACGGAAACCGTCGGACATTGATTCATCCACTTGCTGCATAATTCACTCTGGCGTGCAATCTCAAGACCTTCAAATAGTTTCCGACTGTTTTTTCGAATATCAAAAAAGCTTTCTAGCATACTCATTCCGAGTGTTTTTCCAAATCGACGTGGTCGGGTGATCAACGTCACTTCTGCTTCTGTTTTGAGAAGTTCCTCGATCAGACCAGTTTTATCAACATAATAAAATCCATTATTGCGGATTTTTTCAAAATTAGAAATACCAACCGGGATGTTTAAGGCTTTCATTTTTGCGACTCCTTCCTCCGTTCTCATGATTTCTATGATACCATGAATCACTTATGCACACAAGAAAATATCGTCTGATTGCTCTATATGATCGCTCTATACGAAAATCACCGGAATCATTAAGACTCCAGTGATCTTCGTGCATACATTTATTCAATTGAAATCAGCTTTACTAACCGGAACGAGTAGATCAGAATCTCCTTCACCTTCAGTTTCCGGGTGGCAAAAACCCGCTCCAACGCATCCGCATAAAGCTTTAACTGTGTCGCATAACGGTCAATCAGCTCCTGCGCAGTATCCACACGATCTGTCTTATAATCCAAGACTGTGATTCCGTCATCCTCAATCCAGAAAACATCAATGATTCCCTGAATTAAAGTTAAATCTTCCTCATGCATATGATTTTCCTGCGACACATTTTCTGACATGATTTCCTGTTGTGCATTTTCAGTCTGCGCTTCATTTTCTATCATCTGCGCACCTGCTCCGAAACCATAGTTTTCCAGTTCTTCTTCCGTAAATCCCATGACAAACGGTTTCTCACGATAAAGCGCTCCCATGCGCTGTGCGAGAGCCATCCGCTTTCCTGTTTCCGAGGAAACAAAATCTGCCACGGTCTGCTCTCTCACAAGTGCGCGCATATCCGCAGTGATCTTCTCCTCTTTTTCCATAGCCTCCATCTGTTCATGTACACTTTTTTCTGAGGCAAAATCGTAGCACTCCATGACGCGGTGTACTGCGGTTCCTCTCAACGCACCACGGTTTGCTGTTTCCTGTTCCACACTCTCCTCTCTCTGGATAAAAAGAGGAATCGTTGGCGTCACAGGTTCTTCCAAAAATGCCGGAATGGTCTCCTCCTGCTCCGCCTCAAATTTCTCACGCATTGCACGGTGCTTTAATTCGGATACGGAATATTTGTTTTTCCGCAAAATGTCTGTCTGATAGGGATAACGCTGCGAAAACCGCTGTTTTAACTGTCCAACCAGCTGTGTGTCCGCCGCTTCAATCTCTTCGATCCGCTCTGTCAGATCTTCATTTTGCTCTAACTGGTTTTCCACTTCGTCTAAGACAAGCTCTGCCGCTTCCACGATCCGGACCGGGTATTTGTCCCCATAGGAAAGCACTGCCGGAAGTATCCAGTCCAGATAACCGGAAGCCCCTTCTCTTGTAAGGTAGGAAAGCGGTCTGTCTGCTGCTTTCGAAAGATTCGCCTGCTGCCTGAAAAATTCTAGTTTTTCCGGGGCATCCTTTAATGTCCCGGTGAGAATGAGCTTTTCTTTTGCACGGGTTAAGGCAACGTATAGCACACGAAGTTCCTCTCCGAGATTTTCCAGATCGATCTGCTTTGCAATCGCCTTCTTTGCGATAGTCGGTGATTTGATACGCTTTTTTCCGTCCATGTAGTCAAGACCAATACCAAGTTCCGGGTGAAGCACCATTTTGCTCCGTGTGTCCTGTTTATTGAAATTTTTGCCCATACCGCTCACGATCACAATTGGGAACTCAAGACCTTTGCTCTTATGGATACTCATAATTCGGACAACGTCCTCGTTTTCCCCGACCATGTCTGCCTCACCGAAATCCACATCATATTTCTGCAGTTCATCAATGTAACGCACAAAGTGAAATAGTCCCTTGTAACTCGTTTTCTCGTAGGCTGCGGCTTTTTCCAAAAGCATGTTTAAATTCGCCGTTCTTCTGTTTCCTGCCGGCATTGCCGCCACATAATGACCGTATCCGGTCTCGCGCAGGATGATCTCGATCAGCTCATGGATCGGAGTGTCCGGGACGAGCTGCCGTAATTGCTTGTATTTTTTATAAAATTTGAGTAATTTCCGGTGAGCGGTTATCTCTATATGATTTTCTGTTTTCTCATCCGCGTTTCTTCCCTGCTTCTGATCTTCCTCTGAATTTGAAATTTCTATTTGCCCGCCCTCTTCATAAAGTCCTTCTGCCAGTTCGAGCACCGCTTCATGAAAAGGCACACTGCCATCTTCAAGCCTTAACACTGCAAGTTCCTCATCGGTAAGCCCAGCCATCGGAGAGCGGAGCACTGCCGCCATCGGAATATCCTGTCTTGGGTTATCCAAAAGCCTCAGCATGGACAGTACTGTCTGCACTTCCACCGTGGAAAAATATCCAGTCGAAGAAACCGTGTGCGCCGGGATTCCATTCTCGTTCAACACTTCCACAAGGGAATCCGCCCAGCCGGACAGACTGCGGAGCAAAATTACAATATCGGAGTAATGCGCCGCCCGAAGTGTTCCGGCTGCCTTGTCCGTGACCGGCTGCGTTTTCATCAGATGCTTGATTTCTTCTGCCACAATTTTCGCTTCCAGTGTCTTTTTATCCGTAAGTTCGGTGTCCTCCAATAATTCGTCATTGCTGCCTGCGAGCAGGATCTCCGGGGTGAAGTCTGCGCTGACAGGATAGCTTGCCCCCGGATACAGTGCAGCCTCCGCGTCATACTCCACATTTCCAAGACTCCGCACCATAATTTTATAAAAAATATCGTTTGTGCAGGTCAAGACTTCCTCTCTGCTTCGGAAGTTTTTGTGCAGGTCGATACGCTGCGTGGTGCTCTCTTTCAGCGAATAGGAATCGTATTTTTTCATGAAAAGTTCCGGTCTTGCGAGACGGAACCGGTAAATACTCTGCTTTACATCCCCGACCATGAAAATATTATTTTCCCCACGCTCCTCTCTGGAAATGGAGCGAAGCAGTGTCTCCTGCACTTCGTTGCTGTCCTGATACTCGTCGATCATGATCTCCTCAAAGGTATCCCGGAACTCTTCCGCAGTCTTTTTCGCCTTCTCCGTCTCCTCATCCACAAGAATCTGCAATGCAAAATGTTCCACATCATGAAAATCCACCAGATTTTTCCGGCGTTTTGCAGCTGCGAACTCATCTGCAAACTGTTTTGTGAGGCGGACAACTTCTTCTAACATCGGCTCCGTGCGCTCTAACTGCTCTATCATCATCTCCGGCGAACAGAAAAAATATTGTTTACATAACTTCTTTACTACATCCTTCGCCTGCTCCCTGAGACTTTTTACCAGCTCCAATTTATCGGGATCTCCCTCAAAACCTCTGCTGCTCGCAAGTCTGTCGTATTTGATATCGGAAAGCGCCACGGACAGTTCACAGAAAGATGTTAGTTTTGACAAACTCTCATATTTTTCCAGATCGCTTCGCACCGCTTTCTCATACATATCCGGTCCGTCATCCTGCTGTGTGACCGCAAGCGCCTGCTTTAGGAGCTGTTCGCAGTCTTTTAAGACAAAGCGGATGTTTTGCGTGAGCGGAGCAAGCCATTCTGCGCGGTCTAACTCCTCCCTGTTTTCGATGCGGTAGATTCCCACAAAGGAATCAAGCCATTTTTCCGGCCACGGATAACTTCTGGAAAACTCATATAACTGGAGGATCATCTCATTTAATGCTGCATCCGTCCGCCCCGATGCATAGCCCTCCACAAAATCGGAAAATGCTTCCGAAGGCTCTTCATAGTTTTGCTCTAAAACTTTGCCAAGAACATCCTCGCGCAGTAATTTTAACTCACCCTCATCCCCGATACGGAAATTCGGTTCCAGATCGATCTCATGAAAATGATTGCGCACCACATACAGACAGAAGCTGTCGATGGTCGTGATCTGTGCATTGTGAATCAAGGTCAGCTGCCTTAACAGATGCTCATCCCCCGGCTGTTCGTCTAACGCTTTCTCAATCGCATTTCCGATCCGCTCCCGCATCTCTGCCGCTGCCGCATTGGTAAACGTCACGATCAGCAGATGGTCAATGTCGACCGGATGATTTTTGTCTGTTATGATTTTCACGATCCGCTCTACTAAAACAGCGGTCTTTCCAGAACCTGCTGCCGCAGATACCAATATATTTCGATTTCTTAAGTCAATGACCTGCTGCTGCTCTGTGGTCCATGAAACTCCCATATTTCTCACTCCTGTTATTTACTGTTCCTGCTTTTCGTTTTCCATACGCTTTAATATCTCGTCCGCGCTGTCAAATTTTTCCAGTTTATGATAGGAATAACCCGGCATCCGGGTGTCAAAACCGCAGACGGTATGGTATGGACAGTAATCACAGCCACTTTTTCCGTCCAGCGAGTATGGATGAATCGAAATATCTCCGGCAAAGATTTTTTTCCCGGTCTCTTTGATTTTCTCCTGTACATAATCAGACATCACAGAAAAATCGTAAGTACTGGCAACCTTGGAAGTTGCTTTTAAGCTTCCGTCCGTTTTTTTTCCGATTGGGATGACCGAAGAATTTCCGGCAAAATCTGAATCCATCGCCTCATAGATTTCCGGATCATCGTTCACCAGACCATTTAATTTTAACTGCTCCAAAACGCTGTTTCGTATTTCTGCCTCTGTCTCATTTCCAAGTCCGTCTACTATCGGATTTTGAATGTGATAGTAGAAAATACCCGCCGGTTCCGCTTTTTTGCCCGGATGGCGTTTTTCCTCTAATTCCAATGCCGCATTCATATAGACCACAAGCTGTAATTGCAGTCCGTGATACAGATTGACGAGTGAAAAACTCGTGTTTCCCGATTTATAATCAATAATCTTCACATAAACTTTATCCGACGTCTCGTAAGTGTCCACACGGTCAATCCTGCCGAGCAGGTTCATTTTTTCCTCATCACTCAGCTGAAAACGGATGGCGTCCAATTTATCTGCCCGCGAAAAGGACACCTCAAAATCACTCGGCACAAATTTTCCCTTCTGGATCTGGGTGGTAAGTGCCCACACCGTGCGCTTGATGGTCTGGCGCATCCGACCGGTCAGGTAACGGTTTCTCACGTTCTCAAACGCTCCGGCATTTTTGCACCCGGCAATCGCGTCATTCATGCTCTCCTCTATAAATGTCTCCTGCACATCCTCCGGGATGTTAAACCAGGTGTACTCTGATTTTTCCACACGTCTGGAAAAATGTTCAAGCGCATCATGGTAAATATTTCCCATGTCCACGCTTGCAAACTCTAAAAGCTGACGCTCCTTTAGGCGTAAACCGTAATTCAGATAATGCGCGTAGGCACACGCCGCAAAACGCTCCAGTCTTGTGACGCTGTTCTCCAACACGGTTCCATAAAGTGCCTGCGTCACTGCGTGGCTGATTGGCTCATCGCTGTGCACTTCGTAGGCAGTTTTTAAAAGTTTTTCCGTTTCCGGCTTCCACTCGGAATCTGTGAGGTAAAAGTTGGCGAGAGCGTTCCATAATTTTCTTTTTTCTATCTGTGAAGGCTCAGAAGCTCTGTTATCATCCTGCAGTCCCTCCAGGAAAAATGCCATGCTGCTCTTCGGCGTCATGATGCAGTCCGCAGAAGTTGTCTCCTCGATTTCCTCCACCGTTTTCTCCGGGAACATTTTCAAGAGCGTTCCAACAAAATACGACCTTCTAAGTGCTTTTCCGTCCGCATTCACTTTTGAAAAAGTCACATATAAAAAATCAGATGGCTTCGTCACATTCAGATATAGATAAAACCGCTGGATAAAAACTTTTTCACGCGCACCCGGTGCAAGTTCCAGATGACATGCCACCATTTTCTCACGTTCAAACTGCGAGATGATACCTCCGGCATTGCCCGCTTTCGGCACAACATCGTCATTGACACCGATGAAAAATAAGATTTTGATATGGTTCAATCTGGTTCGCTCGATGTCTCCGATCATCACTTTATCATTTCCCGGCGGGATCACGCCGACTCTTGCAGCCTCAAATCCGGCGTCTAAAATATCCGCATACTCTTTGACCGGAAGCACTTCGTCTCCCAGGAAGTCCACAACCTTATCAAACAGATCCATGACAATTTTGTAAATCTGGGCGTACTCTTTCGCCTTGACCTGATTGCCCTGCCGTTCAAATTCCAGTTCTTTTTGTTTTAATTTTTGTTCTATTTCTAATTTTTCAATTAATTCATACAACACAGTGGTCTCGTCACGCACAGTCTTTCCCTGTGTGAACGCTTCCGATAACGGTGCAAAGAAGCCATAAATCTTTTCCCGCACTTCATTCATTTCTGTGAGGTTCTCTTTTTCGGTATCATCGAACACAAACGTCCACTGTTTTTCCCATTTTTTTCTGCCACGTATCCCCTTGGCAAGCACGTAGTTTTCCAGCAGATCGATCTGCCGTTCTGTGATGCCGGTCAGTCCGCAGCGAAGGAAACGGAACACGCTCTCATAAGAGAAATCAAGTTCCACCACTTCAAGCACCGCACGGATAAACTCGATAAACGGATGAAATAAAATGGTTCTCGTCTGGTCGAGAAAGTATGGAATGTCATACGCCGTAAAGATCTCGTCCACATAGTTGTCGTAAAGCCCCACATCCCCGGTCACCACTGCGATATCCTTATAACAGTAATGCTTTTCACGGACAAATTTCGTGATCTCGCGCGCCACAAAGTGTAGTTCTTCCCTTGGATTTTTAAGGCTTACGATCCGAAGTTCGTCCTCCTTCTGCCGCCATTTATGATAATACGGTCGAAACAGATTCTGCTCCATGAAGTACAGGGATGGAGCATTTTTATATCTGTGATTTTTTCCATCGGATAACACAACAGGCTCCTCCACCGTGACATGAAGTTCCTCTGCCATTTTCATCAGCACCGAAACCGTCTTTTTACTCATGGAAAAAAGTTCCTGCTCGCCCCTGCAATGGTAAAAATCCTCGCCTGCATCCATCGTCACGGAGACAATGATACGCTCTGATAACACTAAAAGTTTTCTAAGAAGCTGATTCTGTATCGGTGTAAAACCGGTAAATTCGTCAAACACAATCACGCTGTCTTTTATAATATTCGAATCCTCTGCGGCATCGCACAATAGCGATAACACTTCCTCAGAGGTGATATACTGCCCTTGCAGATATTCAGAAAAACTGTGATACATGACCGAGATATCCTGCATTTTCAGGCGCAATGTCTCCCCGACATCCTCCGTCTCCAAAAATGTATCCAATTTTTCTGGTGACACGTTATACTGCGTCAGCTCGGAAATGAGGGATTTCACCTCACTGATGTACCCCATCCGGTTTAAGTTACCGCCCAGCACACTTAAGTTTTTCTTCTGCTCCCCTGCAAGCTTGCGGAGCACCAGATTCTTTCCGGTCTCCTCCAACACGCGCAGGTTCTGTTTCCCAAGCTCGTCAAACACACGGTATGCAAGGCGTGCAAAACTTAACACATCCACGTTCATGATAGCATGTGACTTTTCAAGCCGCACAAGCTCGCGCTGTGTCTGCATGGTGAACTGCTCCGGCACAAGCACCAGATAATTTTTCTCCGGATGCTCTGCCGCTTCTTTTAGTATGTTCCTATATAAATAGGATGATTTTCCACTTCCTGAATTTCCGAAAATAAATTGCAGCGACATGTTTTTCCCTAACTTTTTTCAAATTCTAATTTTCGTTTTCTGTTCCTTTTCATAGTACATCATTCTATCTTTTTTGACTAGAATAAAGTTCCCGGCTTATGATGTTTTCCATCAGAAAATTTCTCCAAAAGAATGGAACAAAAAAGCTGCCATACAATCCGGGAATTTCTCCTTTCAGTACGACAGCCGTAATCACTGATCTCTATTTCTGTGCTTTTGTCTTTTTCTTCCGGTAACCATTGATGTCATATTTTCTTTCATACTCATCAAAGTATGCCATGTAAGTGTCATTCTTTAACTCGCGGACACTCTTTAAATACTCATGGGTATCAAAGTCTGCTGCCTCAAGCTCGATCATGGCAACTGCGATGTTCGAGCAGTGTGCTGCGATTCGTTCCAGGTTCGTCAGCAGATCATTAAACGCAAATCCCTGCTTCATCTCGCATTTTCCGGTGCGGAGTCTTGCGATATGACGCAGTTTCAGTTCATCGCAGAGGATACCGATCAGTTCGCGGAGTGGTTCTACTTTTGCCGCCATCTCAAGGTCATCCGCACAGAATGCATCCACCGCAAGACTGACACACTCTTTTACTGCATTCTCCAGCACATCCAGCTCATACTGTGCCTCATCCGAAAATGCAATTTTCTTCTCGTTCAGCTCCGCCGCAACCTCTGAGATATTCACCGCATGGTCGCCCAGACGTTCGAAATCACTCACTGTATGCAAAAACTTGGATACCTGCTTCGCCTGGCTTCCATTCATCTCATGCGTGGACATCTGCATCAGATAGGTTCCCAGCTTATCCTCATATTTATCGATCAGCGTTTCCTTTTCCTGTACCTTATTAAACTTTTCTGTCGAATACACAAGGAACAGGCTTAACGCGCGTAAAATATTCTTTCTTGCCTTCTTTGCCATGCCGTTCATCGCCAGATGGCTCTGCGTGATCGCAAGATCCGGGTAAGCAAGGAAACGCTCCTCAAGCAGATCGAAGTCTGCCTGATCCTCCTCATCCTCCGGCGAATCTTTTACAACAAGATAAACAATTTTTTCAATCCATTTGATAAATGGAAGAAGTACTAAAATCGTTGCCGCACGGAAAACCGTGTTTAACAGTGCGATCAGTACCGGGCTCATGGTGGCATTCATAAATGGAAAATGCACCACTGCATTGACAGAATAGAATACAATTGACCAGAACAGCATGCCGAACAGATCGTTAAACAGATAGATCAGGGCTGTTCTCTTACCATTTTTGTTCGTTCCGATCGAGGAGAGCAGAACCGGACAGGCTGCGCCGACACCGATACCCATGGTGATAGGAAGTGCCGCTGCAAAAGTGATCGTTCCACTCATGGACAACGCCTGAAGGATACCGACTGAGGCGGATGCACTCTGCAATACCGCCGTAAATAAAATACCTGCCAGTATACCTGCCGCCGGATTTTTAAACATTGTCAATACATTCACAAAATGCTCATTATCTTTTAATGGTGCAACTGCCCCACTCATGGTCTGCATCCCCACCATCAGGATGGAGAACCCAAGCATAATGTCACCGACATTTTTAAAGCCGGATTTTTTTACAAACATTTTAAAGATAATACCAATGATCGCCACGATCGCTGAGATAGTCGCCGTGGACAGCAGCTGTGCAATCCCGTTCGAACCGTCAATGTACGACAGACACAAAATCCAGCCTGTCACACTCGTTCCGATGTTGGCTCCCATGATGATACCGATCGCCTGCGCAACCTTCATCATTCCGGAATTTACGAAGCCGACAACCATAACAGTCGTTGCGGAGGAGGACTGGATGATCGCTGTCACAGCAGTTCCAAGCAGCACTCCTTTCAACGGTGTGTTCGTCAGCTTATAAAGAACCAGCTCCAGCTTATTACCCGCTACTTTCTTCAGTCCGTCTCCCATCAGGGACATACCAAAAAGGAACAGTGCCACTCCGCTGAGCAGCGATAAAATAATAGTAAATGTTGTCATTTGTACTCCTAACTACGTTATACATCCTAACGTATCCCTGTCTGCAATTTTATTTACATACTTTTTACATAATTTTTACATTTAACCGACATTTCTTATTATACTGTACCTCATGGCAAAATCACAATCATTTTATTTCTATTTTAAAATTTTTTACATTTCGCCTAGGAAAATACCGTTTTCAGACAAAATTATTATCACTTTTTTATCTATTCTCATTTAGTGAGAGCAGATTCAGCCTTTTTTGTCTGCACCTCTCCGCTCAATCCCTGTTTTCTTATAGTATTCTGCCTTATCCTCATACATGCGCTTCTCAGCTTCCTGCAGAAGTTCATCCAGATGTGTGTCCGCCCTGTCCTGCCAGATCACTCCCACTGCGATATTTACGTCCTTCTCAGCTGTCAGACACTCTAACTGCCTTATGCGTTCCGCCAACGTGTCCTGATCGATCTGCGCGCACAATACAAGCAGCTCATCTCCCCCGATACGGAATACGCCGTAATCGCCAAACACTTGCTCCAGACATGCACCGGCTCTAAGGATCAGGTCATCCCCTGCCTTATGTCCCAGTGTGTCATTCACACCCTTTAAACCAGTAACGTCACAATAAACTACGCCAACGCTCTGCTCCGGATCGATCTGTCTCACATACTTTTCCATCGCAAAGCGGTTTCCAAGCTGAGTCAGCGCATCCTTATAGCTTAGATCTTCCAGACGCCTCATCAGATTCCTGCGTCTGATGCAGGACTTGAGAAAAGAACCCATGATCTGAAGCATATCCGACGTATATTCCAATGAAAATGCCGGCGGATTGTCAACTCCGTAAAAAGCAATGACTTTTTCCGCATCATAAATTGGCATGGCAACAATGGAATGGATCTTCTGCCGCTTCAGATTTTCATATTGAAACGGATCGCTCAGGCGCATCTCCTCAATATCCGGTATCTGGACATATTTTCCCTCCTCAAAAATGTGATACCAGTTCTCACAGATCTCCGGCGGAAGATTCTGGAGATTGTCGATCTCCGGTGGCACTCCCGGCGCCGTCCATTCATATGTATTATCATCCCTGCCATCTCTGTTCTTCTCAAAAATATATGTTCTCTCTCCGTTCAGCACTTTTCCGAGATATTCCAGAATAATACGGATCGTCTCGTCCGGCGACTCGACAGAAAGCGCATCCTTCAATGCCTCGTTGACAAAGGACTCCATATCCCTGTACTTCTGGATCATCTTGTCCTGTGAACGCTCCTCGCTGATATCTATACTGATCTCGATCCGGTACTTTTTATTTGTGACAGGATCTTCCACCAGGGTATCTTTCAACATCATGTATTTATCGATCACCGGATTATAATAACGCCACTCGACAAACTTTCCGGCACAAAGCCTGTCATTATTGCACATACCACAGGGAACAGAAGATTTCTGCAGCACCTCGTAGCACTTCATCCCTTTCACATCATCTATGGACTGTAATCCATACACCTCTAACAATTTGCGGTTCATATAAACAAGCTCATCTGTCTCTATGTCTGTTGCGTACACGTACTCATCCAGATTATCTAAAAACTTCCAGATAACTTCTATTTCGTTCATTCTTTATACTCCGTTTCATGCAGATATGAAATTTCTATAAAAATCTGTATAGTAAAATAGCACCTCCTGAGAGGTACTATCTCACCATACGCCATTATTATGCGGATTGCAAACAAACTCTTCCATAAACTTCTTTTTTTCACAGGGTTTTCCAAAAAAATACCCCTGAAGATAATCCGCCTGCAGTTCTTTCATCTTAAGATGCCAGTCTTCTTTTTCAATTCCTTCCACACAGATGCGGATGCCGATGCTGTGAACCATCTCAATGATCTTTTTAAACAGCTCGTAATCCCGTTCGCAGCTCATTGCCTTTGCTGTGAAATCCTTATCCATTTTCACATAGCCCGGATTCATGTCACTGATGCAGTGGAGATTGGAATATCCGGTTCCAAAATCATCGATCACGAACTGAATCCCATTTTCCTCAAGCACTTTCCTGAATTTACAAAAGACCGGTGTCATATCCATGAAGCCGCTTTCAGTCATTTCTATGCAGATGCGATCCGGCATCAGTCCATTGTCCCTGACCGCAGTGAGTATCTTGTCTGCAATCTTTCCATGCTCGATCTGATAACAGGAAATATTCACGTTCACACTGAATTCCGGTATATATTGCTGTATCTCACGGCACATTTTTGCTGCCTCATTTAACACAAACCTTCCCGCCGGAATGATCAGTCCTGTCTTTTCCAGAAGCGGTATAAACTCGACCGGAGACAGCCACTCCTTACCTTCCTCTGTCACCATGGTATACCGCATGAGTGCTTCTGCACCGATCACACGCCCGGAAACACAATCCACGATCGGCTGATAATATACTTCAAAGCCTTCACACCCGTTAGCGATGGAATTTCTCAGTGCACTTATGATTCTTCCATTCCGCTGGAATTTCTCGTAATCCTCCTGCCTGTAAAAATAGATGTTATTTTTTCCCATCCGTTTTGCCTTTTTCAGGGAAAATTCAAACTTTTTGCGGCATTCCTCGTAGCCTTCTGCCACAGTCGAGGCATCGATCACTCCTGCAGAAGCTGAAAATACAACTTCATATTTTTCAGAGATGATGAATTCGTCTATTTTCTCACCGATCTTTTTTTTGAGCTGTATGGCATCATCCATGGAAGTACTGTCAAGATCCACGATCACATACTGATCTGCGACCAGATGATAGAGTCGCTGATTTCCGGACAGGCACTCTTTCATACAGTCTGCAACACTTTTTAACACATAATCGCCATAATTGCTGCCATGTGTTTCATTCACCGTTGCAAAATCATCAATTCCAATATGCATAAGAAATCCGGTCGTCACAGGTTTCTTCTGTGACCGCAGATAAGCACAAAATTCCATTCCGCCTAAAAGCCCGGTCACATTATCAGCCCGCCGCTGGTTTCCGGTCTCATTCAGACATCCCACCAGATACCCCGGCTTCCCATCTTCATCATCGATCACTACTCCGCGGCAGTTGACCCATACCGGAAGCCCGTTTTTGTCGAGCCACCGGTAATGGATATCATGCACCTTTTCCTTTCCATCCATCACAGCCTGCATATGCTTTGCAAACATAGTGCGGTCTTCTTTGTAGACAACGGACATGATCTCCTGCTTTACATTCCTCATATGTGTCTCAGAGATCATAAACCGATCCAGGGCTGACTGGGAAATTTCCATCTTATTGTTCTTGAGATCGAACACATATAGGTAATCATCCATGCATTCCGCTATGATCTCCAATAAGATCTCTGCTGTCAGATCTCCTAATATTCCATATACATCCTTATTCATAACCAGAGAACCTTCCCTTTTCTTTTGCGCTTATACTCCTGCGCATCCAGTTGAATTTATCTGGTCCGATATTATTTTTTATGCTTTGCAACTTTAAATCTGCGGATCATTGCACGTAAATTATCTGCTTCGCTGCTCATCTCTTCACTTGCAGCCGCACATTCCTCTGAAGTAGCTGAATTCGTCTGTACCACATCATTGATCTGCTCGATTCCTTCATTGATCTGATGGATCTCTGCTGTCTGTGTCTCTAAGGTGTCTGCGATATTTGTCACTTCACTTGTGATCGTTTTTGAATTCTCTGCCACTTCCTCTAACTGTGCTGCTGTTTCCTTTGCAACTATCATACCTTTTTCAACAGCATTCACAGAGCGCTCGATCAGTGCCGCTGATTCCTTTGCCGCTTCTGCACTCTGATCTGCCAGGACATTTACCTGATTTGCAACTACTGCGAAACCTTTTCCTGCCTCACCGGCTCTTGCAGCCTCAATAGATGCGTTTAAGGCAAGCAGGTTGGTCTGGGATGCGATCTCATTGATCGTCGCAATGATCTTGTCAATCTCATGCGATGCATCATTGATCTCGTTCATGGAGACAACCATCTCCTGCATCTTTCCGTTGCTCTCGATCAGCGCCTGTCCAAGCTGTTCCACTTTTCCGCTGATCTCCTTTGCTGCCTGTGAATTGTTTGCCACCTGTTCGGAAACACCGGTAACGGTAGCGGTCAGTTCCTCGACAACTGCTGCCTGATTCGTTGCGCCGTCTGCAAGCTCGTTCGAGCTGGATGCCACCTGTTCTGCTCCGTTGGATACCTCATCGGAAACCCTCTGGATTCCTCTTACCGTATCAGACATGCTGTTCTGGAACTCCATAAAGGATTGTAAAATACCAACAAAGTCCCCTCTCCACTCTACCTCTGGCTGTACATCAAAATTGCCCTCTGAGAACTGTTTCATGGAGCGGTCAATATCATCGACATACGTTCCAAGGATACGGATGGACTTACGCATGCTGTGTGCAAGTCTTCCGATCTCGTCCTCGGAGTGGTAGTCCAGCTGGCTGTGCAGATTTCCTTCCGTGAGTTCCTTCGCCACGTCCTCGATCGCATGTAATGGTTCCAGAATGGTTTCAAGTACCATCCTGCTCACTTTCTTTGCGATTGCCCATGCAAGGAGCAGGAAGATAATGATCACTGCAATACCGGCAACTGCACAGAAGATCGTGCTCTGGACAGCCTTACTTCTCTGTTTATCAGTCAATGCATCTAATTTCTTTGAAATTTCTACTAAGCTGTTTAATGCAGGGGTACACTTATTTAAGATACCATCGACAGCCTGATCTTCCTTACCGGCCTTGATCTCTTCCATGATCTCATATCCGATCGTTCCCCAGTCCGTAAATGCACCTTTATATTCTGTATAAAGATCCTCTGTAATGACACCTGTGCCGTGTAAAACATTCATCTGTGTATCTACGATCCCCAGAAGTTCCTCCACCTTCTCCTCGTAGCTGTCGTAAGTGGATTCGTCATCATTCAGCGCCATTTCACGGATATTTCTTGCTGCTGTATTTATATTAATTCTGCATGTTTTTACTGCCTGATCTGCTGCGTTGACATTATTGACATAATTCATCATATTGGCAAACAGAATGCCTATTGCAATAATAGAAATCACTCCTGACAGCAGCATCATGTTAATGACTTTTCTATAACCGTAACTGATTCTTTTCTGCAGATACATATTTTCAAGTTTTGTTTTCATTGTACTCTTTTGTGACAACATAAATTGTATTTTCCTTTCCATTCTAATATACTTTTTTTCTTTCTCTGATATATTAATTTTTCCAGTCTGACAATGTATTAATTGCCTCGTTTTATTTCACTTTTTATCTGTTTTTTCTTCTACCCTCCACCTGAAAAATCTGTCAATTTTCTTCTAGTTTCTCACATTATAGTCTCATATTTTATGTCTGTCAAACCTTAAACAACTTTTTTATCAATTATTTGTTTGAAAACGTTTCTAAATTGTATTTCCGACCGCTTCCTTTGCAAGGTGGTCTGCTTCTTCATTGCCATCCACACCGGAATGGCCTTTTACTTTCACAAATTTAATCCTGATTTTATTTTTTGCAGACTGCATATATTCATAGTAGGCAATCGTGCCCTGCCTGTTCCTTTTCCAGGCTCCCTCTGCCCACATCTCGATTCCCATGTAGTCGTAATAAATCGTCACTTCCGGAAGTTTTAACTCGATCGCACGTTCTACTGCAGCCATTGCTCCTAATATTTCTCCTGAAACATTGCGCATGGATGCCATCTCCGCATCGTTTCCGCTTCCCTGCAGCACTTCTTTCTCTCCATTATGAATGAGAAATCCGCCGTAGCCGTAGACTTTGGTGGCAATGTTGTAAGAACCGTCGACAAAGGCGTAGACTGCCGGATTTTGTTCCTGCTTCCCTGTATCTGGTTTTTCTGCTTTTTCGCTCCGCTTTCTGGAGCTGCCTTCTGCACCCACGAAGGCTTCCGCTTCCTCAAGTGTTTTGAAGCTTTTATATACGGCACCCGGAAAACCGTCTACCATTTTTTTGCAATCATCCCAGCTGTTGTAGATTCCCGGGATTTTACCTTTTTTTACCGCGTAGAATTTTGATGCCATGTATGCTTCCTTTCTGACTGATATTTCATTATGATAATTCCAGCCTGCAGCTTCCTCTCATCTGCAGTGGACACTCGTAAACATTTTCGTCCCCATTTCTTCCGATGTAGGACAATGGGCATTTTCTGCAATCCTCTAATACAAAATCTGCCGGAACATCAAACTCGATTTTCGCTTTTTTACTTCCTTTTGCCTCATTCTCATGCCTGATATTGTCCCAGCTTAATTTCTGTCCGCATCCCTGACATTTTTCAGTACCGGTTGCAACTGCGCGTTTGCATGTCGGACAGGCATAGTACTCTTTCCCTGTCATATCCTTTGTCTCTATTACCTCTGATGGGAACTGTTTGATCAGTTCTGCTCTTAAATCGTCCTGCATTTTTTGTCTCCTGTATTCTAATTTTTTATTTAAAGCATGTGATGTTTGTTGTTATCGCCATTCTCACTCACCATCACTGCAAATGCCAACAACTTATTTTATCACAACAATTTTTAAATTTCACTAACATTTATATCAGTATTTCGAAATATTTTCTATGTAATGCGCCATTGCAAAAATTGTCGATTTTTCAAAGTTTTTGCATTTCAGTGCATAAACTTTATTTTTTCAGAAGTTTATGCTATACTCATGTCATAAGGAGGTATATCAAATGATTGATACTCACGAACTCAAAAAAAGAGATTTATACCTGAATAAGATCATAGCATTTCAAGACACCGAGCCAGTGAAGGTTGTTACCGGAATCCGTAGATGCGGCAAATCCAGTCTGTTGAAGTTAATGACCCTTCATCTGAAAGAAACTGGTATTACTGACGATCAGATTCTGGAAATGAATTTTGAATCCTACGCTTATAAAAATATGACTAGCGATTCCTTCTACGAATATGTCAAACAACATATCGTACCAAATAAAAGAATGTACTTCTTTTTTGATGAAGTTCAGCGTGTGCCTGACTGGGAAGATGCTGTTAACTCTTTTCGTGTCGATTTCAACTGCGATATTTATGTCACAGGCTCAAATGCCTATATGCTCTCCTCTGAATATGCCACCTACTTATCTGGAAGATGCATAGAAATAAAAATGCTGCCGTTATCTTTCTTTGAATTTTTAACATTCCATGATTTTGAAATAAGAGAAACAAAAAGTGCTTTAGGCGGTACACGAAAACAGGCTTATGATAAAATGGGAGAACATTATGAACTCCGTGAAGTTTTCGATGCATACATGCGATTTGGCGGAATGCCGGGTATCGCTGACATAGGTTTAGATCAGGAAAAAGCACTTGTGCTGCTCGATGGTATCTACTCCACCGTTATCATGCGAGACATTCTCGAACGAGAAAATCGCAGAGGTCAAAAGCGGGTCACCGACCCCATCCTCTTAAAAAAGATCACTATGTTCCTTGCTGATAACATTGGAAACAATATCTCTATTTCTTCTATCGGCAACACCTTAGTAAATGAAGGACTTCTGGAAAACAAGAATCGAAAAGGAACCCCAAGTGCTCACACAGTTCAGACATATATAAATGCACTGTTAGAATCATATTTCTTCTACGACATCAAAAGATTCGATATTAAAGGAAAAGAATTTTTACGCACTCTTGGCAAATACTACATTGTCGATATCGGACTCAGAAACTATCTGCTTGGGTTCAGAGACCGTGACAGCGGTCATGCAATAGAGAATGTCGTTTACTTTGAACTGCTTCGTCGCGGCTATGATGTCTCTATTGGTAAAATTGATAATCTTGAAGTGGATTTTATTGCAACAAAAGCAGATGATAAACTTTATGTCCAGGTCACGGAATCAATGACAAGTGAAGATGTTCGCAAAAGAGAATTAGCACCACTCCAAAAAATCAACGATAACTATGAAAAGATTGTTCTTTCCCTGAATACAGGAATGGATTCTTCGTATGAGGGAATAAAATCTATCAACCTCCTCGACTGGCTGATCTCAGAATAAAACCCAAAAGCATCAAAAAAGGAACCAGAGATTTTCTCTGGTTCCTCAAAATTATAGGATATTCTTCATGAACCGGAATTTTACGCTTCCTGATTCATATTCGCCAGCTTCGCAGCCTGGTCGGCTGCGATACATGCATCGATGATCTCCTGAATATCACCATTCATGATCTTATCTAATTTGTAAAGTGTCAGGTTGATACGGTGGTCTGTCACACGTCCCTGTGGGAAGTTGTAGGTTCTGATCTTTTCAGAACGGTCACCGGTACCGATCTGGCTCTTACGAAGTTCAGCTTCTGCATCATGTGCTTTCTGCTGCTCTAAGTCAAATAACTTTGTACGGAGTAACGCAAACGCTTTTGCCTTGTTCTGGATCTGTGATTTTTCAGTCTGGCTGTAGATCACGATTCCAGTTGGAATATGTGTTAAACGAACCGCAGAGTCTGTGGTGTTGACACACTGTCCACCTGCTCCTGACGCACGGCAGACATCGATACGGATATCTTTCTCATCAATCTGTACGTCAACATCTTCCGCCTCCGGCATCACAGCTACCGTGATGGTAGAGGTATGGATACGTCCGCCGGATTCCGTCTCAGGCACACGCTGTACACGGTGCACACCAGATTCGTATTTCATAACGGAATAAGCACCTGCTCCTGTGATCATGAATGTCACACTCTTCATGCCGCCGATCCCGGTGTCGTCACATTCCATGATCTCTGTTTTCCAGTTCTTTGTCTCTGCATAATGCTGATACATACG
>ERZ780168.1886-NODE-1886-length-20030-cov-11.368511_pt1 | contig 20030 bp, 17 predicted proteins | sample MGYA00510981_ERZ780168 | MGnify/ENA primary metagenome ERZ780168 (study PRJEB29588, sample SAMEA2158769) | human gut metagenome | biome: human gut; feature: human-associated habitat; material: faeces | place: Denmark | collected 2008/2010 ...
AGCAGGTAATATACAGCAATATATTTTGAAGTATTCCCTTAGAAAATGAATAAAAGATCGCGCAGATATAAAGAATTGTGAATTCAAATAGTAGTCTAAAAGTAGATTTTTCAAGTCTAGATGAATATGTATATATTTGAAGAAAATTTGGCTCTAAATATCCAAGTCTTCTACGAAGATATAGGTATTTATTTGTTATATTATTTTTGAAATTAAAATACATTTCTTTATTTCTATTCTTTTTTAATAAATCTAAGGCATTTATTGTCGATCTGTCTGCAAAATTATTATATTTGTTTAGAATAATGGATGTTTCAAATATAACTTGTTCCAAATTTGTATCTTTGAATTCTTTTTTGTGTAATAAATTGTAAATTGGATAATAAATTTTATCATACGCAGTTTCCATTTTATCCAAAGGTATATTTTTAGTGTAATTATATTTTGTAACAATAAAAGTAAATATTCCAGTAACAATAGCTGGAAGAATTGTTTTTAATATTTCAATAAATGATTTCATAACATTTCTCCTATATGTGAAAATAACAATGCTGGATGTAAGTATCATATCATATGTAGGATAGCTATGTCAAAATTCGTCAAATGGCAAATAAATTTATCAAAATTTAATATTGTTGTTGATTTAAAACTTGTCCCTTGCACAAGTAGATTTTAATCTTTGTTATTTTTGATGTTATGTTAATGTCGGTTTCATAATAGGCGTAGAAGGAAACATTATTAGAAAATATATTTGCGATAATTGAAACTCTCTTTTGTAGAACGTACGTATACGGAAATATTTTTAAATCAAGCTTGCGTAAATAAACAGTTTGAAGGTAAAATACATACGTCTGATTGAAAATATGAATATGTCTAAAGCCTATAAAATGCTGGCATTAATAGCTTTTTATAATCATGAAAATGTGCGAAGGTTTGTAACGGATGAAGAATCTTTTGAACAGTTCGAAAAAGTTGTTTAATACGGAAATGAATTGGAAAGATTTGTAAAGGCGGGCGTGGCACTTGCGTTAAGAGATGATTTGCAGGAGATAATTGCTGATCTGGTATTTGTGGAACATATGAAAGATGCGATAGAATATCGAACGATGGATTATTATCAGAGAAGATATCGGGAGCAGGAATAATGTTTTTCAAAGAAGATATACAATGTTGAATAAGACAAGTATATATTTAGCATACATAAAGAAGGGGATCTCCATGAATCTGTTTAAAAGAAACACATCCAGCATTCATACGATAAGTAAAACAAGAAGCCCGTTATCAAAGCCAGCATTTGTAATGGAGAACAGGTGGATGGTTTTAAGGAATTCATACAGGCAAAATAGAAGAAGAGATTACCAAGGAATACTACACGGATGTGATAACAGGTGATTTTTATGGAATAACGGAGACAATTGAATTACATTACTGATGATCGAACACTTTATCGAACACTTTTTTTGATTATCGGATACAAAGTGTTCGATAATTGACAGGTGGTAACTGTTTATCGGACACTTACTGGAAATAAAAATTACATTATTAGATAAATAACAGGAGGCTTACATCATGGAACGAGTAGAAAAATTCTTAAAAGAAGCAGAAACATATTATTTAGCAACCGTAGAAGGCAACCAGCCAAGAGTCAGACCTTTTGGTACAGCCCACATTTTTGAGGGGAAACTTTATATTCAGACAGGTAAGGTGAAAGAGGTATCAAAACAGATTCATGCAAATCCAAAGGTAGAAATCTGTGCATTTAAAGATGGAGAGTGGCTCCGTGTAGCAGGAAAACTTGTGGAAGATGACAGAAGGGAAGCCAGACAGTCGATGCTTGATGCTTACCCATCATTACAGAAGATGTATTCAGCAGACGATGGAAACACAGAGGTATTTTATTTTAAAAATGCTACAGCAACATTTTCATCATTTACGCATGATCCGGAAGTAGTGAAATTCTGATGACAAAGGACGAGTGGTACAGGCAGTTGTTCGAGAGACTGGACAATTCCAAATTTCGAAGCAGCTTTCATTTGAAGCAGAAAGACATAGATTACATAAACCAAAAGGGACTTGATACGATCAGACAACATGCAAAGGACTTTATTGCAAAGAGAGAAGCTCCCGCATTTATAGCAAATGATGGCAAACAGACTCCTATGAGGGGCCATCCGGTATTTATTGCCCAACATGCAACTGCAACATGCTGCAGAGAGTGTATCCGGAAGTGGCACAAAATGCAGCCGGGCAGGGAACTGAGTCAGGTGCAGCAGGATTATCTTGTAGATATAATTATGACATGGATTCAAAAAGAACTGGAAAGGCAGAAAAAGAAATTATGAAAATGCAGATATTTGTAGATGCAGATGCGTGTCCTGTAGTAGGCATTGTAGAAGAAATAGCAAAGAAATATAGTATTCCAGCCACATTGCTGTGTGATACGAATCACGTATTATATTCAGACTATAGCGAAGTGATCGTAGTTGGTGCAGGAGCAGATGCTGTAGATTACAAGCTGATTAGCATTTGTCATAAAGGGGATGTCGTAGTATCTCAGGATTATGGTGTCGCTGCTATGGCACTTGGAAAAGAAGCGTATGCCATTCACCAATCCGGTAAGTGGTACACAAATGAAAATATTGACCAGATGCTTATGGAGCGGCATCTTAACAAGAAGGCAAGACGCAGCTCGCATAAGAATCATATGAAGGGACCAAGAAAGCGTACAGAGGAAGATGATGTACGCTTTGCTCAGTCTTTTGAAAAACTCATACAGATGGCAAAATCAAAAGAAGGTGCTCAGAGTGGGACTATTTAAGAGAAAGACAGTTACAAAGACTTATGATAAAGAAAACAAGAAGCCGGTAATTAAGGCAAGCATCTGTAACGGTGAGCAGGTTGCCGGTTTTAAGGACATCCATACAGGTAAGATTGAAGAGGTTATGCTGATTAAAAGTCAGGCGGATCTTGACGAATTCAAGAAAATGTATGGAATAGATGGTGAGATAGAAAAGGAGTATTGATATGAGCATATTAGGAAATATACTTTGGAAAGCAGTTTTTCAAAATTGCAAAATTATCCCTGATGCCATTTGGCGCAGAGGTAATTTGACCGGCAGGAGAGCATTTTTTGTGAGTTTAAAAGAATAGGTAAGAAAGATGTGTGACATAACAAGGTTACAGATGGATGAGAAAGGAAAACACGATGAACATATATGATGAATTGGAAAATTTAAAAGTCAGGGCTCGCTCCAATCCGGAACTTGCGCAGGCGTTGTTAGCCACGCGGGAAATGAAAAATCCGGTTTCCGCATTCTGCCGTATTGCACAGGAGCATGGATGCACCTTTTCCGCTATGGATCTGGTCTCTGCCGGTGAGGATTCTTACGCAGCAATGCGTCGCTCCACGAATGGAGGCGGCGAGAATTCGCCGCTGTTGCAGGGAGAGGATGATCTGTACGAGATGTTTTTAATTGAATTGACGTAAAAGATTACTGCAGAATGGAGAAGGCATGAAACCCAGAACACAAAAATCAATGGAATTATATAACACCCTCCTGAACCGTGGCTTTCCACAGGAGTTTTGTGAGCAGATTTCACTGAATCTGAACACAGACTGGACGGCACAGAGGATGCTTGGCTATTTGTCACATTACAGGAAACTTCCGATGGCGGAAATCGTGGACGAGATGCTGGCAATTCTAAGTGACCGGAACCGGATTATGCAGAAGCATGAATGGGAGAATACAAATGCGAAATGGAATGAATTTTTAAACCAGGGATTTCGAAAAGAGGATTGAAAAATAATATGAAAGAGGTTTTTAATGAGTTATTGGAAAAAATTTAAAAAGAAGTATATGGGGGATCGTGCGTTTTACCGCCATTATTTATTGCTGGCAGTGCCAATGATCCTGCAGAATGCCATCACGAATCTGGTCAGCTTTTTGGACAACATTATGGTGGGACAGCTGGGAACGGAACAGATGTCCGGTGTTGCAATCGTAAACCAGCTGATTTTTGTGTACAATCTGGCAATTTTTGGAGCAGTGTCGGCGGCAAGTATTTTTGGTGCGCAGTATTTTGGCAATGGGGATCACAGGGGACATATGCATTCGTTTCGTTTTAAGCTTTATGCAACGTTACTTGTGTCAGGACTTACCATGTTGCTGCTGCTTACGAAGGGATCGGATCTGATTTCCCTGTATCTGACGGATACTGCGGGAAATGGAGCAACCGATGTGGCACTTCAATATGGAAAGCAGTATCTGGTGATTATGCTGGTGGGACTGGTTCCGTTTGCAGTGAACCAGGCATATGCCACCAATATAAAAGAAACGGGACAGACGCTCGTTCCGATGCTGGCAAGTTTTGTGGCGGTGGGAACCAATGCAGTGCTGGATTATCTGTTGATTTTTGGTGTGGGACCGTTTCCGGAACTTGGGGTGACAGGGGCGGCACTTGCCACTGTGATTGCCCGGTATGTGGAAGCGGTTATTGTTGTCTTCTGGGCACATAGAAACCGGGAGAAGAACCGGTATCTGGAAGGGGCTTATCGCGGATTTGGAATCCCGGTGAGCGAACTGAAAACGATACTGATCAAAGGGCTTCCCCTGATGTTCAATGAGGTTTTATGGGCGGCGGGCATGACCACCGTGACCCAGTGCTATTCTGTGCGCGGACTTGATGTGGTGGCAGGGCTGAATATTGCCACGACGATTACCAATTTGTTTAACATTGTCTATATACAGTTGGGAGCGTGTATCAGTATTGTTGTGGGACAGTATTTGGGAGCCGGAGAACTGGAAAAGGCAAAAGACGCAGACAACAAGATGATTGTTTTCAGTGTCTTCTGCTGTGTGATTATGGCAGCAATCATGTTTCTCGTGGGGGGATTTTTCCCTGATATTTACAATACGACAGCGGAAATTAAGGATCTGGCTACAAAGTTTATCGCCGTTTCTGCGCTGATCATGCCGTTTTGTTCGTTTAGTCATGCGTCGTATTTTACGCTTCGTTCCGGTGGAAAAACGATGGTTACGTTTTTATTTGATTCGGTGTTTACCTGGGTGGTTGTTGTGCCGGTTGCATTTTTGCTGGCACACGGTACGGGACTTGGAATTGTAAGTGTTTATTTTCTGGTACAGGCCACGGAACTGATCAAGGTTGTGATCGGATACTGCATGGTACGAAGCAACGTCTGGGTGGTAAAAATGGTATAGGTGATCAGGGATCAGAGACTCATGCTACGGCATTATTTATAAACAATTGTTAAATGTTTGAAAAATATTTGGAAAATGGACAACTTTTGTGAAAGAATCGGTTATAATAATTTTATCTGAAAATTTAACGAAAAATACATAGGAAGCGGATGGAATTATTATCATGGAACAGGAAAACAGAGTCAGAATGGAACGAATTGCAGCAGATCCACAGTCCGGGCTGTCTGCAGAGCAGGTAAAAAGAAGGTTTGCACAGGGAGAAAACAACTATAAAGTAGAGTCTTCCACGTTGTCGGTCTCGGAAATTGTGCGTTCAAATGTCTGCACATATTTTAATCTTGTATTTGCTGTGATTGCGGTTTTGCTTGCTATTGTGGGTGCATGGTCGGATATGCTGTTTCTTCCGATTATTGTGGCAAATACCTGTATTGGTATTATCCAGGAGGTACACTCAAAAAAGGTGCTGGATAAATTATCCATTCTGAATGCACCGCATGCAGTTGTAATCCGTGACGGAAAGCGGCAGGAGATTCCGGCAGATCAGCTGGTGCTGGATGATATTGTGGAATTTTCGGCGGGAAGCCAGATTCCGGCGGATGCGAAAGTGGTATCCGGAGAACTGCAGGTGAACGAATCCCTGATCACCGGAGAGTCGGATGAAATTGAAAAACGGGAGGGGGATTCCCTGCTTTCCGGAAGTTTTGTGGTATCCGGAAAGGCATGTGCACGTCTTGAGAAGGTCGGAAAAGATTCTTATATTTCAAAGCTGACCCTGCAGGCGACGAAAAGCAAAAAGGGAGAGCAGTCAGAAATGATCCGCTCCCTGAATTATCTGATCATGGTGATGGGAATTATTATCATCCCGATCGGGATTGCTCTGTTCGTGCAGTCGTTTATTTACAACGAGGGAACGTTTCATGACAGTATCACCGGTATGGTGGCGGCTATCATCGGAATGATTCCGGAGGGACTGTATCTGCTGACAAGTGTGGCACTTGCGGTTAGTTCCGTGCGGCTGGCACAGAAGAAGGTATTGATCCACGATATGAAATGTATTGAGACGCTGGCGAGAGTCAATGTTCTTTGTGTGGATAAAACAGGCACGATCACCGAGCCGGGGATGCATGTCTATGATTTTTCTGTTCTGGATGGGACAGATCAGCTGGAAATTTCCCAGCTGCTGGCAGATTTTGTGGCAGCGCAGGAAAAAGACAATGCGACGATGGAAGCACTCAAAGCGCATTTCTCCAACGGAAGTGGTATGCGGGCAAGGGAAGTGTATTCGTTTTCTTCGGAAACAAAGTATTCCGGAGCCGTGATGAACGATGGGAAATCTTATGTGATCGGAGCACCGGAATTTGTTCTGCGGGGGCAGTTTGCCCAGTATCAGGAACAGATTGCCACCTACAGCAGCAAAGGCTACCGTGTGCTTGTATTTGCGCAATATGAAGGGACGCTTGACCGGAAACCGCTGACAGAGCCGGTACTTCCGCTTTGTTTTGTGATGCTTGCCAATCCGATCCGCAAAGGGGCAAAGGAAACCTTTACTTATTTTGCGGAAAATGATGTTGATATCAAGGTGATTTCCGGTGACAATCCGCTGACGGTTTCCGTCATTGCGGCAGAGGCGGGGATTGTGGGTGCGGAGCGTTTTGTCGATGCATCGACTCTGAAAGAAAAAGAAGATTATTATCGCGCGGTGGAAGAATATACGGTATTCGGCCGTGTGACCCCGAGCCAGAAGCGGATGCTGGTACAGGCACTGAAAGAACATAAAAAAACGGTTGCCATGACCGGAGATGGTGTAAATGATGTGCTGGCACTTAAAGATGCAGACTGCAGCGTGGCGATGGCCTCCGGCAGCGAAGCCGCTTCTAATGTGGCACAGCTGGTACTTTTAGATTCCGATTTTTCCAGAATGCCATCGGTGGTCGCAGAGGGACGCCGTGTGGTAAATAACATTGAGCGGACCGCCGCATTGTATATTGTAAAAAACATTTTCTCCATGCTGCTTGCCATTTTCTCCGTGATTCTGATGCTGGATTATCCGCTGGAACCATCACAGGTATCGCTGATCAGTATGTTTACGATTGGTATTCCGTCGTTTGTTCTGGCACTGGAGCCGAATAAGGAGCTGATCCGCGGACATTTCCTGACCAACGTACTCGTGCGGGCACTTCCGGCAGGACTGACGGATTTTATCGTAGTAAGTGGTCTGGTGATTTTCTGCCGGGAATTTCAGGTAGATCTGGATTGTCTGTCTACATCATGTACCATTCTGGTTGCAATCGTTGGTTTTATGATTCTGCACCGCATTGCAAGACCGATGAATACCGGACATATTGTAATGCTGGTCGGCGTGATTGCAGGATGGATTCTTTGCATGCTGTTTGGCAGAAGTTTTTTCGGAATTACGGAAATTTCCAAACAGTGTGAAATGCTGATGGTAATTTTTGCAATTATTACGGAACCGGTTCTTCGGTATCTGAGCCTGATTGTTGAGTGGATTTCTGCGAGATGCCGCATGATCCATGCCCGTTTTTCGAGGGCGTAAAAGTGGGGCTGGTTCTTGCATGCATATAAGGAATCGTATATAATAAAAGACATACTAGTAGAAAAGCAGGTGTGGATGTGCAGAAGAGAATCAGGCAGATAGCCGCGGGAAAATTCGAATCGGATCAGCCTTCGCTTTCTATTTCGGACGAGGAACTGTTTCTTACGGTTACAGAAGGACAGGAATATACCGGGGAATTTGAAATTACCAGTGAAAACCATATTCCGGTGAGGGGCATTGTCTACTCCACCCACCCAAGGATGGAGTGCCTGACTCCCCAGTTTGAAGGCGAAAATATACGGATTCGGTATCAGTTTCATAGTAAGGGTCTCGTTGAGGGGCAGGAGGAAAAGGGTGCGTTTGTGATTCTTTGCAATCAGAGTGTACACAGCCTTTCTTTTTGTGTATCCATATCCCGTTTATATGCGCAGACTGCCACAGGTGCGATTCGCAGTCTTTCGGATTTTACGGCACTTGCAAAGGAAAACTGGCAGGAAGCATATCAGCTCTTCTATCATAAGAGTTTTCCCAATATTCTAAAAGCAAAAGAGACAAAAGAAAAGATGTACTATCAGGGGATTCTTGCGGCAAAACCATCGTCGCAGAATCTGGAAGAATTTTTGGTGGCAGCCGGCAGAAAAGAACAGATCAATTTTACAATTTCTGAGACAGACTGCCGGTTTGATGCGCTTACCGAAAGCCAGCAGCAGAAGATCGAAATCAAAAAGAGCGAATGGGGATATTTGGAACTTGCCATCACCTCCGATGCCGCGTTTGTACAGCCGGCACAGACGCAGATTACTTCGGAGGATTTTCTGGGGAGTACGTTTGTCCTGAAATACATCGTGGACTATGACCGGATGCATGCCGGAAACAATTATGCCCAAATTACTTTTTCCTCGGTATATGAGACAAAGGTTCTGGAGATTTATGCGCACAAAGGGGAAAAACAAAAGTCCAAAGAACAAAAAGAACATGCCAAAATCAGGGAATGTCAGTCCGGGCTGGTAGAACTGTATGAGGCATTCCGCCTGAAAAAAATTGTGACAGGTGTGTGGGCAAATGAGTCGGTAGAACGTTTAAACCAGCTGCATGCCATGCTTCCGGATCAGGTGATGTATCCGCTGATGAAAGCACAGGCACTGGTGATCAATCACCAGAAACAGGAAGCGGAGTGGATTCTTGAGGAATTTAAACGGGAATGGCCCGATCACCATACACCGGAGTGGGGGTATTATCTTTATATTATGACACTTCTGGAACGGGAACCGGCATATGTGGACCGCATGACGCATGAGATTGAGATGATTTTTCATGAAAATCCGGATTCTGCTTTGTTATTCTGGGTTCTTTCGTTTCTGGAAGAGGAATATTACAACAACAGTGCGCACAAACTGCGTGCAATTACGCATTGGGTGATGAGTGGCTGTGTTTCCCCGTACCTGTATCTGGAGGCATACGATCTGATCAGCCATGACCCGTATCTGCTCACAAAACTGGGAAGATTTGAAGTGCGGATTCTGCGCTGGGCAATCCGTCATCAGGTTCTGACGAAGGAACTGGCAGCACAGATTTTTGAAGTGGTGGAAATGAATCAGGGATTTCATCCGGTTCATTTTGAACTGATGCAGGCAGCTTACGGGACAGAGGAAAAACCGGAATATGTGGGACAGATCTGCAGTTACCTGATAAGAACCCAGCAGTTTGATACAAAATTTCACCACTGGTATGAAAAGGGAATCGGGCTTGAACTTCGGATTACCGGATTATACGAGGCTTATCTGATGTCATTGGATGAACGGGAGATTGCATCGGTTCCGAAAATTATCCGGATGTACTTTCAGTATGACAGTAATCTTCCCTATCGGAAGATGGCAATTCTTTACAACAATATCATTGCGTCAAAGGAAAGCGAACCGGAAATTTATGAACAGTATCGCCGGGTGATGAGCCGTTTTGCCATGGAACAGATCGAGCAGGAACATGTGGACGATAATCTGGCGGTGGTTTATGAGGACATGCTCGAACTGGGGCTGGTGAATGAAGAACTTGCAAAATGTCTTTCCAATATTTTGTTTGCGCATAAGCTGGTAATTATGCAGCCGCATATGGTCCGCGCGATTGTATACCAGAAGCAGATGAAAGATCCGCAGATCGTTCCGATTGTAAACGGATGTGCCTACGTGTCCCTTTTCTGCAGGGAATATGCCATTTTGTTTGAAGATGGGAAAGGCCAAAGATATATCCACAGTGTCCCGTACCGGCTGGATCCCCTGATGGATGCCGGATCATATCTGGAGAAATGTACGGCACTGGCACCGGAGGAACTTCCGTATATTGTTTCCCATTTTGGGGAAAAGCCGGATCATCATATGTTTGATGCCAAAGAGGAAAAATTTTTCCGGAGAGTGCTGTTTGCACAGGAGCTGGATACGGAATACCAGTCGTATTTTTCCAGGGAGATTGTGCGTTATTATCAGAAAAAAGAGCAAAAACCCCTGGTGGAACAATATCTGGAACAGGCAGATTATGAACAGATGCCGCAGGCGGTGCGTCAGTATATGATGGAATCCCTTGCGGACTGGCGGATGTATGACCGGTTGTATGAACAGATGCAGGAATATGGGCTGGATCAGATCGGATCATCGGCAAAGGTTGCAGTTGCTACCTATCTGCTGGATGCGATGGAAGAGAGGGAGCAGGACGAGGAACTGCTGCTTTTGTGTACAAGTGCGTTTTTAAACAAAAAATACAATGACAGGATTCTGCAGTATCTGAGTGATTTTTATTCCGGACCGGTTGAGACCATGCTTCGTTTATGGAGAGCAGCACAGGATTTTGAACTTCGGACAAGAGATCTGGAAGAACGGATTCTTGAGCAGATGCTGTATACGGATATGGATCTTATGCAGGCACTGGAGATATTTGCGCATTATTATGAAAGCGGTGGGCAGGAACTGATTGTTCTTGCGGTCATTACGGTATTTGCGCAGAACTATTTTGTAAAAGAAGCCGCGCTGCCAAAACAAATCCTTGCCATAATACGGAGATGGTATCAGAGCGGAAAGAAACTAAATGATGCCTGTAAACTTGCCCTGCTCAAATCGTTTTCCGGGATGTCCTCTCTGCAGGAGGCACAGTATGAAGCCGCAGATGTGCTGCTGGCAGAGTTCACCGGAAGAAATATGAATTTTTCATTTTATAAAAGACTGGACCGGCGGCTGGTACAGAAATATCATCTGTATGACAAAATTTATGTGGAACACCGGACAAATCAAAAGAAACATGTCGTGCTGCACTACAGCCGGGATGAGGATGGGGAGCAGTTTCACGAAGTGGATATGCCGAATGTCTATGCCGGTATTTTTGTGGAAACATTTGTGGTATTTTTCGGGGAGGAGATCCAGTATTACATCACCGAAGAATATAAAAATAAGGTCGTCTCGACGGAAAGCAATCGTCTGACCTGTAACGATATCTATGCACAGAAAGATGAAAGCAGGTACAATCTGATCAACCAGATGCTGATTTCAGAGACTTTATCCGATGAAGTTTCCATGTTTCAGACGATGAAACAGTACGCAGGATATGATGAGGTGACGAAAAAAGTATTTAAGCTTTTGTAAGCAGGATGGGAGAAGAGATGGAAGCCAATACCTGTTATCTTGGCATCGAACTGAACGACTCGTATGCCATGGTAAGTTATATGCAACCGAATATGGAAGAACCGGAGACGGTCAGCACGATTGCCGGCAGTGAAAATTACCGGATTCCCACGCTGCTTGCCCGACGCAAAAATGTCGGCATGTGGTATTATGGGGAAGATGCCGGAAGGATGGCAAAAACCAGTGAGGTGATTTGTGTGGATTCCCTTCTTCGCCGTGCCGCTGCATCGGAAGTGATTACCATTGCAAAAGAAAGTTATGATGCAGTAGATCTGTTGGCACTGTTTATTAAAAAAGTGATTGAACTGCCGCAGAAACTGGGAAATACTTCGCATGTGACCGGAATTGTCCTGACGGTGGATCATCTGACGAAAGAGTTGATCGGCATTTTCCGGCATGTGGCAGAACTTTTAGGATTGTCGCAGGAAACATTTGCGGTGATTGATGACAAGGAGAGTTTCTATGCGTTTGCCATGAACCAGGAGAAATCTTTGTGGATGCACGATGTGTTTTTGTTTTCCTGCGGGAAGAATGCCGTCAGTTCCTATGACCTTTCGAGGGATATGCATACGAAGCCGCAGATGATCACAATTCACGCAACCGGGGCACAGGAACTGGGAGAGGAGAAAGATGAGGCGTTTGCAAGGCTTCTGACTAACTGTTTTGCAAACCGTTCAGTATCTTCGGTTTATCTGGTCGGGGACGGGTTTGACGGAGAATGGATGAAACAGTCACTGGCAGTTCTCTGCCGGGGACGGCGCGCGTTTTTGGGACAGAATCTTTTTTCCAAAGGGGCATGCTATATGGCTCGCATTCGTGAAATGGGAGAAAGCTGGCCATTCATTTACATGGGCGAAAACGAGATGAAATTTAATCTGAGTTTAAGTGTCGTGGAAAAAGAAAAAAAGAAGGTTTTAAATCTTGTCAGTGCCGGGAAAAACTGGTTTGAGATAAAAAATACATGTGAGGTGATCCTAAGCGGCACGCCGCAGGTGGAATTTTTAAAGCAGCTTCCAAGCAGCAGTACTCCCCAGATACAGACGGTGGAACTTGAGGATCTTCCGGTTCGTCCGGACCGCACGACACGACTCCGGATTACAGCCAGTCCGGTGGCAAATGATAAGATTGAAGTGGAAATCCGGGATCTGGGATTTGGTGAATTTTTCCCGGCTACCGGCCGGGCATGGAAAAGTATCATAATGATGGGATAAACGTATGGGTGAATTATTACTTTGTCATGAAACAATTGCGGCTCTGCCCTATTATATAGAGGAAACCGGGATAAACATATATTCCATGGAAGAACTCAGCTATTATATTTCCGGAAATGTGTATCTTCTGGATCATTCCTTTATGTGTGAGAGTTTATGTACATGGGTGGAAAAACAGATGCATCGTGTCGAACTCGCACAAAAACTCAGGGAGAATATCCGCACGGAAGGAAAATTGTCCGATTTTATTTTTGCCATATTGCAGGATACGGCATACTGTACCATGAAAGAAATGCAGGAGATCGTTTTTGCGGTCCGGCAGATGGAACAGAAGTCGGATTTTGAGCGTGACAAGATCCGGGCAGACCAGCTGATGGAGAAGGAAAAATATCTGGCAGCTATTTACCGGTATAAACATCTGTTAGACGAAGCAGATATGAAGGAAACCAGTGAGGTTCTGCGGGGAAATCTCTGGCATAACCTCGGAACGGCGTATGCACGTCTCTTTTTGTTTGAAGAGGCAGGGCGCTGCTTTGAGAAGGCATATGCATTGAATAAACAAAAGGAATCTCTCCGGGAGTGCCTGATGTGCTGCCGCTGCCGGCATGATGAGGAAGCGTTTGCGGAAATTGCAAAAAAATATCAGGTGGAGGAGAGAAAGCAGCAGGAAATCAGAAATGAAATTTCCCTCGCATGTAAGAGCGAAAAACTCGAACAGTTTGAATCCCATCTGGAAGAATTAGCGCAGCGGACCGGGGGTGTCCAAAAGGCGAAGGCAAAGAAAGAAGTAATGGATGTGATTGTTCAGTGGAAGAAAGAGTATCGAAGGAGCTGCAAGGTATAACATATGATTTTTTCAAATTTATTTCATAGAAAAAAGAACAAAGAAAGTGAGACAGGAAGTTTCTCACAATATGATCAGAGCGAGTATGCAAAGCTTGAGACAAAGAACATTGTAAAAGAACTGAATCTGTCGGACGCGGCGCAGGCAAAGAAATATGTAGTGGATTTGTGCAAGCAGATGATTCAGGCGTCTAAGGATATGGAAGATAGCAAATCGGAATATCAGCTGGTGACAAATTATCTGACAGATATTCAGATTCTCGAAGACCTGACGGACGCAGAGCGTAAACCGATTCTTGAGTGCGCCACACAGGTCGCAAAGCTGGAAAAGCAAAGAACCGATTTCCTGAAAACCAAACGCCGGCTGACAGATACGCAGTTTGCGCAGATGCAGGAGGAAGAAGAGAATCTTCCGGGAGTGATCCGCCGGCTGAAAGCCAATGAGGCAGATCTGGATGCGATCAAGAGAAATATGGCATATCTGGAAGGAAAAAAACTGGAATGGTCCATGCAGCGGTCAGATTCCGCAAAGGTACAGAAAGTAACCCGTACCGCAGCATGCTATCTGTTAGCTGTATTTATTACGTTGTTTGCTTTTGTGGGAATACTTTCCTGGTATCTGAACAGGGATCTGCAGCTGGTTTTCACCATTATGGGATTTGCAGCTGTGGGAGCGGGCGCGTTTATTTTGATACGTTATCAGGATTCCACAAGAGAGATCCGTCAGGCGGATGTCAACCGCAATCAGGCGATTACTTTGGAGAACCGGGTAAAGATCCGCTATGTCAATACGAAAAACGCTGTGGATTTCATCTGTGAAAAATATCATGTCCGCAATGCGAAAGAACTGGAATTTTTATATGGACAGTATCAGGAGGAAGCGCGGGAAAAGGATACATTCCGTAAAACCAGTGATGATCTGGATTATTATACGCAGAATCTTCTGCAGTATCTGACACGGCTGCGGATGTATGATACCCGTGTATGGCTGACACATGCAAATGCGCTGGTCGACAGCCGGGAGATGGTAGAGCTGAAGCATGAACTGCTGACAAGGCGGCAGAAACTGCGGGCACGTATGGAGTACAGTGTGGGAAGTATCCATGAGATGAAGGGTGAGGCTCTCAAAAATATGAGCAAGCTCGGAAACAATGCTTATCAGCTGGAGCAGATCATCCGCAAGATTGAAGCGATGAATCCGGTATTTAAGTAAAAATAATAGTGATTTATTGCGTTTTCTTTTGAGATAGCCGCCCAGTGTGAAAGGGGCGGCTATCTCCTGTCTTATCGTGTAGTGTTTTGCATACAGTCAAAATTGGGATTGAAAGCATAGTAGTTTTTGCTGTCCAGTTCTTCCTGCAGCAGACGAAGAGCCTCGCCAAAACGCTGGAAATGCACAATTTCACGCTCACGCAAAAAGCGGATCGGATCAGCAACTTCCTGATCTTTTGCCAGACGCAGTATATTGTCATACGTTTTTCTTGCTTTTTGTTCTGCTGCCATATCTTCCACCAGATCAGCAATGGCATCACCACTTGACTGAAATTCGGTAGCGGAAAATGGAACTCCACCCGCAGCCTGCGGCCAGACACCTGCGGTGTGATCAATATAATATGGTGCAAATCCGGAAGCTTCCAGTTCTTTGGCGGAAAGTCCGCGTGTCAGCTGGCGGACAATCGCACCAATCATTTCGAGGTGAGCAAGTTCCTCGGTTCCGATGTCAGTAAGTACACCGGCAATCCGCGGATTTGCAAAAGAAAACCGCTGGGCCAGATAGCGCATGGAAGCTCCCATTTCGCCATCGGGACCACCGTACTGACTTATAATAAAAGATGCCATCTTAGCATTTGGTGTTGAAATGGAAATCGGATATTGCAGTCTTTTTTCATAATTCCACATAGCTTATTTCACTCCTTCCCATGGCATTGGACCGTCATTCCAGTCCCAGTCCTCCAGCGGCTGGCTGCCAAATGCGGACAACGGTTCGAAACGTTCCTCGTATGTCTTTTTAGCTGAATTGTATAATTCGTTGCACTGATTGTAATAAGAGAGTGCCTGTGCGTCATCCGGATGGGTGTCCAGATAAAGAAGCATATCATAGGCACAAAAGCCCAGTGCCATAACCCAGCGGTACAATTCCGACCGGTTCATTGGCTGAGAAGATGGTCTTGTCATCGCCGCCGCCCTCCCTGCATCGTATTCATATTGCATTTTCCGGTAAATGGTTTATCCAGTTCCGGAAAAATTGTGCCTGCGGCAAGCCCGCGCATGGGATCGTAGGTTTTGCCGAATGTCTGCCAGGGAACGTAGCACATGCCAGGTACCTGATGGCTGCCATTGTCTGTTTCCGGCATCGTATTAATAGTTGCATTCATGGATTTCTTTTTCCTTTCTGATCAGCATATACTGTATGATATGTTTCGTTTGCGTTATGTGTGTATTTGTTATATAATAAAACACATGACAGAATAAGGAGAGAAACGCAATGAGTAAAGTAAGAACAAGATTTGCACCAAGTCCGACAGGAAGAATGCATGTGGGAAATCTTCGTACGGCATTGTATGCTTACCTCGTAGCAAAGCATGAGGGCGGAGATTTCATCTTAAGAATAGAAGATACCGATCAGGAGCGTTATGTGGAAGGCGCTGTAGATATTATTTACCGCACCCTGCAGAAAACAGGCCTGATCCATGACGAGGGACCGGACAAGGATGGCGGCTGTGGACCATATGTACAGAGTGAGCGTCAGGCACAGGGCATTTATTTAAAATACGCCAAAGAGCTGATCGATAAAGGCGAGGCCTATTATTGTTTCTGTGACAAGGAACGCTTAGAGGGACTCAAAAAAGTAGTTGCAGGAAAAGAAATTCATGTATATGATAAGCACTGTCTGCATCTTTCCAAGGAAGAAGTAGAAGAAAAACTTGCCGCAGGCGTACCGTATGTCATCCGTCAGAATAACCCGACGGAGGGAACGACAACGTTCGAGGATGAGATTTACGGGGATATTACCGTTGACAATGCGGAGCTGGACGATATGATTCTGATCAAGTCCGATGGATATCCGACTTACAATTTTGCAAATGTGGTAGACGATCATCTGATGGGAATTACCCATGTTGTCCGTGGAAACGAGTATCTTTCCTCTTCCCCGAAGTACAATCGTCTGTATGAGGCATTTGGCTGGGAAGTACCGGTATATATCCATTGTCCGCTGATTACGGATGAAAATCATCAGAAGCTGTCAAAACGATGCGGACATTCTTCGTTTGAAGATCTGGTAGAGCAGGGATTTCTGACAGAGGCGATCGTGAACTTTGTTGCATTGCTTGGATGGAGCCCGGCAGATAACCAGGAGATCATGACACTCGAAGAACTGGTAGAAAAGTTTGATTACCATCATATGAATAAATCACCGGCAGTCTTTGACTATACCAAGTTAAAATGGATGAACGGGGAATACATCAAAAAAATGGACTTTGACAAGTTCTACGAGATGGCACTTCCGTATATCAAAGAAGTGATCACCAAAGATTATGATCTGAAGAAGATTGCACATATGGTACAGACCCGTATCGAGATCTTCCCGGATATCAGGGATCACATTGATTTCTTTGAGGAACTTCCGGAATATGATGTGGCAATGTACACGCACAAGAAAATGAAGACAAATGCACAGACTTCTCTTGAAGTGTTGCAGGAGATCCTTCCGGTCTTAGAGGCTCAGGAAGATTACAGCAACGATGCATTGTATCAGACACTTCTTAAGTATGTAGAGCAGAAAGGCTGCAAGAACGGATATGTTATGTGGCCGATCCGTACGGCAGTATCCGGCAAGCAGATGACACCGGGCGGTGCCACAGAGCTTATGGAGGTTCTTGGAAAAGAAGAGTCTCTTGCCCGTATCCGTAAAGGAATCGAGCTCCTTTCTCAGGCACAGTAGAACATTCTCACGGGAGAACGAATGAACTATAATAAATCCCAGCAGCAGGCCATCCGTCATAAGGATGGCCCGATGCTTGTTCTGGCAGGTCCCGGTTCCGGGAAAACTGCGGTAATTACCCAAAGAACGAAACAGTTAATTGAATATGAGAACATAGATCCGTCCAATATTCTTGTGATTACATTTACGCGAGCGGCGGCACAGGAGATGAAGCAGCGTTTTCTTGCAGCGACAGGAGAAGAGAGAACGAAAGTGACCTTCGGTACGTTCCACGCCATATTTTTCATGGTGTTGAAGCTGGCGTATCATTTTGATTCCGGAAATATTATATCGGAGGAGCAGCGATATCAGTTTATGCGGGAGATTCTGTCTTATCATCATCTGGAATACCGGGATGAAGGGGAATTTATCGGGGATGTTTTAACGGAGATCAGCCGTGTGAAAAATGAGCAGATTCCGCTGGAACATTTTTATTCTTCCAGCTGTGGGGAGGAGGTTTTCCGGAAGATTTACCGGGAATATGATGAGCGGCTCAAAAGGAACCGCCTGATTGATTTTGATGATATGCTGACATACACATATGACCTGTTTTCCCAGCGGAAGGATATTCTTTCGGCATGGCAGAAAAAGTACCGTTATATTCTGATTGATGAGTTTCAGGATATCAATCTGATCCAGTGGAAGATCATGTGTATGCTTGCCGCACCGGAAAATAATCTCTTTGTAGTGGGAGATGATGACCAGTCCATCTATCGGTTCCGCGGTTCGAAGCCGGAAATTATGCTGGGATTTCAAAAGATATACCCGCAGGCAAAGATTGTGAATCTTGAAGTAAATTACCGGTGTGAGCCGCCGATTGTGGAGGCAGCTATGCGCCTGATCGCACACAATGAAGAACGTTTTCCGAAAAAGATCCGTGCCGGAAAATCCGGGAAACAGAAGGTGCGTTTTCAGTACTTTGAGGACTGCTATAAAGAGAATGCATTTTTGGCAGAAGATATCCGGCAGACTGTGCAAAATGGGGTTCCGCTTTCGGAAATCGCAGTACTGTTTCGGACAAACATGCAGCCGCGTGCCCTGATGGAATATATGGTTTCTGCCAATCTGGCATTTCAGACGAAAGACCGGATTCCGGATATCTATGAGCACTGGATTGCCCGTGATTTTTTCACTTATATCCGCATCGCACAGGGAAGTGACAGCAGGGCCGATTTCCTTTCTATTATGAACCGGCCGAAGCGGTATATCGGCAGGGACAGCCTGCCCGATGAAACGGTATGTTTTGATGAGTGGATGAAATTATATGAGGAGCAGCCGTGGATCGCGGAGCGGATCGAAAAGCTGTGGTATGATCTGAAACATTTATCCCGTCTGAGCCCTTATGCGGCAATCAACTATATCCGGCGGGGAATCGGGTACGATGATTATCTGGCAGAGTATGCCGAATACCGGAATGCGAATAAAGAAGATTTTTATGAAGTGGCAGATGAAATCCTTGCGAGTGCCAAAGGGTACCGTACATTTGAGGAATGGTTTGCACATATAGAAGAATACCGGCAGGAGTTAAAGAAATTGGCGCAGGAAAAGCGCAGGAATCAGAATGCTGTGACATTTGCAACACTGCACAGCGCCAAGGGGCTGGAATTTCCCATTGTCTATATTCTCGATGCCAATGAGGGCATCACGCCGCACAGCCGCGCGATGCTGGACGAGGATATGGAGGAAGAACGACGTCTGTTCTATGTGGCAATGACGCGTGCAAAGACCCGGCTGCATGTATATGCGGTGCGGGAGAGGTACCATAAAAAGGCGGAAGTATCGCGGTTTGTGTGGGAGTATCTGGGGCGGGATGGAGATAGCAGGTAACGAAATTCACAATGAAAATCGGGAAATCAGGTAAAAAAGTTTGAGGACAAAGGAGAAATGTCGTAGGGGATGTGTACTCGCACGAATGAATTATATAAATAACGGTACCAAACATATATTGTGTACAGTTTATTGACATTTTTTGAAAAATGTTCAATAATAGAAGTATGAGAATTAAACTTCATGGGCGTCAAAAGAGATGAAAGGTAAACAGAGAGGAGATGGGAGAAGGAAAGGTATACGAAGGGCGGCAGCGGTGTGTCTGACAATGACATTGGCAGTATCGACATTATTTGGAAATACGGCATGGGCGGATATGCCGCAGAAGACAGAGAAGAAAAAATGTGTCCATGTGCATACCGAGGAGTGCTACGGCGAGCCGGATGAGGAAGCGACTTCGTCCCAGATAGGAGAAGAGCCGACGGAATGTACCCACGTCTGCACTGTAGAAAGCGGATGCATACGGAATCCAGCCGCGTCTTCCGGTACGAACGAGGACGATTCTGAAACCGGGCCGGATGATGAAGAAACCAACGATCAGAAAGATTCTGCTGACAAAGCGGAGAATGCACCTTCCGTCAGTACACCATCGGATATGGAAGATACGACAGTTCCAAGCGGAACAGTGATACCGGCTGTGAAGTCCCAGATCTTCTCCTGGTCCTGGTATGATCCAGAGGAGAACCTGCTGGATGGCAAATTAGAGCTTAACGGAGTTACCGAGGAATC
>ERZ780168.1896-NODE-1896-length-19960-cov-6.773122_pt1 | contig 19960 bp, 13 predicted proteins | sample MGYA00510981_ERZ780168 | MGnify/ENA primary metagenome ERZ780168 (study PRJEB29588, sample SAMEA2158769) | human gut metagenome | biome: human gut; feature: human-associated habitat; material: faeces | place: Denmark | collected 2008/2010 ...
TGGCAAAAGGCGGATACCGCGGCGGTTATCCCGGCGGCAACCAGATGAACATGATGAAGCAGGCGCAGAAGATGCAGCAGGACTTCCTGAAGATGCAGCAGGAGCTGGAGTCCACGAGATTCGAGTTCACGTCCGGCGGCGGTGCGGTCAAGGCCGTCATCCTCGGCACCCGTCAGCTTGAGAGCATCGAGATCAAGCCTGAGGTCGTTGACCCGGAAGACGTCGATATGCTTCAGGATCTTATCCTCACTGCGGTCAACGGCGCGCTCAAGAGCTGCGACGATCAGACCAATGCGGCCATGGCCAAGCTTCAGGGCGGCCTCGGCGGCTTCCCCGGCCTTTTCTGAGCTTTCACTTAACCGGCGAATTAAATATGCCTTATGTGAATAAGGCATATTATCTTTATAGCTTCGTGCCTGTATGCCCATATAAGCTGTTGATGGAGGTGTGAAATGAGCGGTACGCGATATGACTCCACACATATAAACGATTTTGTCAGAGCCTTTTTGGAGGGAACTGTCGATATCGTGCCATTCAAGAATGAGATGGACGAGCATGAGGAAATATATGATTTCCTGCAGGATATCATAGACAATATCAAAAAGAAAAACGGAGAAATCAGACCGTATCCGTTTCCTCACCCGGCGATACCCGGCGGCGTGCTGCTGTCAACGGACACCATTGAATATCTGCTCGTGCCTGAGTCTTATCCGGGCTTGTTATATGGCTGCCCGCCATCGCATGAATCTGTCAGGCAACTGCTTAATTATGAGTTCAGAAGGAGCACTCATAACGTAAGAACAGCAAGCGGAGCGCTGAATTTCTTTAATCAGGTTCTTGTGATATATTATCAGATATCTCAGGACATTCACCCGACGAGACGATACAGTGAGGCTCATGGCTTTGCTCTGGATGTGATACCGCAATATCTCAGCGGCGGTGAGGCGGAGATGTACATTCAGCGCGAGATAATCCCGCTCTTTCCGGACACAATGAAAAAGACGGAGAGAAAGAAAGCCGTTAAAGCAAAAATCAAGGAAGAATTTAAAAGTGAAAAGGGATATCCGGGCTGGGTGCAGTCTTCCGACTGGCCTATCGGGGCGAACGGAAAACCGATGACCTATGTTAAAAAGGGAAAGCGTGACGGCTCAAAGCATAGCTGGATATTCCGCGATGAAAGCAACGGAGAGATCACTGTTGTGAAGCAGTTCGACTGACGGCGTTTGCCCGTAGCCGACAGTATTTTCAGAAAAAGTATTCAACCGGGCAGGAGTAATTCTGCCCGGAGCATTATATTTGAGGAAAGCAAGTTATAATAACAAGCATTTTTCGGAGGATATCTATGAACACAGCGTGGACTGACAAAGTTGATTTGAATATGCCTCTGCCGGAATACCCGCGCCCGCAGCTTGCGCGCCGCCTCTGGCTGAACCTCAACGGCCCGTGGGAGTACGCCATCACCACCTCGGCGCGGCATCCCAAGGAGTTTGAAGGACAGATAATCGTCCCGTTCTCGCCGGAGAGCGAGCTGTCGGGCGTGAACCGTAGCCTGAAGGCAGGGGAATACCTCTGGTACCGGCGCGACGTCGCGCTGCCGCAGGAGTTCGCAGGGAAGCGCGTTATTCTGAACTTCGGTGCGGTCGACCAGTGCGCGACGGTATGGGTAAACTCAACGCAGGTCGTGAGCCATATCGGCGGCTACCTGCCTTTCTCGGCGGACGTCACCGACGCCATAGAGGACGGGCATTTGCTCATCACCGTCCGCGTCACGGACGATACCGACCGCAGCTTCCACAGTCGCGGCAAGCAGAAGACCCGCCGCGGCGGCATATGGTACACCCCGCAGAGCGGCATATGGCAGACCGTGTGGCTTGAGGCGGTGCCGAAGTCTTACGTCAGGAATCTGCGCATAACGCCCGATTTCGACGGCGCGGCTGTTGATATTTCGGCGGAGATTGTGGGAGATGAGGACGCGTACGCGTATTTCGGCGGGGAGTCGTACCTGCTGCCGGCGCGCATTCCGGTGCCGGATTTCGAGCCGTGGTCGCCGGAGCATCCGAAGCTCTACGGCTTTAGCGTCACCTGCGGCGAGGACGAGGTGCAGAGCTATTTTGCCATGCGCAAGTTCTCGGTCGAAAAGGATAAGGACGGCGTGGCGCGCCTGTTTTTAAATAACGAGCCGTACTTCCATAACGGCCTGCTCGATCAGGGCTACTGGCCCGACGGGCTTTACACCGCGCCGACGGACGAGGCGATGATATACGACATCACCACCGCCAAGGCCATGGGCTTCAACATGCTGCGCAAGCATATCAAGGTCGAGCCCATGCGCTGGTATTATCACTGCGACCGGCTGGGCATGCTGGTCTGGCAGGACATGCCCTCCGGCGGCGGACAGTACAATCTGCTGACCATCTCCGCGCCGCTCATCACCGGCATTCATCTCAAGGACAGTCATTACCGCCTTTTCGCCCGTCCGGACGCGCAGGGCCGCGAGGACTTCACACGCGAACTGACGGAGCTGATCACACAGCTGCAGAACTGCCCGTGCATCGTCTTGTGGGTGCCGTTCAACGAGGGCTGGGGACAGTTTGACGCGAAAAACGCAGTGCGGCTGATCCGCAGGCTCGACCCCACGCGGCTGATCGACCATGCCAGCGGCTGGCACGATCAGGGCGTGAGCGATGTGAAAAGCCTGCATGTGTACTTTAAGCCCTATCGCTTCCAGCCTGACAAGAAGGGCCGCGCAGTCGTTCTGTCGGAGTTCGGCGGATACAATCTGCCGGTTGCGGGACATACCTGGAACACGAAAAACTTCGGCTACAAGGGCTATCAGACGCCCGAGGCACTGGGCGAGGCGGTCAAAACGCTCTATGAAACGCAGATCATTCCTGCACGCAGAGCGGGGCTTGCCGCCGACGTTTACACGCAGCTGAGCGATGTAGAGGATGAGGTCAACGGCTTTGTGACCTATGACCGGCGCGTGGAAAAGCTGCCGGAGGCGCTGATGCAGGCCATCGCGCAGGAACTGAGAGGAGATTGACCATGAAAAAACGGATACTGGCGCTGCTTCTGGTGCTGACGCTGCTGGTGCTCGGCGGCTGCACGGTGCGCGACACGGTGCAGGTCATGGGAATCAGCGTTACGACGCTGCAGGAATTGGCGGACGCTGCGCTGTCCGAGGAGACGGAGGCGCCCGAATCGGGCGAGCAGTTTGTGACCGCCGAGGACCCGGAGGTCACACAGACCGCCGACACGGTCGGCGAGCACGGGTATTATTATGACGCGGAGCACGTCGTTCTGTATCTCGATACCTACGGTCATCTGCCGGACAACTACATGACCAAGGAGGAAGCCCGTGCGCTCGGCTGGGAGAGCGGCAGCGTGGAAGCGTATCAGGCCGGAGCCGCCATCGGCGGCGACCGCTTCGGCAACCGCGAAGGGCTTCTGCCGGAGAAAACAGGAAGAACCTATACCGAATGCGATATCAACACGCTCGGCGCGGATTCCCGCGGGGCGGAGCGCCTGATCTTCTCGAACGACGGACTGTACTTTTACACGTCCGACCACTACGCGTCGTTTACGGAACTGACCGTGGACGGAGGCACTGTCATATGGAACTGACCTACCGGATCGACTGCCGGGAACTGACCTCCCGCGCTGCTGCGCACGACTGCTTTGCGCGCGTGTTTTCGCTGCCTGCGTCCTATGGGCGGAATCTCGACGCACTGTACGATGTTCTGACCGATCTGCCGCCGTGTACGCTTATATTGGATCATATTGACTGCCTGTATGGTACACTCGGGCCGTATGCGGAAAAGCTGCTTGACACCTTCCGCGATGCAGCGCTGGAAAACAAAAATATCCAAATTCAAGAAGATGCCAAAACTTTTTGAGCATTTTTTGGCATTGTCTATATTGTAAAAAAACGGGCGATTTTCCTTGTGCGAATTGTCAATTTACAAAGCACGGCATTGTCGGATACAATACGCATTATGAACGAACTGTTAATAAGTCGTTTAAGAAAGAGAAATCAAGGAGGAACTCTATGGAAATCCAAACTGGCGCATTGGTTATTGTCCTTGCGTACATGGTCGGCATGATGATCATCGGCTACGTCGTCGGCAAGATCAACATCAAGGGCAGCGCAGACTATCTCGTTGCCGGCCGCAGAATGGGCCTGTTCATGGTCGCGTTCTCGCTGTCTGCCAACAACATCGGCGGCGGCTGCACCACCGGCCTCGCGCAGAAAGCGTTCGGCGCATGGGGCGTCAGCGCGATCTGGTACGTCCTGGCCGCGTCTCTGGCCATGATCCCGCTGGCCTACTTCGCTCCCAAGATCCGCAAGACCATGGCTGTCACGATCCCCGAGGTCGTCGGCCGCCGCTTCGGCAAGGTTTCCAGCAACTTCACGGCAGTCCTCAGCGTCCTGTCGCTGTTCTGCCTGACCTCTTCCCAGATCGGTGCTTCCGGCGCTGTTATCAACGCGCTGATCCCGACGATCCCTCTGAACGTCTGCCTGCTGCTGGCCGGTTTCGTCACCATCTTCTACACGACCTTCGGCGGCATGATCGCTGACCAGGTCTCCGACCTCATCCAGTTCGGTATCATTCTCGTCGGCCTTGCCATCGCAACGCCGATCGTCCTGAAGCATGCCGGCGGCTGGGCTGCGATCTCCGCTGCACTGCCCGGCGAAAAACTGAACATGACCCAGATCGGCTGGGCCTCCATCATCGGCTACTTCTTCAACTACTTCTGCACCTTCCTCTGCGGCCCCGAAATGGTCTCCCGCTTCGAGACCTGCAAGGACGAGAAGACTGCAGTTCGTGCTTCCTTCCTCTGCGCCATCCTCATGGCTGCCATGGCAATTTTCCCGACCCTCCTCGGCCTCGCTGCCTTCGCTCTGAAGGATCAGCTGCCCAGCCTTGCTGAGAACGGCTCCAACGCCATGATGGTCGTCACTGGCACCTATGCGCCCGGCATCATCACCGGCCTCATCTCCGCCGCCATCATCTGCGCGACCATGTCCTCGGCAGACTCCAATCTGCTGTGCATGTCCACGATGATCATCAACGACATCTATCCCGGCTTCGGCGGCAAGAAAAAGCTGAATGACAAGCAGACCATCTTCTATACCCGTCTGTGCAACGTTATTGCAGCGCTCATCGCCATGTGCATCTCCATGTTCGGCGTTTCCCTCGTCGCCATGAACACCTTCGCATTCGGTATCCGCTGCGCAGGCCCGTTCGCGGCATACGGCCTCGGCCTTGCCGTTCCGAAGGCAACAAAGAACTCCGGCCTGATCTCCATCTTCACCGGCACCATCGCTTTCGTCGTCTGGCAGCTTCTGTCCAACGGCGGTACGCTGTGGTTCATGATGCCGGTCGTCTTCGGCAGCCTTGTCTCCGTCATCACGTTCTATGTTGTGAACCTGATCGAGTGGAAGCGCGGCGTTCCCGCTGCTCCCTCCGCTTACGCTGTCGAGAAAGCCAAGTAATCCCTCTTCCCCCAACTGAAACCGCCCGCCCTGCCGCATGGCAGGGCGGGTTTTCTGCCTCTTGACATTTTCTGCAGAGTTCGTTAAAATAGTTTCTGTTCATCGGAGGGTCGATTCATTGATTATTCGGCTGGATAAGATGCCGGGCATGCGTCCGGGGTTTTATCCGGTCTTTTTTTGGAGTTGAAGCTATGGAAAACCAGAAAAATGATTTCCTGAACGGGCCAATTCTTTCCCCGCTGCTGCGGTTTGCGGGGCCGGTGCTGCTGGCGCTGTTTCTGCAGGCGATGTACGGCGCGGTCGATTTGATCGTTGTCGGAAAATTCGCGGGCACAGCGGACATCTCCGCCGTCTCGACCGGCAGTCAGGCTATGCAGCTTGTCACATCGCTTCTCGTCGGGCTCACAACGGGCGTGACCGTTCTTCTGGGCCAGAAGATCGGCGAGGGCAGGCCGGACGAAGCCGGGAGTGTCGTCGGCAGCGCGATCTGCCTGTTCGTGTGCGTCGCGCTTGCGCTAACGGCGCTGCTTTCTGCGCTGACCGAGCCATTCTGCCGTCTGCTGCAGGCCCCAGAGGAGGCCTTTGTTCCCACGACGCAGTATGTGCGCATCTGCTCGGCGGGAACGCTGTTCATTGTGGCGTTCAACGTCATCGGCAGCGTCTTCCGCGGGCTTGGCGACTCCAAAATGCCGCTGATCACGGTTGCGATCGCGTGCGTTACGAACATTTTCGGCGATCTGCTGCTGGTAGACGTATTCCAGATGGGTGCAGCCGGCGCGGCGCTTGCAACGGTGTTCGCACAGGCGGTCAGCGTGATTTTGTCCCTGTTCGTCATCATGCGCCGCAAACTGCCCTTTACGTTCCGCAAGGAGCAGCTGCGCTTTGACCGGCCGCTCACAGACGGAATTCTGCGTCTCGGCATTCCGATTGCGCTGCAGGACGTGCTGGTCGGCGTGTCGTTCCTCGTCATTCTGGCTATTGTCAATTCTCTGGGACTCTTGCAGTCTGCCGGCATGGGCATTGCGGAAAAGGTCTGCGCGTTCGTCATGCTGCTGCCGTCGGCATTTTCTCAATCCGTGTCCGCGTTTGTCGCGCAGAATACCGGCGCAGGTAAGCCGGAACGCGCAAAAAAAGCGCTGCGCTACAGCGTCGCCGTCTCGCTGTGCATCAGCGTGTTTGTGTTTTACTTCAATTTCTTCCATGGCGATCTGCTCGCTGGAATTTTTGCAAACGACCATGCCGTCATTCTCGAAGCGGCAGACTATCTCAAGGCCTACGCCATCGACTGTCTGCTGACCTCATTCCTATTCTGCTTTGTCGGCTATTTCTCCGGCCTCGGCAAGACAGTCTTTGTCATGACGCAGGGCATTCTGGGCGCGTTCGGCGTCCGTATCCCCGTGTCGTTCGCCATGTCCCGGCTGCCGAACGTGCGCCTGTTCTACATCGGCCTCGCGACCCCCTGCTCGACCGTTGTGCAGGTCCTGCTGTGCCTTGGCTATTATGCGCATCTGGCCCGCAGGGAACGGCGCGCATAGCTTGGACGCGGTTGGTGCATTCTACTGGTACAATTTCGCCATGGTTCATGCCATTTTATACGATTGTGCGCTTTCAGAAACCCCCGGACGGGCTTTGGCCTGTCCGGGGTTTTTTTATGCGATATCGTACTGACTCTTGTAGATTTCGTAATAGAAGCCCTTTTTCTCCAGCAGATCGCGGTGCCTGCCCTGCTCCACAATACGGCCGTCGCGCAGAACCAGAATGAGGTCGGCATCGACAATCGTGGACAGGCGGTGGGCGATGATGAAGCAGGTCCTGCCGCGCATGAGGCGGTCCATGGCTTTCTGGATGAGCAGTTCCGTGCGCGTATCGACATTGGATGTCGCTTCATCGAGAATCAGCAGTTCGCGCTGCGCGAGAAGCGCCCGCGCGATGGTCAGCAGCTGCTTCTGGCCAGAGGAGATCGATGAGGTATCGCTGCCGACCACGGTATCGTAGCCCTTGGGGAGCGTGCGGATAAAATGGTCGCAGTACGCCTCATCGCAGGCGCAGATAATTTCCTCGCGCGTCGCATCCGGCTTGCCGAAGGCTACGTTCTCGGCGATCGTGCCGCCGAAGAGCCATGTGTCCTGCAGCACCATGCCGAAGCGGTCGCGTGTGGAGGCGCGGGAATAGTTCGCAATGTCGTGCCCGCTCAGCAGGATGCTGCCGGAATCGACGTCGTAGAACCGCATGAGCAGATTCACAATCGTCGTCTTGCCCGCACCGGTTGGGCCGACGATGGCGACGTGCTGGCCCTTTTCCACATGCAGGTTCAAATCTTGGATGAGTTCGGTATCCGGCTCATAGGCAAAATCCACATGTCGGAACTCCACGCTGCCGTCTCCGCCCGCAGGAAGAGCTTGTTCGATCGGCGCTTCCTCCGGCAGTTCCAGCAAATCGACGATCCGCTTCGCAGCGGCCTTGGCCTGCTGCAGCGTACTCAGGCCGTTGGAAATCTGCTCGAGCGGCTCGGAAAACTGCCGTGCAAACAGCACCAGCGTCACAATCACGCCCACCGGAACGCCCTGCCGCACGATCAGCCAGCCGCCGAGCAGATTGATGGCGATATACGCCAGCGAGTTGGACGCAGCAATGACCGGCTGGACGATGGCGGAGAGATAGGTTGCTTTCGCCTCGGAGACGCGGCGCGCATCGTTGATCTCCGCGTGGCGTTTGGCGCAGTGCTCCTCGAGATTATAAGCCTTTGTCGTCGCGTAGTTCGTGTAGGCTTCTTCCACGACGGAATACAACTCGCCGGACTGCTTGAACATCTGATGGAAATACGTTTCCGACCGGCCCGCGATCTTTGCTGACAGCCAGATGGAAACCGGCATGAACGCGATCACGGCCAGCGAAAGCTGCCAGTTCTGCAAAAACATCACGACCGCGATGGCAAGGATCTGCAAAAAGCCGCCTGTAATGGTGTCGAGCACCGTATGCAGGGAGTTGCCGATTCTGGACACATCCTCCGTCATACGCGCAAGGATATCGCCGACGGGCGTGTGATCGACAAAGCTGACGGGCAGGCGCTGGATTTTGTCGGAGATCTGGATGCGCAGATTGCAGGTAAAATACCGGCTGACAGCGCGGTTGAGCAGCTGCATCTTGCCGTAGCTGACAGCGGCACGCAAGATATACACGCCTGCCAGCGCCAGAAGCCCCGGCGCCAGCTGCGCCAGAACAGCCGCGCCTGTCTCCGGCGCGTCAAAATAATCGATCAGGATCTGCACCAGCGCGCCCATCTGCGTCGGGATGATCAGCGCACACACAACGAGCGCCAGGCTCATGACGACGCCAAGCGCAAGCTGCCAGCGGATGGACTTCGCACCCTTCAGCAGCTGGATGAGCGCGTCGGCGGAAACGTGGTTTTTCTGTTCCTGCTTCACTTCGCGTCACCTCCTGTCTGCGAGGCGTAGATCTCCTGATAGATCTTACAGCGGGACAAAAGTTCCGCGTGTACACCGTGATCGACCAGCCGCCCGCGGTCCATGACGAAGATGTGATCCGCGTTCATAGCCGAGGTGATGCGCTGGGTAATGACGATCTGGGTCTTGCCCTGAATTTTCTCATTGAGGCTCCGGCGCAGGTTCGCTTCTGTCAGGAAGTCGAGCGCAGAGAAGCTGTCGTCGAAGACATAGATCGGCGCGTCCTTCAAAATCGCGCGTGCGATGCACAGACGCTGCTTCTGGCCGCCGGAGAGGTTCTTGCCGGACTGCTGGAGCGGATGCTCCAGATGCTCGGGCAGGGAATTGAGGAAAGGTGTGAGCTGCGCGATATCGGCGGCTTCGAGAATGTCCGCTTCCTCCGCGCCGGGACGGCCCATCTCGATATTGTGCCGGATAGTGCCGGAATACACGGCGGTCTTCTGCAGGACGCAGCTGATGTTCTTCCGGATCACGCCCCGGTCGATCTGCGAGGCACTGACGCCGTCGAAGAGGATCTGTCCCTCAGTCGGCAGGCGGAAGGACAGCAGCAGCTGCACGAGCGTACTTTTGCCGCTGCCCGTGCCGCCGATGACGGCGATCTTCTGTCCCGGCAGGATGTGCATGCTGACGTCCTGCACAGCAGCCTCCGATGCGCCCTCATAGCGGAAGGTCACATGGTCGAAGGTAATTTCGCCGCCGAACGTGTGCTCCGCGCCCTTGGCTGTCTCCTGCATTCCTGTGGCGTGAAAGATCTCGCCGATGCGATCAGCCGCGACCTTTGCGTGCGGCAGCATGACCATGGCAAAGCCGCCCATCAGAACGCCGTTGGCGACAAGCGCCAGATACTGGATGATGGCGAAGATATCGCCGCCGGAGATGGCGTGGCTGCCCGTCTCCATGCGCCAGCCGCCGAGCCATATGATCGCCACGCCTGCGAGATTCACAAGCAGCACGGCCGCCGGGCTCAGAAGTCCCATCTGCACGTTGGCATTGATGATGTTCTCGGCCATGACGTGTGTGGCGTCGGCGATCTTCTGCTGCAGACTCGCTTCCTTATTAAATGCGCGGATAACGCGGATGCCGTGCAGACGTTCGCGCATGACGTCGTTCTGGATATCGATGTACTTATCAGATGTTTCGTGCAGAGGGCCGATGCGCTTGCTGATGGGCCGGACGATCAGGAAAATCGCCGGGACGAACAGCAGCAGGATCAGGCTCATCGTCACGTCCTTGCGCAGCGCCAGAATGACACCGCCGAAAAACAGCACCGGAATCGTAATGAGGCTGCCGGAGATCATCGACGCGACCCAGGAAACCGTGCCGATATCATAGGTTGACCGGGACAGGAGCGCTGCCGCGCCGATCGCGTTGAATTCCTCGAACGTCATATTATTGACGAGGGAAAACACGTCTGTGCGCAGATCGGCATTGAAACCCGCGACCACGTCACAGCTGATCTTCCGCCCAGCCAGAAGCGCGGCAAGACCCGCCGCCGCAACGGCCAGCATCCACGCGCAGCAGCGCACAATATATGCAAAATCCGACTGCCGGACACCGTTATTCAAGATGTCGTTCATAATCGTCGGCAGCAGCAGATCGCACACTGTCGCCGCCGCGACCAGCAGCATCGCCAGTGCAATGCGCCTGCGGTACGGCTTCAGATAGGGTAGGATATCCTTCATGAATGGCTCTCATTCCTTTCTGTCAATCAAATTCCAAGAGACAGTCTTAAAAGGTATTATACCATAGAAAACAAACGTTCGCAAGCGTCAATTCCTTTCTATTTTGCAGACCCGCGGCCAGAGAAAACGGCAGATATTCCATCCGGCGGCCGTCTGGATTTTTTCCCATCAGCAAGGAAAATCCATATAATTATCGATGAAAATGTCGAAGAGGGTTGAAATTTACGGAAAAAACTGCTATTATTATAGTCCGCAAAGAGGCATTTACTTTCATGAGGGCGCGCCGAGGCATATATGCCAAGTCCCGGACGCACGCCGAACAAAACCGCATCTTACAAAAGGAACAGAGAAATCATGGGAAAGCGCACAAGCAGGCCTGTTGACCTGCCGACCGCAGAGCAGCTTGCGACGGAACGCAGGCGGCTGCGATATAAAAGCAAATATAGCCGGACGCTCAGAAGTACGGTTGCAATTCTGGTCGTCGTCGCAGCGCTGGCGGTGCTGATCGCTACGCTCTGGATGCCGGTGCTGCGCATTTACGGCAGTTCCATGTCACCGACGCTGCAGGATGGCCAAATCGTTGTCAGTATCAAAAGTTCACGCTTTGAGCCAGGCGATATCGCCGCGTTCTATCACGGAAACAAGCTTCTCATCAAGCGGTATCTCGCAGGCCCCGGGCAGTGGGTTGACATCGACGAAAATGGGAACGTTTTCGTTGACGGGTCGCTGCTGGACGAACCGTATCTTATGGAAAAGGCTTACGGCCAAACCAACATCGAACTGCCGTATCAGGTGCCGGACGAGCGATATTTCCTGATGGGCGACAACCGCGACGTATCCGTTGATTCTCGGAACACGACGGTCGGCTGCGTCTCGACGGAGCAGATCGTCGGCAAGGTCATTTTCCGGATCTGGCCGCTCAACGTATTCGGCCCTGTATATTGATAATGTAACTAATGTAACAAAACACGCACAGAATCGGAAAGAGATGAGGTATCGGCATGCGGAGACATCTGCCGGTTCGGACAATCAACTATCTGAAAACACATCTCCAAAAGAAAAAATGGCGCCGCGTCGTGACGGCGCTCTCCTGCATCGTCGTGTTCTGCACGACCTATGCGCTGATCCTTCCAGCGGTTACAATGTCGCAGCAGCCGTTTTGCGGAAAGGAAGAGCATATCCACGATCCTGAAAGCTGCTATGCGCGCGTGCTGGTCTGCGGACAGGATGCGCCGGATGAAGACACGCCGGAGCAGCCGGAACACGTCCACACGGACGCATGTTATCAGGAGGAGGCCATTCTGGTCTGCGAACTTGCAGAGGGCGAGGGTGCCCACCTGCACACGGCGGACTGCTTTGACGAAGCGGGCAATATCGTCTGCGGTCTGGAGGAGAACCTCGGACACCAGCATACGGCCGACTGTTACCGCACAAGTTGGGTGCTCATCTGCGGACAGGAAGAGGGCGCGGACGAAGAAGCCCCGGCGCAGCACGAGCATACCGATGCCTGCTATGAAGATCTGCTTATCTGCGAACTGGAGGAGCATCAGCACAGTCTTGCCTGCTATTCAGACCCCGAAGCCGACCTGGAGTCCCCCGCCGTATGGGAGCGGACAATCCCGCAGGATCTCACGGACGATTTGGCTGCAAATGTCGCGGCAGTCGCAAACAGCCAGCTTGGCTACGCGCAGAGCAGCCGCAACTATGCCGTGGATGAAAACGGCGGGATTCACGGCTATACGCGCTACGGCGCGTGGTTCGGCGATCCATATGGCGAATGGTGCGCCATGTTTGCCTCTTTCTGTCTGCACTATGCAGGCGTCGAGCAGTCCGTCTTCCCCTATGCCTCCGGCTGCATCTACTGGACAGAGCAGCTGACGGCCGCGGGACTCTATGCCACCGCCGGAACGATGGCTCCAAGGACGGGCGACCTTGTCTTCTTTGATCGAGACGGCGACCGCCTTGCCGACCATGTCGGCATCATCACAGACGCACAGCCCGAAGCGATCACAACTGCGGAGGGCAATGTTGGCGGCTGCGTCGTCAGAAAAACCTATGCCCTGGACGACGCCTCGATCCTCGGCTACGGCGTCCTGCCCGTCAGCGCGCCGGATACCCCGGATGAACCGGACACCCCTGACGAACCGGATCCTGGCCCGCAGCCCATCTGCGGGTTGGAAGCACACACGCACGGCCCGGACTGCTACAGCGAAGATGGGCTTTTGATCTGTCCGCTGCCGCAGCATACGCACACGGCGGACTGCTACGAGCAGTTGGAAGATCAAACGCCGCTGTGTGGTCTGAACGAGCATACACATACGGAAAGCTGCTATGATGCGGACGGAACGCTTCTCTGCACGCTTCCGGAGCATACGCATACGGATTCCTGCTATCTCCCGCAAGAACCGGCCAAGCAGGACTTCAGCTATGATGATGCACAGCTGCATCTACGCGTCACAGTCGAAAGCCCCCAGCCGCTGCCGGAGGGTACAGCGCTTGCCGTGCAGACGGTGGACGCAGACAGCACGCTTCTGTCTGCGTCCGCATCGAGCGGCGCGGAGCAGTGGATCGTCCGGCAGATCGGACTGACACAGGCTGAAACGCCGGTCGATACCAGCGAAATGACGCTGACGGCGGAGGTTCTGGTCAAGAGCGCCGCTCTGTCTTCCCTGTTTGAACAGGCGGACGAAGATATACTGGATGCCGACACGGGCGTGACAGTGTCCGTCATGCAGCCGGACGAGGATGCAGGTTTGCAGGAGGTCGAAAGCGTAACGGTCACGCCGGGCGAGTCTGTGCCCGTGCTGACGGTCAGCGTACAGGATGGGACGCTCGTTCTGCTGGCCTCGTCGGCGAATCCGGAATTCACGGTGCAGTATTACGCGGAAATTCCGCGCTTCGCCTCAGAGGGACACGCTGCACTGACCATTTTTGACACAAGCGGTCAAAAGCTCCCAACCAACGGCACAACGAACCCCACAAGGGAGCTTCACCTGACAGAGGCCGGGACGCTGACAAGCAAGAATGCCGGAAACGCAACGCAGGAATATGTCGTTGCGACTACGCCGGAACTGACGCGGATGTACGCCGACAATACCTTTGAATATGTCAGCGCGCCGGAGCCGAAATATGTTGACAAGCTGATGGACAACGAGCACTATCAGATCAAGGAGATCTGGGTGCTGAAGGACGGCCGGGACGGCGCCAGTACCAGTGCGGACGACTGGGATGTTTACACCTACTCCGACTCCATCCGCTTCACCAACCGGCAGGCTGCCGCCGCGCAGGATCCGAGCCTCATTTATATCAAGCCCGGAAAGCAGACTGTGCTCCGGCTGGTCTACGATGCGGTGCAGGACAACTTCACCACCCCCGCCGCGTTCTATGACTATGACATTTCCAGCGGAACAAACGGCACCGGAAAGTGGTCAACCGGCATCACGGGCATCAATTCGCAGGGGAACTACGGAACCAGCACGAACGGTCAGCGAAAATGGGATTCGTACTGTGATGTGCTGGCCTTCGGCAACGCGAACTGCGGCACCGGTATGGGCAACTACAAATTTGACAACATCTATCTGAACCGCCACAGCGGCGTACCAGCGCATTTCGGCTGTACCTTCGGTCTGGTAAAGGGACTGCAGGACGGCAAGATCGTTTATGACGACTGGGTCGTTGCGCCGAAGCTCTTCAACGACGGCGACGCCAACGGCAAGCACACCTATTCCGGCAGCAGTCTGACGTTCCAGCAGGTGGGCGATACCCATACGCTCACCGCGGCCAGCGTCGCAGGGCTTGGCTCCATCGACCGGCTGGACAAGTTCTTCAATCCGTCGCCCAGCGCCAGTACGACGCACACGCATATTTACACAAACGACTTCTGGCCGCTGGACGCGGCGAAAGAAAAGAAAGACCCGCTCTTCGGCAGTTACAGTAATCCGATCTATTATCAGGGTTTCAAGAGTGATGACGGTGTCAACGGATCAAACTGGACAGATGAATCCACAGCGCTTCCGGTCAGCGACGACGGGCAGGCGCACAACTCCTTCTTCGGCATGCAGTATGCCGTCGAATTCACGCTGACGCCGGACTATATCGGGCCGCTGGAATACACGTTCTTCGGCGACGACGATATGTGGGTCTTTTTGGATAACCAACTTGTCTGCGACATCGGCGGCGTCCATTCCTCGGTCGGCGAATACGTCGATCTGTGGGACTATCTGAAGCTGGAAGGCCGGACAGAGACCGAGAAGCACACGCTGACGGTCTTCTATACTGAGCGCGGCGCGTCCGGCTCCACCTGCTACATGAACTTCACGCTCCCGTCTGTCTCCGGCATCAACATCAAACAGACAACGGGCGGCCTGATGGTCTATAAGGAGGTCTCCGGCGAGGCTGACCCGGAGCAGGCGTTCACGTTCCACGCCGTCTTTACCAGCTCAGACGGCAGCGCGCTCACGGACGATCATACCTGCTATCGCTATAACGCAAACGGCGTCAGAATTGATCAGTTTAATCTCCATTCCGGCGGCAGCTTCCAGCTGAAGGCCGGAGAGCATCTGGAAATTCTGAACCTGCCGGTCGGCACAAGCTACGCCATCGTCGAAGACAGCGCCGCCGGCTATACCACGACGCACACGGTCAACGGCGTCGTCAGCGCAGGCGCAAACGCCACAGGCATCATTGTCAAGGATACGCTGAACGAGGTCGTGTTCACCAACACACGCGGAACTGTCCCGCTGCACCTGCAAAAGCTGGACCAAGACGGCAATCCCCTCTCGGGCGCAGTCTTCCGCCTCCAGAACGCGGACGGAGACACGATCAATGTCGTCAAAAATGGCGACGGCAGTTACTCTGCCGTCACCAGCGCCGCAGATGTGATCGAACCCGGCAAGCTTTACTACATCACCGCTGCCGGCGACCAAAGTTATGTGGTCGGACAGAACACCTCGCTTTCGACCTTCGACGCGCAGCTGCAAAAGAAAACCGGCGCAGATACGCAAAAGGTTCGCGTCTACCAGCAAACGGACGGTTCTTATAGCTTCCAGAGCGCTGCGAACGGCAAATGGCTCGATCTGGACTGCGGTAAGCTGGACAACGGCACGCTGATCCATTTCTGGGAAAACGCCAGCACGCCGACAACGCACGACTACCAGAAGTGGTATCTGTCCGTCAACAAAGACGGCACATTCAAGATCAAGCCGCGCGTGGCCGTTCTGCACGAAAGTACAATCGTGTTTGACCTGAATCAAGCATCGTTCGCCGAGGGCCAGAAAATTCAGGGCTGGACGGACAACGACTCTCCTGCACAGAAGTGGCTGCTCGTTCCGGTCGATCCAGTGCAGTCGCCCGCCGCGACGCAGGATCTGGAGGTCAGCGCAACCGGCGAACTGACTGTGACCGGCCTGCTGCCCGGCTGCTACACGCTGACAGAAACGAAAGTCCCAACAGGCTTCCGGGACTCGCTCGGCGAGATTTCCCTCAAGGTCACGGCAGACGGAACCGTCATCCTGACAAAGCCGAACGTTTTTGTCGAAGTTGACGGAAAGGGCGCTCTGCTGAAGATCAAAAACCAGCATGAGGATGTTGATCTGACGCTTGAAAAGCAGCTGCTCCACAGCACGGTCACGACAAAATTCGCCTTTACCGTCACTTATACCACACCGGACGGAAGTACGCTTCAGGAAACCGTGAAATTGCAGGGCGGCGAGCAGAAAACGCTCACGCTCCCCTACGGCTCCAAGGTCACGATCACGGAGGAAAACCATGACGGCTTTGCCGTCGCGTTCCAGACCGGCGGAACGACGCTGGACTCGGACAACGGCTCCTGCACGTTCCGCCTTACGGAGAATATTCTCATCACTGCCGTCAACTCAGCCGGCTATGCCCTGCCCTCCACGGGCGGAGGCGGCACAGGCTGGTTTATGACCGCCGGACTGCTGCTGCTCTGCGGCGCAGCGCTCGCAGGCATCTGTCTTAGAAAGAGGAGGGATGCCCACTGAGGTCATATGGCGGACAAACCGCGTTTCTGTTTATCAGGATCATAAAAAACAAAAAGCAAGAAAGGAAGAACAAAAACAAATGAAATACATCAAAAGGACCCTGGCTCTGCTGCTGGCCGTTGTGCTCGTGCTGGCGCTGAGCATTTCGGCATTCGCAGTTGACACCAACGGTAGCATTAAGGTCGATAATGCGGTTGTCAACAAAACCTACACCCTGTACCGCATTTTCGATCTGGACAGCCACAACACAGACTACTCTGCAATCAACTACAAGGTCAGCGCAAAATGGGCAAACTTCTTCGTAACCGGAGCAGCAGGCCTGAACTATGTCACGATTGATGACATGGGCTATGTGACATGGAAAGACGGCGCAAATGCCGCTGACTTTGCCGCAGCTGCGATTGCGTACGCTACAGCAAATGGTATTGCTAACGATGGCCAGCAGAAGGCCACAAGCAGCATTGTCGAATTTACAAACCTGCCGCTTGGCTACTATCTGGTTCAGTCCGATCTGGGCGCGCTGTGCTCGCTGGATACCACCATGCCGAACGTGACCATCAAGGAAAAGAACGGCAAGCCGACTGTTGATAAGGAAGTCGAAGAAAACGGTGTCTACGGCAAGACCAACGACGCCAACATCGGCGACACTGTCAAGTTTAAGACCACCATCACCGTTACGGACGGCAACCCGGTCGCCTATATCCTGCACGATAAGATGAGCGCAGGTCTGACCTTCGATCCGAACAGCGTGACCGTCAAGGTCAACGACGAGAACTTTGCCGCTGCAAACTACGATCTCGTTACCTCCGGCCTCACCGACGGCTGCACGTTTGAACTCCGATTCCATGATGTGGGCAATGCCAGCGTTTTGAAGCCGAACGACGTTGTGACTGTGGAATACTCCGCAACGGTCAACGATCAGGCCGTGATCGCCGGAACCGGCAACCCCAACGACACATGGCTGGACTATGGCAACGATCAGCAGACCGAGCATTCCACGACCCGCACCTATGTTTGGGACATAACGGTCATCAAGTTCACCAAGAAGAACACCGAAGAGGTCAATCTGAAGGACGCACAGTTTGTTCTGTACAGACTCAACGGTACAACGAAGGAATACGTCGTTGCTAACAGCAGCAACAAGGTCACCGGCTGGACGGAGAACACCTATGACTCCAATCTGACCCCCAAGGCGACTGTCTTTACCACTCCTGAAAACGGTACGTTCACGATCAGCGGTCTGGATGCCGGTACTTACTATCTGGAAGAGATCAAGGCTCCCGCAGGCTACAACATGCTGAAAGAGCCGATCGAGATTGTTATCACTGCATCGATCGATCAGGCGACTGATGCCGGTACGGCTACCGTGACCTATAACAAAACCTCTACGGGCGATGTCAAGGTTGAAAACCAGACTGGCACGGAACTGCCCTCCACCGGCGGCATCGGCACGACGATCTTCTACATTGTCGGCAGTCTGCTGGCTGTCGGCGCTGTGATTCTGCTCGTGACCAAAAAGCGCATGGGCAAGACTGAAGGCTGATCATCCCAGCTTATAGGAAACAGGTGCGCGGCCTCGGCCGCGCACCGCTCACAGCATCAAGGAGAAGCCTGCAAATGAAAAAACATCTGTCCACGATTGCGTTGATCCTCGTGCTGCTTGCAGGCGTGTCCCTGCTTCTGTATCCGACCGTCAGCGACTACTGGAACGCCCGCCACGCCTCGAAGGCTGTGGCGGATTACACGCAAAACGTGCAGGCGCTGGACCAGGACGCCTATGACGAGCTGCTGGCGGCGGCGGAGGACTATAACCGGTCGCTGCTGACGCGGGAAAACGGCTTTTTCCTGACCGAGGAGCAGCAGGCGCAGTATGAGAGTCTGCTGGACATCAGCGGCACCGGCATCATGGGCTATATCGAGATTCCGTCCATCAACGTCTCTTTGCCGATCTACCACGGCACCAGCGATTCCGTTTTGCAAATCGCGGTCGGACATCTGGACTGGACAAGTCTCCCGGTCGGCGGCGAAAGCACACACTGCGTCCTCTCCGGCCATCGCGGACTGCCCAGCGCAAAGCTGTTTACCAATCTCGATCAGATTGTCGAAGGCGATACGTTCATCATCCGCGTGCTCGACGAGGTTTTGACCTACGAGGTTGACCGCATCCTGATCGTCGAGCCGGAGGACGTCACTGCCTTGCAGATTGAGTCCGGAAAAGACCTGTGTACGCTTGTCACTTGCACGCCCTACGGCATCAACTCCCACCGCCTTCTGGTGCGGGGACGCCGCATCGAAACGCCGGACAAGCTCAAGCACATCCGTGTAACAGCCGATGCCATCAAGATCGAACCTATCATCACAGCTCCCATCATGGCACTGCCCCTGCTGCTGGTGCTGCTGCTCTGGCTGCTGTTCTCCAACCGCAAACGCAAATCTACAAGAGGTGAAAAACATGAAACGCACTGATCTCAAAAAGCACGCCGCGGCCCTGCTTTTGGTGCTGTGCCTTCTGGTAACAAGTGCGCTGCCTGCCCTTGCCACCAGCGCAAACATCAAGCTGGTGGACAGCAGCGGCAATCCCACTACCGGCACCATCCGCGTTACGCTGTACGACAGCGCCAACGATAAGGCGCTGAGCGGCGGCAAGCTCACTTTGTACCGTGTGGCCGAGGTAAAGCGCCAAAACGGCAACCTGAGCTACGAATACTGCGGCGATTTCTACGGCTGCGGCATTGCGCTGGGTGATTTGACCGACAGCACCCTTGCGGCCCAGCTGCAGGAGTATCTGCCTCAAAGCGCCGAGGGCACCACAAAGACCATTGATGCGGACGGCAACGTGACCTTCCGTGGTCTGGAGCTTGGCCTGTATCTGATCGTGCAGACCGAGGCTTCCAAGGGCTATGAGCCGATCAATCCGTTCCTTGTCTCTCTGCCCATGGCGGAGGATGGCAAGTGGAATTATGCGGTGGATGCCAGCCCCAAGGTGGGTGCTTACACCCCCACCAAGCCGGACACGCCGCCTACGCCCCCTACCCCGCCTACGCCGCCGGATACGCCCGATCATCCTGATATGCCTACCCCGCCAGACAACCCGGATAACCCGGTCTCTCCCGGTAATCCGGACAATCCCGTGGCTCCGGGCCACCCGGATAACCCGGTAATGAGCGGTCTGCCGCAGACCGGTCAACTGAACTGGCCCGTGCCAGTGCTGGCTGTCAGCGGTGTGGTGCTGTTTGCATTCGGCTGGGCGCTGGATCGTAAATACCGTACAGTATAATTTTATTCCGATACAACAAAGAGGACTCGATGCATCTG